>Ga0302120_10001145_pt1 | contig 12399 bp, 10 predicted proteins | sample AG5_Bottom_MG_FD_203118 | JGI IMG/M metagenome (GOLD analysis project Ga0302120, IMG submission 203118) | Marine microbial communities from Western Arctic Ocean, Canada - AG5_Bottom | ecosystem: Environmental > Aquatic > Marine > Oceanic | place: Canada: Western Arctic Ocean | collected 2017-10-01 | reverse complement strand
AAGCGGACATTCATTTTCCTGAATGCACATTCTGTACTGTAGGAAATTTTCTGACTCATGCCCGCGAAGCGTTGGTCATTTTCGATATATTCTGTGAAGCCATCAACTGCCTCTTGACTGCCCGATAGAAAGAAGTTGATTCCTTCTGTACTTAGCAAAATTGTACCTAGTAAGCCTAGTTCTTGACAGACATCCTTGAAGGGTTGACGTAACTGCTCGCGGTCTGGCAGATTGATAAATCTGTAGCCAGCAGTGTTGACGAATTGGCTTGTCATCAAGGTGGGCGACTTGGGCATTATTCTTGAAGTCGGCGCTTCATCACTCCCATACATCATATTCCGAAAATAGATGTATGAGGGAAAAACCATCACAGTTGATGATTATTGTAATTCCACAAAGGTCCGAAAGTGAACAACTTTGTAGTCTTTAATAAACTTTAAATAATAGTAATTTTATAGACATATAGATAGTGTCTAAATGAGTCTAATATCAACAATCGGTCAGAAATATCACCACAAAAAAAACAAACTCAATGATCATAGTTCTGGGCATCGCTATATATTTCATATTAGTATTGTTGCAATATTATTGTTCGGACTCTTTCCTATTAGTACTGTCTCTGCTTACCATGGTTCAAATGAACATGAGATCTCAGGGACCGTTACATATGATGAAATCCCCATAGGTGGCGCTGTTGTTGTAATCACCAATATTGATAATGGAGAAATCATAGAAACGATAACCGATTCTGACGGCGAATATTCCATTGATGGAGATGCATTTCCTTCTCAAATAATGGAGGGTGATATGCTTAGAGTAACCGCAAATATTCAATATGGTCCATTCCACAGATGGGCTGGAACTTGTCAATTGGCAACTCTTTGGCCGATGTCTGTTAATCTTGCACCAGTGTCAAACCCATGGAATGCAGGGAAAACAAATTGGAAGAATATTGCCGGCACGATGATACAACATTATGAAGTGAATTCAACAATTGAAGATAATTTATCGAAGAGTTTTCCTTCATCGACATCCATGTCAATATCAAATGTCAATGAGGACGTAAAAATTAGGTTGATGTATGATGGTAATGATCAATGGACCTTGCCGTGCCAGAAAGGGGTAAAAGTGATAGCCATCATTACACTTGAAGCCCATGAGGTAATTGGGAATAATATCTATTCTAATTCAACAACCGTGAATTATTGGAGACCAGATACCAGTTATACAGGAGGATCTGACCCACCTCCTGAGACTTGTGAAGAGTGTTCTCCAGAACCTACCCAGGATCCATCACCAGAAAAGATTGATCCATGGACCCCTAACTTGGTAATCCCCTCACCTGGATTCGCTTTAGTAAAGGATTTCAATATCAAATCTAAAATCGAATTATTTGTATGGATTTATCCAGCAATATATAACGAGAATTGTGAATTTATTGGTTGGGGTTCAGATGAATCAAATTTCACTATTTCCGATATGGACCCCTTAACGACATGTAATAACCCTTTAGGCTGTGAAAATAAGTTGACAATAACTTGGGGAACGCCATTTCTCCCGTGATGTTTTTTGCATATGGGAATATTGATTCGCATGAATAATAAGGCATTGATTGCATTAGTAATCAGTCTGCTGATTTTACAATTGAATTCACAACAGATGATTTCACCATTTAATGATGATTCAGATTCAACTATTTATTTGGATCCTCTAAATACAAAAGAAGACTGTCATTTAATATCCCAAATCGCCAACATCAAAACAATCGAAGATCAATATAATGTTCAAGATAATGGTTCTATAAAAGATAATTTCCAGAGTTGTATTAAAGTTTCTTTGAAATTAGTTGCTGATATTAATGAAGGTTCAGGGCATGGTCACCCCACCCATATGGAAATGGTTGGAAGTAAAATCTATTTCCGGGCATTTGGAGATTCAGAAAATTATGGCTTATGGGTATATGAGACAACCAATTCCACACATTGGCAGGTTGCAACCATTGAATCAAATCTGGATGCTGATTTGTTACCAGATAATTTAGGTGGAATGATCGAAATATTCCACCAAAGAGACTTGGTTATTATTGGCTCAAGGGTCTATTATTCATCTTATCCGGTTCCAAATCACAGCCCGAATTTGTGGGCATTTGAGTTTTCGAACAACACATCTTGGAAAATAAATGATAATTGGATGATTGGAGATATTGTTTCAATAGGCACCAGACTCTTTTTCTCAGCTTATACTGAATCCTATGGTACAGAGCTATGGGCCCATGAGATATTAAATGGCTCAACATGGTTAGTTAAGGACATTAATCTAGGTGTAGATTCTTCATCTCCTAAGCAGTTTACAGTAGTTGATTCCAAGCTGTTTTTCTTTGCAACTAACTCAAGTCTTGGCTCGCCATATTATGGTGATGATCTGTGGGCACATGACATGGATAATAGTTCAACCTGGTTGATTTCTGAGTTTAACTCAGGGTCATCTGGTGAGATGGTTTTAATTGGCTCAAGACTTTATTTGACAGTGCAAGGTGGAACTAGGACTTGTCAGATTTGGGTTCACGAAACCTCGAACAATTCTATATGGAAAGAAGTTGACCTATTTGATGAATTCAACATGAGTTGGGCTTTTGACCCGGTAGTTCTAGGTTCGCGTCTATATTTCTCAGGTTTGAAACCTGAACATGGTTGGGCACTTTGGGTCCATGATTCAAACAATTCCTCAACATGGCCGATCTTTGAATTCAATCATATAACCCCAAATATGAATTTATATGAATACATGATACTTGACTCAAGATTATACTTTGTTTCATCCTCTGATATCGAGGTGTTATTGTGGTTGCATGATCCTGCCGACGATTCCACGTCAAAGTTAGCAGTAATCAACTGGGAAACTGAAAATCTCTTCTTCACATCTCTAACGGGTTTGGAAAACCGCCTATATTTCCAAGCAGATGATGGCAACTCTGGGAGAGAACTTTGGATGTTGGAAATATTGGAATAGCCATTGGGTAAATTAAATCGTTAAAGAATATAGAACTACAAGGTTGTTGCACAATATATTTTGTACTTGAATCTTCAATCCTCAGGAGAGCGCAAAGAAAGATTCAGCCGCGTTATTACACAAAACAATCAGATGGTCTCCCGCAACACCGAAGGTGAAGGCACCCAATGCGCATGACCAGATAGCCAAACGTAGGAACCAAGCACGAGGCAAGGGTCTCCTACGGTCGCTCTCTGCTTCTTCGAAGAACATGATGACTCCAATTCGAAGATAGTAGAACAATGAGATGGCGCTATTGATGAAAACCGCAAATGCCAACCACCAGACCCAGTGTAGGTCACCAAATGCTGTTATTCCCCCACTGGCAATCAGTGAGCCTGCATCGCCGGCTGCTACGTTGACTATTCCAGTGATTAGCATGAATTTACTCATGAATCCTGCTAGTGGTGGTACGCCCGCCAATGACAACATGAAGATGAACATCGAGGCTGCGATGACTGGATCTCTCCTTGCTAATCCAGATAGGGCGCCACTGCGGCTTGCTCCACCATCCAATTCTAGCAGTGCCAAGACGAGGAAAGCACCGAGTTTGAAGGTGACCAATACCACGAGGTGGAACATGATAGCAGTGACTACCCAAGTAGCCGCTTCTTCTGGAGCGCTGATGTGTCCCCATCTCCAAGCGCCAACTGCAGTTAATGCCGCCATCATATAGCCAGCATGGGCAACTGAGGAATAGGCCAACATTCGCTTTGGATTATCAGAACCCAAGGCCGCTATATTACCCCAAGTCATGGTGATGACAGAAAGAGTTGCCAAGCAAATCAGCCATGCAGCCGAGCCATCGCCTTCAGGAAGTGATATCAAGAGTAAAATACGCATCAAGCCGATGAATCCCATCGCCTTCGATGCCGTAGCAAGAACCCCAGCAATAGGTGAAGAGGCCCCCGAATAAGCATCAGGAGCAGCAAAGTGGAATGGAACAGCACTAACCTTGAATCCGAATCCAACCAACATCATTCCCAGCGCAATATATGCCAAAGCATCCGCATTTGCAAAAGCCCTATCCAAGCCCTGAATTACGATAACTCCGCTATCTGCATAGAAGATGTGTGAAGAAACCTGTAAGTTTCCATGCCAGATGTAGAGCAGCGACATGCCGTAAAGTCCGATTGCCGAGGCTGTAGCACCGACGATGAAGTACTTGACACCGCCTTCAGTACCAGCCTTACTCTCTTTGTGGAAGGCGACTAAGACATAAATTGCAAGACTTGCTAATTCAAGTCCGAGGAAGAGCATGAATAAATCTTGAGATAATGCAACGATTGCCATTCCCAAACCTGACATCAACAATAAGATGTGGAAGTCTACTTGACGGCGATTATCAATCAGTGCCTTGACTGAAAGGTTCTTGCTCGGCTTACTAGCAGGCATCCTCGAAATTGTTGCTACAGCAGCCAACATCAAGGCGCCAAAGAATAGAATCTCAAAGATTCTAGCAAAACCATCAACCTTTAGCAATACTATCATATTGGTTGATTCTCCTGAGTATAGGATCCACCGTGTAGCATTTCCCATCAGGCTTGCAAGAGCAAGAATAGTCGATATCAGCAAGGTTGCGATAGAGATTATCGCAGGCATACGAGGGTCAGAGGTTGCCTTGAAACGCTGCCCTCCAAAGAGCCACGGAATCCGAATCTTTGTCAGCGGTAGACGAATCCTTGCCTTACCAAGATTTGGCACCACGATAAGGGCGATGATTCCCATCAACATGACGAATTCTGGCATCAAAGCACTCAAAGTTTGACCGTCGCTGAATAATTGCTGCCAAACTGCTTGGCTCCCCTCATCCACATCGCTTGTCATCTCAGGCACCTCCTGCTACAAGGTTGAGTAAACCACCCATATTGAAGTAGAAGTGGGCATTTGCATAGGCCGACATCATATCCCAAATAATCCACGGGAGAACTCCGAATAAGACGATTAGAAGAGCCATCAGTAGATTACCGATATTCTCCCAAGGTGAGATATCTCTTGCATCTTCTACTGCCATGCCTTCTGGTAAGACGACTTCTCCAGAGCCCTCGAAGATAGTACGCTGCATCGACCAGAGGTAGTATCCAGCAGTTATTACTAGAACAAGTGCTGGAAGTAATACCCACCAACCAAAGGTCATCCAAACTGCAACGAGGACTGTTATCTCAGCAACGAATCCTGCTAGTAATGGTAGGCCAAGGCTGGCCATCCATGAGAACATCATGTAGACTCCTAAGAAAGGACTGGCCTTTGCTAAGCCGCGAGTAGAGCCTATCTCCAAAGTATGGTAATGATGTTTGAAAGAACCACAGACCGAGAATAACATCGGAGAAATAATTCCATGAGCAAACATCATGAAGATTGCACCGGCAAAGCCGAGAGGTTGCATACTTGCAATTCCCAAGATTACGATTCCCATGTGTGAAACCGATGAATAAGCGACCATCCGTTTCAGATTAGTCTGACCAAGACAAACGATTGAACCGTAAACTAAACTGATCATTCCGATAGCCAACAGCAGATATTGATACTCAGCAAGAGCATGTGGGAACAGAGTTAGAGGCAGGCGGAACATTCCGTAAGCACCCATTTTCAACATAACACCAGCCAGCACCATCGAGCCACTTGTCGGAGCTTGAACGTGGGCATCAGGAAGCCAAGTATGGAATGGAACTGCTGGCAGTTTTACCAAGAATCCAAGCATCAACATCAGGAAAAGAGCATTCTGCATACTCTCACCCAACCAAACAGAGCCATTATTGGCAGCCATTTGTGCGTTATTTGTCATATCTATCATGCTGAAAGTTCTACCAGTTAGGACTCCTCTATCTATGAGATATTGACTTGGGTCTTGAAGGAAGTAAAGGGTGATGAGTCCCAAGAGCATGATAACTGAGGCAGTAAAGGTGTAGAGGAAGAATTTCTGAGCCGCATAGCGTCTATCCTTGCCTCCCCACTTTAGAATAAGGAAGAACATTGGAATCAATGTTAATTCCCAAAAGACGTAGAACATGAACATGTCAAGTGCTACGAAGACACCGATTAGAGAACCCTCCATCAATAATAGCAGTGGGTGGTGATACCAGCCTGAGTTTTCTTCCCAAGTGGTAATCATAGTTATGGGGATAATCAGAGTAGTCAACCACAGCATCGGGAAGGAGAGTCCATCAAGACCAACATGCCAAGAAATTCCGAGGCTGTTTATCCAAGTATACTCATGATTCATGTTATACTCATTGATTTTCAGAGTGGTCCAATCTATGGAGCCCAACCAACCGAAGAATAAGGCGCTGCTAATAGCCAAGATGAAAAGAGAGAAACCAAGGCTTGCTGCCTTTACTGGGAAGGCCATCTTTTCTTTCATGCCACGCGGTTGTTGACTTGCCAAGGCAAGTAGAATGATTGACCCGAGTATCGGGAAGGCCACCATTGGGATGGTTATCCAGTCAATTTCTCCAACTGCTTCCTCAAAGAATAATGGGAAGGAGAGTAGTAAGGCGCCTGCTCCAACAACAAGGGTTGCCACAATGCTGAACTCTCGTTCAAATATTGCCTTTTTAGACATGTTTTTCGACATTCAAGCCACCCCCCAGATGAGTAAGAATAGAGCCAATGTCCCAAGTGCTGCCATCATGATATAATCACGAGCGCTGCCAGTTGTTAGGCTGCGAATATTACGGCTTGCTTCTTGACTTCCTGTTTCGATGCCCTTGATGACTCCGTCGATGATTCTACGGTCGAACCAGGCTGCTGCATAGGAAAATGGAACCACTATCTTGAGCATTAGTGCATCATACCACTGATCGAAATAAAGGCGATTCCTAAGGGCAGTGCTTAGCCCTGATTCTGCCCAAACGCTATTGTCAAACTTGTACGAGGAATGTATCCTCCCACTCAATGCAACAATCCAAGCGATTGACCAGTGGGCTTTCTGTCCCTTAGCCAACTTACCACCATAGAGAGACATTGCATAGAATGGTCCAATTACCATCGAAAGCAAAATAGTCGTCCAAGTGATAATCAGAATAAGTGGGTCTATCTTTCCATCAGAGCCCAAAGCAAGGAATGCATGAGTTATCTCGTGCCATAGGTGGCTTGGAGCATGAGAGAGACTTAGATTGGATGAATTTTCTCCTAACCAGCCTGCGAAATTTAGGCCTGCAAAGATGATTCCTCCAAGTGTCATGATAGTTAGAGTAACTAAGGGGATTGGGATGAATGGGGTTGTCTCTTCTACATGGGCAGCAACTTCAGTCTTTGGCTTGCCTGCAAAAGTCATGAACCACATCCTACTCATGTAGAAGCCAGTCATTCCCGCAGTTAGTAATACCAAGATTGCTGGAATAATGAATAAGCCACCGCCATCATACATGGCTGCCTTCCATGCTGAACCGACGATGCCTTCCTTAGACCAGAAACCGCCAATCAGTGGGATGCCGATAATCGAGGCTGAACCTACGGCCATTGCGATGGCCGTGATTGGCATACGAGATGCTAAGCCTCCCATATTGTCCATGTCTTGAGCATCAAAGTGGTCCTCATCATCTTCATCGTGTTCACCCTCACTATGTTCTAAATGGTGGTGAGCATGGTGCATTTCGTGGATGACACTTCCACTGGCCATGAATAGCATTCCCTTGGCCATGGCGTGATTGAAGAGATGGAACATCGAAGCACCAAAAGCGAAGAATGCTAATTCATCATGGCCGTTATTGACGAACCAAAGTGAGGCCCCAAGTCCAGTGAAGATGTAGGCTAATTGGCTCATCGTCGAATATGCTAATACCTTCTTGATATCTTTTTGAACGAAGGCTATCGCTGCCGCCATAAAGGCAGTTATTCCTCCAATCATCGCAATTAGTAAAGCGACATCCGACAATTCCCCCGCCATTGCTGGGGCTGCAAAGAATGGGAACATACGAGCCACCAAGTAGAGACCTGCATTGACCATGGTTGCGGCGTGAATAAGAGCCGATACAGGTGTAGGTCCTTCCATCGCATCTGGAAGCCAAACGTGTAAGGGGAATTGTGCTGACTTTCCAACTGCTCCAATAAACATTAGAAGTAGCATCGCCTTGATCAGACCTGCATCTGCGGCGCCGATATTAGCTGCATTAAAGACCACTGAGAAATCCCAAGAACCGAATTCAGCATGCATGATTAGAAGACCGACAAAGAGGAATACATCTCCAACTCTCGTTGTCAGGAATGCCTTCTTTGCTGCATAGGATGCGCTTGGCCTCTCATAATAGAAGCCGATTAACAGGTAGGAACAAAGGCCCATTATTTCCCAGAATATGAATAACCAAAGGAAATTATCTGCCAAAACCATTCCGAACATTCCAGCACAAAACAGAACGAATTCAGCATAAAATCTGTGATTTCGGTTTTCATTGATTTTATCGGTATTCATGTAGCCCATCGAGAAGATACTGATCAGCAAACAAAGGAAAGAAGCGACGAAGAGTAGCATTACTGAAACATGGTCCAGTTGCATTCCAAAGCCGAGATCCTGTGCTTTCATATCGCCATGTTCAGTGAATAATTGGTAGGATACCCAATTTCCAACATCAGTGACAATAGCATCATCACTACCTTCACTGAAGGCTGAAACGTGGCCTACGATTAGCCAAAGTGAGAGAAGGAAAACGATAGCCATGACCGCTGTTGAGATGGTGCCTCCTTCCTTCCAGAAGCCCTTCCACTTTGCATTACCATTGAATAATTGTCCCAAAAATAGGATTACCGGCATTGCCAAAATAGGCAATACGGGAATAAGAATTGCTAATTCATTTGCTTCCATCATAACCACCTCAGTGTTTGAGTAACTTAACCTCATCAAGTGAAATCGTCTCATGTTGCGAGTACATCGCGAGGAAGATGGCCAAACCAATGGCTACTTCTGCTGCGGCGATTGCGATTGCGAAGGCAGTGTATACCCAGCCGGTAGCATCTCCATATTGAGCAGCTCCAGCGATGAAATTCAGGTTAACTGCATTAAGAATTAACTCGATTGACATCAATACAATGATTGCATTCTTGCGGGTAAAGGCACCCCAGAGGCCGATACAGAAGAGGAAGACTCCTAGTCCAGCGACCCATGATGGATCTATCATCAGGACTCACCTCCTTCTTCTAATTCCCACAGGAGGTTGACCTTTCGCTCATCTCTAACCAAGTATGCTGCACCAACCATGGCCATTGCCAATAATGCACCAAGCACCAACAAACCAATGGCCCAATCAACAAGAATCATTTCTGCCATACTCTCAGTAGTAGGAACACTTGCGTCTCCATCCCAAACACTACTGGTGGAAATAGCCTGCAATAATACGACGCCGAGGAAGACGATTCCCAAACGGGTTAGGATACTGAGTAACTTCATTCGAAATCCTCCTCCAAAATTTGTCGTCTTGTCAGCATTATTCCGAATAGAACAACCAACATAACGCTAGCCAAGTAGACCAGAATCTGAACTACAGCGAGGAATTCTGCCTCCATCAAGATGAATATTCCGCCAACTGCCATGAAACAGAAAATCAGGTACATCATTGAGTGGGCAACTCTCTGGGCATGAACTAGACCGAGTGCACCGAAAATTGCAATTCCAGCGAATAGGAAAAATGCTCCCATTTCAGCATAAGAAGAAGCGCTCTCCACTCTCAGGCCTCCGCCTTCTTTGCTGCTCTAGCAGCCGCCTTCTCGCGCTTTTCTTTTTCGCGCTTTGCTCTATGTGCTAATTCTGCGTCAACTGCTTCTTGGTGTTCATTGACCAAAACACGAGTTCGGCTTGCATCAAACCAGAGTTCTTGGCGTGAAAATCCTGACATGCCGTCATATTCATTGGTCATGAAGAAAGAGGTGAAATTGCAGGCATCCATGCATAAACCACAGAACATACAGCGCCCCATGTCGATTCGACCACTGACAATTTGATCATCTGCGACAAGTAAATCAGATTGCTCCATGACTTCCTCGACTCCTGAATCATTCCAGCGCACAGTAGCGCTAGAACCAGACAAATCGATGACTTCGGCAAAACGGAATTCATCAACAGGTGCATCATGGGCTGTTATTGGGTCGCGCTCTGAATGCTCATCGGCAATCCCTTCGATTTCAACTGCTGCATAGCCTCCGACCTCCAATTCTCCACCATAACCAGAGTTCTCTCCTTCTGCACTATCGAGAACATCTACTCGTAATTCAGTAGTCATATGAAGACAATCGTTTGGACATATTTTAACGCATAATTTACAGGCGGTGCAAGTCTCCCAAATTACTCCGATTCTACCATTATAGTTACCTGGAACGAAAAGCCAAGGCTCCATGTCCTCAAGTCTTTCATAAGGATACATGATAGTTACAGGGCGCCAAATGCTTGGCACCAAGGTTGAGGATTCGCGGTCAGCAGCATATTCCTGCTTGCCGACCTTATTCATTTTAGAGCCCTTTACTCGATTCATACTTCCTGCATCGAGCATCACGGCCTTCTTGTTGTGATAACCATTAGAAAATCTCTTTCCAATAATCGGGAAGGTTCTCAATGCAGTTTTCAAAGTCATCCAAAATGGCTTGATGAAAAGGTTTCTAAAATTCGGTTTTGCGTGCTTGTGCATTGGCATATTCTCACTCTCCCGCCTTGTGCGTTCCCGCTGGCTCTAATGTCTGGGCTTGGAATGGTCGTTCGACCATATCTCCTGGCTCCTCATCTAATGAATACAGTACGAATAATACTGAAAAGATGAAGGTAACAATAACTGGGACTGCCAAGAATAACCCTATTCCACCATCCCATGCGAAACCACCTCGGTCACCAAAGCGCAAATTTTCGGCATCGAATAAGTAGAGGCGCATGAACACAACGATAACTAACTGAACGATTGATAATGGCAATAAGTATCTCCATCCGAATTCGAGAATCTGATCAGTTCGAATACGGGGTAATGCAGCCCTTAGCCAGGCAAAGATAACGAAGACAGCCCAAGCTTTGAGCAGAGTCCAAGTGATTCCGGGTATGAGCAGATAACCTGTACCAAGAATTGGAATGGAGCCGATGACGCCTTGGAATGGAGCATGCCAACCGCCGAGGAAGAAGTGAGTGAATAGGAAACAGGCTGCATAAGTACGCATATATTCTGCAGAGAACATCAATCCCCAGCGCATACCACCGTATTCTGTCCACCATCCTTCGACCAATTCTGCTTCTGCCTCAGGCATATCGAAAGGTATGCGCTCGACTTCTGCTACCATTGCTATCAGGAAAATGGCTGCACCAAGCGGCATCAAGAAGAGGTTCCATGAGCCCGCATAATGCTGATTGTCAACTAATTCTACAAGATTGAATGTACCGCTCAAAATACAAGCGCTGAGTACTGCGATTAACATTGGTATCTCATAGGCCGTCAACTGAGCCGCAGAGCGGATTCCTCCAAGTAATGTGTATTTGTTATTGGAAGACCAACCTGCAAAGAATACTCCTAACGGGGCTATTCCGAAAATTGCCATCATGAAAAGAACGCTCAACTTTGGATTTATGGCATAGAAGTTTTCCGAAAACGGAATGAATCCGAGGATAACAACTGTTGAAGAGATGATTAGGAATGGCGCAATTTCGTAAATCCACTTATCTGCCTTGCTTGGAACCATGTGTTCTTTGGTCATGAATTTCATTCCATCAGCCAGATTTTGGAAAAATCCAGGGAATAAGAACCAGACTCCATGCCATGAACGATTGTTTACTCTGTCAACGGTTGGGTGTTTGGGGTCGCGGTTGCCTGCAACTCTATTCAAGAATCCATTGAGGGCGCCGATTGGACGGCCAAGTCCGTATGGCACTTTATCCCACCATGCTCCGGCAGTTACTCCGTTTTCACCAACCCAAAGAGAGCGCATTGCTGTTATTGCTCCACGCCTATCCATCAGGCGGCCAAGGATTTTTCTCTCCATCCATAGGATAACGAACATGGTATTCATGATTCCACCAAATATTAGAGTACAGAGAACCATCTTCTCGATGAAGAATCCCAAGTATTCTGCTTGCCCAGGCCATGGGGTTAATCCCATCATCTCATTTGCCAAGAAGAGCGATCCTTCATGCACCCAGTCATTGATTCGTAACCAGTCGCCCATCTATCTCACCTCACCTATCAGTCTCCCCTATGCAGGGGTCAAAACTGCCCATGATGGCAGGGATATCGGCTATCTTGTAGCCAATCATTGTTTCAGCAACGAATGGAATTGTAATGAACATCGGCGAGCGGATACTGACTCTGTAAGGATACTTTCCGCGCCCTTCTCCCCCTCCTTGCAAATAGAACATCGATTCTCCACGACTGTCCTCAAAGTGGTGATGGC
>Ga0302120_10001144_pt1 | contig 12401 bp, 12 predicted proteins | sample AG5_Bottom_MG_FD_203118 | JGI IMG/M metagenome (GOLD analysis project Ga0302120, IMG submission 203118) | Marine microbial communities from Western Arctic Ocean, Canada - AG5_Bottom | ecosystem: Environmental > Aquatic > Marine > Oceanic | place: Canada: Western Arctic Ocean | collected 2017-10-01 | reverse complement strand
GGAATGACAGTGGTCGATTTAGGCGCCGCTCCAGGTGGCTGGACTCAAGTTGCCGTGCAACTGGTAGGCGAAGAAGGTACTGTGGTGGCTTCAGACATATTAGCTATGGATTCAATGGCCGATGTTATCTTCGTGCAAGGCGATTTTACCGAGCAAGCGGTTTACGATCAGATCGTATCAGCGCTAGGTGGTGAAAAAGCAGACCTTGTAATTTCTGATATGGCCCCCAATATGAGTGGTAACCCAGCTATTGATCAGCCAGCATCTATGTATTTGGTTGAATTGGCCTTGGACATGGCCCGTAGTGTATTGAAACCTGGAGGCACATTTGTGGCTAAGGTGTTTCATGGTGAAGGTTTTGATGATTTATTAAAAGACACCCGTACCAGTTTTAACAGTGTGCGGTCACGTAAACCTGATGCTTCTCGTGGACGTTCACGGGAAGTTTATCAATTGGCAACCGGTTTTAAAGGTCAGTAAACCTAGCTTACTTCCTTATTACCCAAGCCGTCCTCGAACTGAGGATTAGGAGTCTAGCACTTGAACAACATGACAAAGAATTTGGTTTTATGGCTCATCATCGCAGCAGTGCTGTTGACGGTGTTTAATAACTTTAGCCAAGAAGCTGCTCCCAATCGCGTGAGCTATTCAGAATTTGTGCAGGCAGTGCAGCGCGATCAAGTTAAAAACATTGAAGTTGATGGCATTATCATTACTGGTAAATTTGGTGATGGAACCAGCTTTGAAGTTGTTAGGCCGGCCTTGTCAGACCCTAAGTTAGTCGATGACTTACTGACTCACGAAGTTGAAATTGTGGGCAAGCAGCCAGAGCAACAAAGTATCTGGATACAGCTATTAGTGGCCAGTGCACCTATTCTCATTATCATCGTGGTGTTTATGTTCTTCATGCGCCAAATGCAAGGCGGTGCTGGTGGAAAGGGCGGTCCAATGTCCTTTGGTAAGAGTAAAGCTCGGTTAATGAGCGAAGACCAAATTAAAACCACCTTTGCCGATGTTGCAGGTGTAGAAGAAGCTAAAGAAGATGTAGAAGAATTAGTAGAGTTTTTACGTGATCCTGGAAAATTTCAGCGCTTAGGTGGACACATTCCCCGCGGTATTCTGATGTCTGGTGCCCCAGGTACTGGTAAAACATTGCTAGCCAAGGCTATTGCAGGCGAAGCCAAGGTGCCTTTCTTTAGTATTTCTGGCTCTGATTTTGTGGAAATGTTTGTCGGTGTAGGCGCGTCCCGTGTGCGTGATATGTTCGAGCAAGCCAAAAAACAAGCCCCATGTATTATCTTTATCGATGAAATTGATGCTGTAGGCCGTCATCGTGGTGCTGGCATGGGTGGTGGTAACGATGAGCGCGAACAAACTCTAAACCAATTATTGGTTGAGATGGATGGTTTTGAAGGCAATGAAGGCATTATTGTTATTGCTGCCACTAACCGCCCAGACGTATTAGATAAGGCGTTGTTACGCCCTGGCCGTTTTGACCGACAGGTACATGTATCACTGCCTGATATTCTTGGACGTGAACAAATTCTTAATGTGCACCTGAAAAAAGTACCCCTAGGTGATGATGTAAAATCAAAGCTTATTGCGCGTGGTACTCCAGGATTCTCTGGTGCAGATTTAGCTAACCTAGTGAACGAAGCTGCTTTGTTTACTGCGAGGCTGAATAAACGCACTGTAGGTATGGACGAGCTAGAGAAAGCCAAAGACAAGATCATGATGGGTGCTGAGCGTAAATCCATGGTGATGCAGCCTAAAGAAAAACTCAATACTGCTTATCACGAAGCGGGTCATGCTATTGTTGGACGTTTGGTGCCAGATCACGACCCAGTATACAAAGTGACCATCATTCCACGTGGTCGCGCTTTGGGTGTGACTATGTTCTTGCCCGAAGAAGATCGTTATAGCTTGTCTCGCCAAGGTATCTTGAGCCAAATCTGTAGCCTTTACGGTGGCCGTATTGCTGAAGAAATAACCTTAGGCAAGGATGGTGTGACTACGGGAGCATCCAACGACATACAACGTGCTACTCAATTAGCACGTAACATGGTGACTAAGTGGGGCTTGTCTGAAAAGTTAGGTCCACTACTATATGAATCAGAAGATGCTGATCCGTTTAGTGGTGCTCAAGGTCAGGGAGCTAAGGGCTTCTCTGATGAGACTACAGCGATTATTGATAGTGAAATCAAAGATATTATTGAAGACTGTTATGGCCGCGCCAGCACTATTTTACATGACAATCGAGATATTCTGGATGCCATGGCTAATGCGCTGATGAAGTACGAAACGATAGACTCTAGCCAGTTAGATCAACTGCTAGCTCGCGAAGAAGTTTCAGCACCAGAAGGTTGGGCTGACCGTGAGCGTAATGCTAGTGGCTCCAATACTGATGGGGGCGCTAGTGCTTCCACTTCTGAAGATAAGGACACTGTTTCTGAAACAGACCTAGATGCAGACAACAGTGATGTGCCGGGTGCTGACGAAGCTCCAAGCTAAGATGTTGTTTGGTGATCAATGGCTAGACTTAACAAAGCCACATGTTATGGGAGTGATTAACGTCACTCCCGATTCTTTTTCTGATGGTGGCAGTTTGTTTGCCAGTCAGTCCTTGTGCCTAGATGCGGCCATGGTGCGTGCGCGTGCAATGGTGGCAGAAGGTGCCAGCTTCCTCGATATAGGTGGTGAGTCCACTCGCCCAGGCGCTGACCCTGTTTTGGTTCAACAAGAGCTAGATCGTGTTATTCCAGTTATTGAATCTATCCGTGCTTCTTTAGACGTAGTTGTGTCTATCGACACCAGTACTCCAGAGGTAATAACTGCTGCTGCTAAAGCGGGTGCCGGGCTCATCAACGATGTGCGGGCTTTGGGGCGTGAGGGTGCCTTGCAGGCTGCTGCTGCCACCCAGGTACCCATATGTCTTATGCACATGCAGGGTGACCCTAAAACCATGCAAGATAACCCCGTGTATGATTCTGTGGTAGGGGATATTGGCCTTTATTTCGATGAGCGTATTAAACAATGCAATCATATGGGCATTCCTACAGAGCGAATACTTATAGATCCTGGATTTGGCTTTGGTAAAACCTTGGTTCATAATCTGCAGTTACTTAAGCATCTCAATTCATTAGTCAAAAAAGGCTTGCCCGTTCTGGTGGGTATGTCTCGTAAAAGTATGATTGGCAATGTATTGGATCGACCTGTCGATGAAAGATTAAATGGTGGGCTAGCTGTTACAGTGATGGCCTATGAGCGCGGAGCGCGAATTGTGCGGGCGCACGATGTGGCCCCTACTGTGGATGCCCTACGGATGGCTCATGCTGTTATGATGAGTGATTGAACCTAAACTAAGGAAGGTTACATAAAGGAGTTCGGTATGAAATATTTTGGAACAGACGGTATTCGTGGGCGTTGTGGTGAGTATCCGATAACACCTGATTTTATGCTCAAATTGGGTTGGGCAGTGGGCAAAGTGTTTTCTGAACACGGCCGAAGCAAAATTTTAATAGGTAAAGACACTCGTATTTCCGGTTACATGTTTGAATCTGCACTGCAGGCAGGCCTGTCTGCAGCTGGAGTGGACGTGCGCTTGTTAGGCCCTATGCCTACGCCTGCCGTTGCTTATTTAACCCGTACTTTTCATGCTGAAGCCGGCATAGTAATTAGTGCTTCACATAATGGCTATAAAGATAATGGCATTAAGTTCTTCTCTGCGCAGGGCACTAAGCTGTCGGATGCTGTAGAGGCCGCAATCGAAGATAAATTGCAAGAAACTATGGAGTGTGTGATTCCAGAAGAGCTTGGTCGCGCAAGGCGTATAGAAGATGCTGCCGGCAGGTACATTGAATTTTGTAAAGGTACAGTTGGCCCTCATACCAACTTGAAGGGTATGAAGATTGTGCTAGATTGTGCCCATGGTGCCACTTACCATATTGCACCTAGTGTGTTGAATGAGCTCGGCGCTGATGTGACTAGCATTGGTGTTGATCCCGATGGGCTGAACATCAATCAAGAGTGTGGTTCCACTTCCATCGCGATGTTGCGCAAAGTAGTTCGGCTGCAAGAAGCAGATTTAGGCATCGCTTTAGACGGCGACGGTGATCGTGTCATTATGGTTGATCACACGGGTGACGAAGTTGATGGTGACGAACTGATGTTCATCATTGCTGCCCACCTAAAGCGTAACGGCCAGCTTGAGGGTGGTGTGGTAGGTACTCAAATGAGTAACTTAGGTATGGAACTTGGTCTAAAAGACCTTGGCATCGATTTCGTCCGCGCCAAAGTGGGTGATCGTTATGTGATGCAGCAGCTAAAAGAAAAAGGTTGGCTGTTAGGTGGTGAATCGTCGGGCCATTTAATTTGTCGCAACCTAACCACCACAGGAGATGGCATAGTTGCTGCTCTGCAGGTGCTTCAAGCGATGCAAACTAGTCGGAAGACGTTGCATGAACTTAAAAATCAAATGCAAAAGATGCCACAAAAGCTCATTAACTTACGTTTTGCTCATCGAGTGAATTTGTCAGAATATCCAGCGATAGATGATGTTGTGCATGCGCTCGAAAAGCGGATGGGTGGTCGTGGACGGGTTTTACTTAGGCCCTCAGGTACAGAGCCTGTGGTTAGAGTGATGGTAGAGGGTGAAGATGCCGACCTTGTGAGCCAATACGCTCAAGAATTAGCTCATGATGTAAATCAGGTTGTTTCTTAGTCTAAATAGCATTTAATTGTTGGCTAATTACACGGTATTACCGGCCAATCCCTTGTTTAGGTGCCTCAATTTGAGTATTATGGCGCGCTTAAATTGAATACCCTTGGTTTTTTTAACGGAAGGTTATAGTAATGGCACACATGATAGTTGCAGGCAACTGGAAAATGAACGCCAGCAAAAATGCTGTAACGGAATTATTAAGTGGCCTAAAACACGGTGCAGCAACGGTTAAAAATGCCGAGCTGGTTGTGTTTCCACCGTTTCCATACTTAGCTCAAGCCCAGGTAGAATTAATGGGTACAAGCATCCACATTGGCGTACAAAATATTTGTGCAGCAGATAAGGGTGCTTATACTGGTGAAGTATCTTTGGCCATGGCTAAAGAGTTTGGTGTTAGCTATGTGCTTGTTGGTCATTCAGAGCGACGTGCTCTTTATGCAGAAGATGATGCACAAGTGGCGGCTAAGTATGTTGCCACCCAGGCGATGCAGTTAACGCCTATTTTGTGTGTTGGTGAAACATTAGAGCAACGCGAAAAAGGGCTTACCTTAAGCGTAGTCACTGGGCAGATTCAGGCAGTTATTGACGCTGCCGGTGGTGCTAGTTTTGCTAATGCGGTTGTTGCTTATGAGCCAGTTTGGGCCATAGGCACAGGGTTAACAGCAAGCCCGGCACAAGCTCAGGAAGTGCATAAAGCTATTCGCACTCACCTAGCGAGTGTGGCCCCGGAACCAGCCCATGGCTTGAAGATTTTATATGGCGGCAGTGTTACTGCGGCTAGTGCGGAAGAGTTATTTACTCAAACAGATATTGATGGCGGCCTAGTAGGCGGCGCATCCTTACAAGCCGATTCATTCTTGGCCATTGGCCAAGCGGCGAAATAGATTAGTGCTTATATAAGCGCAATAAGTGTAAAGCGAGAAATTTAATGGAAGTTGCAATCCTAATTGTACATGTATTGTTAGCCATAGCCTTAATAGGCTTTATCATGATTCAGCAAGGCAAAGGTGCCGATGCAGGCGCTTCTTTTGGTGGCGGTGGTGCTTCCCAAACTGTATTTGGTAGTAGTGGTTCAGGTAACTTCCTGAGCCGTACAACCGCTATTTTAGCAGCTGGTTTATTTGTCACCAGTTTTGCGTTGGCTGTCTATGCCAAGCAACAAGCTAGCAGTGTTTCTGATGCGGGCATTCCCCTCGTTGAGCAAGTAGAGCTACAAACGCTTCCTGAATTTGAAGAAGCTTTAGTGCCTGCAGACAGCGATGTTCCTGCAACAGAGTAACAAGTAATGCCGACGTGGTGGAATTGGTAGACACGCCACCTTGAGGGGGTGGTGAGCTTTGCTCGTGCCGGTTCAACTCCGGCCGCCGGTACCAAATTAACATCTATTACCAATCATAGATGTCCTAAAAGCCCCGCTATAAGGGGCTTTTTTTATGCCTGTTATATAATTACTGTCCGTTATTGGCTGTTGATGTGGGCTTATGTTCGGGGGTATAGTGGGGGGTATAAAGGGAAGGAGTCCACGATTATGCTAAATATACCCCAAATTAATAATGCCAAAATCTTGGAGAAGCAGTACAAACTGTACGATTCTGGCGGCTTGTATTTGCTTGTCCATCCCAACGGCTCTAAATATTGGCGGCTCAAGTATCGTTACTTAGGCAAAGAGAAGGTTATGGCCTTTGGCGTTTATCCAACCGTGTTGCTTAAAGAAGCTAGGGGCAAGCGTGATACAGCCAAAAAGACCTTGAGTGACGGCGATGACCCCATTCAGTTAAAAAAATCAAATAGACGTGCCCAAAAGATCCAAGCTGAAAACTCGTTTAACAATCTCGCCTTTGAGTGGTGGAGAAATGAGAAGGATGGCTGGAAGGAAGATCACGCTAACAACGTGTGGCGAACTCTTGAGGTTGATGTGCTACCTTACCTTGGTTCAAGGCCAATTACAGGTATAACGTCTGGTGAACTGTTGGACGTAGTTAGAGCGGTTGAGTCTAGAGGCGCATTAGATGTAGCAAGCCGCATCCTACAGCGCTGTGGCGCAGTCTTTCGTTATGCCATACAAACTGACCGCCTAGTGTATAACCCAGCCTCAGAGCTACAGGGTGCGCTCAAAACGCGCAAAGTTAAAAGCAGGCCTTCAATGACACGTGAAGAGTTGCCCCACTTCCTCAAGAGTATTGATAGCTACAGTGGCGAAATGGTCACTATTTTTGCGCTACGCCTTACACTTCTAACGTTTGTGCGACCTGCTGAAATACGCTTTGCACGATGGGAAGAGTTCGACTTTAAAGATAAGTTATGGCGTATTCCTGCTGAACGTATGAAAATGAGTTCTGACCACATAGTACCATTGCCAAAGCAAACCTTAGACTTGCTAGAACGCCTGCGCCCAATTACAGGTCACTATGATTTGTTGTTTCCAGGTTTTAGGGGCAAGGATCGGCCAATATCAGAAAATACCATGAACCAAGCTCTCAACCGTATGGGCTACAAGGGCGAAGCTACACCCCATGGGTTTAGAAATACCGCCAACTCGATACTGATTGAGAAGTTCAACATTGAGGCAGTAGATAAGCAGCTAGGGCACCAGCAACGTAACAAGGTTCGCGCAGTTTATAGCCGCCATGCTGAGTATTTAGAAGATCGAGTTAAGATTATGGATTGGTGGGGTAATTACATTGAGCAGATGGAAACAGGTTCAAGCGTGGTCGCCCTTAACTTTGGTGCTGGTGGTAAATAATAGATTCTAAGTTTTACTGTGCCTAGGCTGATCCCCGAAAAGGTGGCAAACCTACCCACTCTGGCATGGTAAATTTTTTGTAGGTCGCAGAGGTGTGATATGAGTAAATTAGCTAACCTGAAATCATGGTTAACCTTGAGCGATACCACTCAATACTTATCAGAGAAACTTAAAGAAAATGTAAGCCAAGCTGCACTATTTAGGCTCGCCATGGATGGCCACATAACCCTATCAATTAGGATATTAGAGCCAACTATGAGCAATATTGGACAAGCAGTAAAAGCCGATAAAGCCGAAACAATGATGTCTGACCAAGTAGAATGGCCATCTTACCTCACGGCCCGTGTTCTACCCGAAAAGCCTTATGTAATATTTACGTCCCCCAAGCTAGAGCATGGACTTTTCTTTAAGAAGGAGCGCTTTGATTTTGTTAGCGGTATATTTGACCTTAGATGGGGTGATGGGGTGTCACTAACTCTGAGAAATAGATACCAGCAATTGACTGGAGGCGCTTTATTTGATGAATCAGGTTCGGGCTGTTACCTGAGCGATGCTGAAGGGAATATTTACGAACTACTCGGCCTTCGTGCTGGCAAGGAAGTAATGACTGGCTCTGATAAGGAGGTAAAGGCTAATTGTTTCGCAACAGGCCTTCCAGTTGATAGCGAGATATGTGCGCGAATAGAAAACCTAAACACTCTCATCGATAAAGTATTAGGTCAGACTGGCAATTTAAATCACATAACCGATACAACCCAGCGTAACTCTGAGCTCACAAGTAGGCTTGATTGTGCTAAGGATGGGGAGATAATAAACGCTGACGACTACCCGAACGGCTGTCACATTGCTGACACGTCAAACCATAACATACAGGAATTGGCTAACAAAGCAGCAGCGCAGTTTGAGAGATACCGAACGGGAACTCCAAATAAAAGACAAATTGCTAAAATCATTTTTGAGAGCGGGCTGGTTTTTAAAAAATATGGTGAACCAGCCGATGCAGATTATATCGAGCGACAGTTTAAGTCCCTTTGGCTAAAAAAATAGACTTTTCCTTAAAATACCTTTTTTTACCTTTTTAACTAATTGAAATATAAGATAATTTATTTATATCTTCGGCTTGTTTGTCTTTGTTTTCCCCAGCTAAATAGTACCTATACCGACCACTAACGATATAGGACGTATAGCAATGGCTACTACCATTAACTCAAAGCAAGACAGCAACACCAATACATCAACTAACCCCCGCATTATTCGCTGGCCTAAAGTTCACGATAAGGTCGACTTGTGCCGCTCTCATGTTCATAAACTTGTATCGCAAGGATTATTCCCATCCCCTATAAAGCTCACTCCGAACGGTAGGGCTAGCGGTTGGGTAGAATCTGAGGTTAACGAATGGCTAGAGCAGCGTATTGCTGACTCACGTTCTAATAATCCAGTAGCGGCGTAGGGGGGCAGAAATGAAAAAGGCCACCCAAAAGAGCAGCCCTAATCACCGTACCAGTGATAAGTATAGCAAAGACCAACTTAACCAATCAGATTCGGGCGGACCTCAAACAAAATGTGAGTCTCTAAGTTCCAGTTTAGTATTCCTGAACGACGCACTGCTGTTTGCATTTAGAGAACATTGGGCGCTGACTCAAGTCCAACATGTTCCGTGCAGTTGCCCCGCTAAAACTCATACCGTCGATATAGCCCTAGCTGTAAAAGCACTTCGCAAAAGGGGTTATCCTATCGAGGGCCGCCCAGGGGATTTAGTCAACGGGATAAGTAAAAGGACATACTTTTTGGACCTTGATGGGTTTTACTTCAGTGAAAACGGGAGCGCAACCAATGACTAGCTCACAAAGTGCAATGTTGACCCAAGCGCAAGGCTACGCTGATGCAGGAAAGTATGTTTTTCCGGTTAAGGTGAAAAGCAAGCAACCCGCCAATGGTAATAGCTTTAAGGGTGCCACTATTTCAAAGGAAGTAATACACAACTTTTGGAAGGACACTGCGTTTAATATTGGCCTAGCCACGGGAGAGATTAACAACCTTGTCGTGGTTGATGTGGACGACGAACAAATCTGGGCTAAGTTTGTGGCTACCCAGGGCGGATTACCACAAGGCCCAAAAGTAATCACAGGCAAAGGGCACCATCTATATTTTGCTTACCCAAAAGGCCGACAGATTCGCAACAGGCAAGCGCCAGGTAATGGATTTGATATACGCGCCAATGGTGGGTATGTGGTTGCACCACCATCCATCCATCATAGCGGCAAAGTGTACAGATTTACGAAATCGCCAGAACTGTCAGAGCTGCCGGAGTTGCCAGAATGGCTACTAGAGTTAATCGCTGAGCCAGAAAAATCAGCTAACACGACACTTAACTTTACCGCCCCAATACCAGCCGCTAGCGACTCGACGCCTTGGGCTATGGCTGGCTTAGCTGGTGAATGCCAAACCATTGCTAGCACCACAGAAGGCAGTAGGAATGGCAACCTAAACAAAGGGAGCTTTAGGGTAGCTCAATTGGTCGCAGGTGGTGAATTAGCCAGCCATGTTGCTATCGGTGCGCTTAGGCAGGCTGGCTTGCAATGCGGGCTACCAGCCAGTGAAGTGGAAAAGACGTTAAAAAGTGGATACCAAGAAGGGTTACAGTTCCCCAGGGTAAGTAGTGAAGCAGCGCGGCCCGAAGGTAGCAGCATCGACATAGCCAAGCTAACGGAGGCAAAGCCTCAACTTAGCGCGCTAGCACAATTAAGTGCTTATGCAGCGAATGGCAGGTCCGCAGAAATGAGGCAACAAATGCTAGACGATAAATACGTGTTAGACCGCATTGCCATACTGGGGCAGTGGACCACCCTTTACGCAGCACCAAACGGGGGCAAAACACTGCTAACCCTTTGGATGGTCATACAGCAAGTGAAGGCTGGCGAAATTGACGGTAGTAAAATTTATTACGTTAATGCGGATGATCATTACAAGGGGCAGGTTGAGAAACTAGAATTACTTGAGCCGCATAAAATTAACGTATTGCTACCTAACCACAATGGTTTTGACACGGATAAGTTGATCCAGTTAATTGGGCAACTCACCAAGGATAAACAAGCCATGGGGCAAGTGATTATTCTAGATACATTAAAGAAATTTACCGACCTAATGGATAAAAAGGCGTCCTCGGAGTTTGGTAAATTAGCCAGGACGTTTGTCGGAGCCGGTGGCACCATAATTGCACTGGCGCACACTAACAAAAACAAAGATGACGAAGGTAAAGGCGTGGCGGGTGGTACGTCCGATATTATGGATGACTGCGATTGTGCGTTTTTGATTGAAGGTCGCGGCCCTGATGGTCATAACAAATACAGAGCAATATTTGATAACACTAAAGCACGAGGTGACGTAGCACAAAAGGTCGCGTTCCAGTACAGCAAGCTTGATGGGTGCACCTACGAGCAGTTGTTGAACTCAATCGTCAGATTAGGAAAGGATGAAGCAAAAGCAGTCGACAAAGAAAACCAACTGCACAAAGATATTCGAGTCGACCAAGCCACCGTGGATGCAATTTTAGAAGCGCTAGACGGTCGTGAAATGCTCACCAAAGATATTCTCGATCATGTAACGGGAGAAACCCCAATCGGGCGCAGGCCCGCTAAAATTGCATTGCTTAAATGGACCGGCGAAGATTACGACAAGGGGCACAGGTGGACCGTAAGGCATGGCGATAAGAATGAAAAATTGTACACCCGTCTGTCCAACCCTATGGATGATATTGTCTCGCTAATTGTTGGGGTTGACCCGTGAGTGGTGTTTTTACCCCCCCTGTAAATAATGGTTTTATTGGTAATGTTGGTTACTTTGGTCATTTTGGTTCTTTTGGTTCTTTTGGTCATTTTGGTTCTTTTAAGCCATACCCCCGCTAAAGATTCTAAAAAGACCAAAAAGACCAACATTTCCACCCCCCCTATAGCTAAAAGGTACTAGGACGAAAATTCGTAAAGACGGTATTTATGGAGCGCACCGTTTCGCTAGTTATCAATTTATATTAGAGAATACTACTATGGAATTAAACAGAAGTGACACAGCACAAAAGCTAAATGTTTCATTAACCACGTTGGATGATTGGAGGCGCAAAGGCTGCCCACACGCCAAGAATGGCAAGCAAGTCTCTTTTAATATGGATGCTTTGAAAGTATGGCTAGATAATCGGTCCAAAGGCGACCTGGACTATACCCAGGAACGAGCCAAGTTAACCAGATTACAGGCTGAAAAGGTTACGCTGGAGCTAGAGCAGCAGCGTGGAAACCTTCTGCCTTTGGAAATGGTAATTGAAGGTTGGCAGGGACAAATAGCTAACGCTAGGGCTAAATTGTTGGCGCTACCACCCAAGGTGGCTTCTCAAGTCTTAGGCATGGAAAGCTATATAGAAGTTGAGCACGCGATTAGCGACATTATATACGAAGCCCTAGACGAGCTTGCCTGTGACGGCGTGCCCAAAGAATACGAAAAGCGTTTCGAGGTAATAGCTGCTAACCTGGAGTGAGTTGTGCCAAAGCTACCGGAAAACTTTATTAGCCTACGGATCTAGCTTGCTCAGGTAGTGCGCACAAAAAGCCGATCTAAACGCCACGGTGGAGCCTCTACAGGGCCGACGAATCAAACCTTTGGAAAGAGCCACCATCGCTATGTTCATGGTCTTAGGACTAAAGAAGTTATTTCCATGCGTAAGCTATTATCAGAAAGGTATGGCTGGAAAAACGCTTATTACTTCACATGGATATGGGGAATTCAAAGTGAAATAAATGCAGCCAAAACTAAGTTATGGCTAGGAAGGATCTAAGGAAGATGTGTTAGATCTAAAGCTTTTACTAAAGTAGAGTGACATTATTTGATCTTGTATTAATTCCTTTCATGAAAACATCACCACTAATTAAAAGTTAAGAAAATCCTTTTTAG
>Ga0302120_10001142_pt1 | contig 12409 bp, 6 predicted proteins | sample AG5_Bottom_MG_FD_203118 | JGI IMG/M metagenome (GOLD analysis project Ga0302120, IMG submission 203118) | Marine microbial communities from Western Arctic Ocean, Canada - AG5_Bottom | ecosystem: Environmental > Aquatic > Marine > Oceanic | place: Canada: Western Arctic Ocean | collected 2017-10-01 | reverse complement strand
TCATAAAAAGAAAAGCAATTTCCACATCAGAATTATTATTCAACCCAGATTGCTCTAATATTTTTATGTCACTATATTAACGTGATGCCTCGATTCTATAAAATGAAATACCCTCGTTGACCGGGTAATATTAAAGGGCTACCAACCAAAGCGTGAGCCTGGCCTCCTGAAAATCAGTCTGTGCCAAAAACCGCCCGCATGGTGAAATATCAAGACCGGTTGGTTGATTTCCTCCACGCCATTTTGCAATAGTCTTCCACTTTTTGACATCTATAACAAAAAGATCACCATCACGTGGACTTGGGAGCGTGTACCCCTTTTTGTTATTAGGGCCGCGACATGAAACGTACAGATATTTGTGATCGGGTGAAAGGCGGATTGTATTGGTTTTGGAGTCTACCTTGATGTTTCCAACATACTCTTTCTTGTTCCAATCATACTTAAATACCTTTCCTAAACCCATATTGCTGTAGTAAAGCATGCTGTCAATACGGTCATATTCAACATCGCGTGCTGCACCTCCCAATCCCTTGATCGTATATATTCCCTTACCGGTATTGGCATTATATACCTGGATATCACCAACACCAAAAAGAGCAACAAAAAAGATGGAATCGTTCGCCCATGCTATTCCCCTGGGAGTTTTACCCGTGCTCATCTTTCTCAAATATTTCCTGGATTCAATATCAAATACAGTAACGGTATTACTTGACCAATGCGACATAGCCATCATAGTTTCCGATGGGTTAAAACGTAGAATTTTAGTCCATACCCCTTCGGTTTTATATTGTTCCATAGAGTCATTTTCAGGATGCCAAACAAAGAAGTCACCAGTAGACATGCGTGTCATCCAGAATTCACCTGTTTTCTGATGCCATTCACCTTCAGCATAGCCCCAATTCTTACTTGCCTCTTCACAGGGCGGATAAAGGGTTTTGAACTTCTTCAGTGAGTCTATGTCATAGAGCTGTGCTCCGACTCCTTTATGGTTAAGCTGAGTAATTGGAATCACGTTGCCAAGGAGCGTAACCGAAATTACGCTGCCATCAGGAGAAAAAGCACATGACTTAGGCGCTCTATTTGTCTTGGCAGCTTTATAAAAATAGGGGAATGCTTCGCGGTAGATCCATCCCGCATTTTCCAGGGAGTCTTTTACCACCAATGCCATTTCCTGGGTAAGCAATATCTCTTGTTCTTGTGCTTTAGTATTTAGAACGAATGAAAGAGACAGGCAAAGAACCAGGTAATTTAAGATCGACATATGGGACATCAAATTTAGCAGGTTGGGAATTTAGACAAATATTATATGGAAATAGTGCTTTATGTTGTAGCCGTGAGCCGAAACACTCTTTTATTCTACATCTATGATGCTGGTTCTGTGGGGACTAGGATACAATTGGAGAGATAGGCGCTCCCCCTGAAGATAGTGAATGCCCCTTATTTACCGATGCAACATCTGACCGCCCTCATAACCTTTTGATTTACAGTGCACTTACTAAAAGCGGGTTGCAGAAATTTACAGTTTTCCAGCAGTTTCGCGGGGCAGGCGGGCCAATTTTCAGCCGGCAATTCGTTGTTGATACGTTCTGTGGGGTGGGTCGGTGTTTTGAGAGGGTGGGTGAGACGGTTTTGGTGGGGTGAGGTAGCGTATGTTTCTTATATTTGAGTATGCTACGGTTCTTATTCATGCTCCCCCTCTGCCTTTGGTTCACCATGGCCTCAGCCCTAAACTTCGACTCCCTCTGGGGGGTGTGGTACGACAAAAGCCAGCCCGACACCAACCGCCTGAAGGCCATAGATAAAATTGCCTGGGATGGTCATTTGTTCTCACAGCCTGACAGCGCTTTTTATTTTGCGCAGCTGCAGTATGAATTGGCAGAAGCTGCAGGCAATAAACATTCGATGGCCGATGCACTTAATACCCAGGGTGCTACTTTCTATATTCAAGGCAATTATGAAAGCGCCCTGGAGTATTACGATAAAAGCTTAAAGATAAAAGAAGAAATAGGCAATAAAAATGGAATGGCTGATTCTTACGGCAACATGGGGAGTATTTACGCTGACCAAGGAAATCATGAGCAAGCATTGGAGTATAATCAAAAAAGCTTAAAGATATTTGAAGAAACAGGCAATAAAAGGGGAATGGCTTCCTCTTACAACAATATTGGGATTATTTACAAGAACCAAGGCAATTATGAGCATGCCCTGGAGTATTACGATAAAAGCTTAAAGATAAAAGAAGAATTAGGCAATAAACGCGGAATGGCTACTTCTTACAACAACATTGGGGAAATTTACGAAGAGCAAGGCAATTATGAAAAGGCACTGAAGTATTACAATAAGAGCTTGAAGATCGAAGAAGAGGTAGGTAATAAAACGGGAATGGCTGGCTCCTACAACAACATGGGATCACTTGCTTTTGAACAAGGGAATTACCCGGATGCACTTGATCTAGGCAAAAAAGCATTGGCCATGGCACAGGAAGTAGGTATAGTAACAGAAATAAAAGAAGCCAGTAACTTGCTTTATGATATCTACAAAAAGACAGGCCAGCCTGCTAAGGCTCTTGAGGTGTATGAACTCTACACTGAGATGCGCGACAGCCTCAACAGCATGAACAACAAGGAGGCAGCAATCAAGCTGGAGTATCAGCATAAGTACGAAACCCAGTCCGCCATTGACTCTGTAGCCCACGCCAAGGCACAAACCCTCAGGGAAGAGCAGATCAAACGTCAGCGGGTAGAGTTGGAAAGTGAGAAAACCTTCCGCGTTGTTTTGTTTGCAGGTATCGGGCTGATCAGTATCTTCCTGATCTTTGCCATCAACCGCTTTTTGGTCACCCGCAGGCAGAAAAAAGTGATAGAAGAGCAGAAAGAGAAAGTTGAAAAGCAGAAAGAGGAACGGGAAAGAATGATGCAGGAAATTCATCACCGGGTAAAAAACAACATGCAGATCGTAAAGAGTTTGTTGGGATTGCAAGCCGGTAAAATCGATGATAAAAAAACAAAGGATATGTTTAAGGAATGCCAGAGTAGAATTACAGCTATGGCAACAATTCATGAAAACATGTACCAAAGCGAAGAATTGATCAGTATTGATATTGATCATTATCTGAAGGTAATAGTAGAGAAGATAGCATATTCCTATCAAATGGATAAGGAGATTACCTACAACCTAAACATACCAACTATAAAATTCGGTTCCAGGACCCTTGTTCCATTGGGTCTTATTATCAATGAGATCATAACCAATTCATACAAATATGCCTTTAAGGACAGGGAGAGTGGAGAAATCACCCTGGAGGTGAAGGAAATAAACAATAATGAGTATCAGTTGATCATTGGGGATAACGGCATTGGAATGCCGATGGATTTTGTGCACGAAGAATCCAACTCCCTGGGAACTGAGTTAGTGCACATCTTCACTGAGCAATTAGAGGGAAGCATCGAACGAATTAAACAAGCGGGTACCATGTTTAAGATCACATTTATCCCGCAGGATGATTAGTGCGCTGAGGTGTTGAAGCATTGAAGCATAGAGGGGTAAGAAGAAAAAAACAGGAGAATAGAGGCGGGCCTGGGATACAGATCTATGGGGCATCAATGCGGATGTATTTGACCGAGTTGTTTATAGCTGGTCTACTTACCAATACAACATCTGACCGCCCTCATAACCCTTTGATTTACAGTGCCTAGACTAAAAGTGAGTTACAGAATTTAACAGTTTTCCAGCAACTGTGCGGGGCATGCAGGCCAATTTTCAGCCGGCAATTCGTTGTTGATAAGTTCTGTGGTTAGGTGGATAATGTAGCCCTTGCGTCAGTTGATTCTTATACCCCACATCTGAACGGTGCCAATAAAAATATGGATCGCGAAAGAATTGAGTGAGACTTTCTCATGGAAACATTCAAAATCAGTTTGCTTTAACGGTAATGCTGAAATTCTAGATTTAGGGATTTGAGATAATATTAATATCTTTCACATTAGATTCACATTAGATTCACATTAGATTCACAAAAAACCTGATCGTCATGAACAAGTACACCCTGTTATTAAGTGCCCTGATAATAATTTCCTTGCCTGGCATGGCACAGGAAGAGAGCAAATTTCATATTGGTAAGGAAACGAAAGTCACAGAAGTTATCCCTGGATTGGGCATGATAAAAGGCACCGTCCATGCGCTGCATTATCTTGAGCATCTGCCGGAAACAATGATCGATGTGGCAGACGGACGGCAGATTGAAGTTGACAAACATGGCCACTTTGAATTTGAGATAAATGCAGGGAGCCATAAGGTCACAGTTTCTCATGAGGGGTTTAGAGACCTGGTTATTGAAAATATTGTTATTACTGAAGGCCATGAGACACATATCAATATAGGTCTTGCGATAATCGAAGAAGAGGATACAAAAGATTAATTGGCCAATGCTCCACTTCTGAAAGGAGGGAAGTGCCAACTGTAAGGCCATAGCATACTGACATTCAATTCTGAGTTAAACTGTTGTACGTGAGTGCGCAATTAAATGCAAGTAACAGAACACTTTTCTGGCCATTCCAATCGTTTATTCTTTGTGGTTTAAGGGATTCCATATCAACATCTTTGCGTTGATAACTTAATATGGTATCTTCATGCTATCCCGTAAGAGATGTCTATTTTTACCCCTGATTAGGACAAGTATAAGTCCGCTTATGCGCGAACGTAAGGATTTGATGGAATACCAAATATTTTATTTTGGCCCAAGAAGAACTTTCTTGGCATTGGGGCTGTGCCTGGTCCTGTCTACTGCCTCGCTTGCTCAGAAGTCGGCCATATACGACAATGATGCGTCGGTGTATCGAATGGCTATAGAGCTTTTCGAAAAGAGGAAATTTGGAGCCGCCCAGCATGAGTTCAGCAGAATAGTCCAGTCATCGCTAGATCCCAACTCGGATATCAAGGCCAATGCAGAGTACTACGCAGCACTATGTGCTCTTGAGCTGTTTAACAAGGATGCTGAATATCTATTCAAACGCTTTATCCAGGATCATCCTGAAAACCCCAAGGTTAGGACGGCCTATTTTCAGCTGGGAAAATACAAATTTAGAAAGCACAGCTATACCAGGGCAATTGAGTGGTTCAGTATGGTTGATAAGTACGACCTCAGTAACGAAGAGCTCTCAGAGTACTACTTTAAATTGGGCTATTCCTTTTTTGTAAAAGGAGATATTGAAAAGGCGCGAACTCAGTTTTATGAGATAAAAGACGCTGACACGCGATACACCCAATCTGCCGTTTATTATTATTCGCACATCTCCTATCTTAATCAGAATTATGAAACAGCCCTGAAAGGGTTCGAGAGGCTTAAAGACAGAGGGACCTTTCAACACATTGTTCCTTATTACATTGCCCAGATCTATTACTTGCAGAAAAAACATGAGAAGCTCATAGCGTATGCCATTCCACTTCTCGATTCTGCAAATACTAAAAGAGCACCTGAAATTGCAAGGTTGATAGGGGATGCTTACTATGCGACAGATAAGTACGACAAAGCTACTCCATACCTAAAGAGATATATTGAACAGGGACATGGGCGGGAGAGAAAGGATCTTTATCAGTTGGCCTATGCATATTATAAGAGCGGAGCTACAGACGAGGCGATCGACCTTTTTAAGCAAGTTGTCAATACGGATGATGCCCTTTCACAATATGCCTATTATCATCTTGCAGATTGTTTTATCAAGAAAGACAGGAAAAAGTTTGCACGATTTGCCTTTCGATCTGCATCAAAGATGCCTTTTGATGAAAAGATAAAAGAGGATGCCCTGTTCTCTTATGCAAAGCTCTCTTATGACCTCGGCCTCAATCCCATATTCGCCCTGAATAAGTACATTGAACAATACCCTAAAAATGAACGGGTAAATATCGCGTATGAGCATCTGGTGCAGGTGTATCTGACTACAAAAAATTATAAGAAGGCCCTCAGGTCACTTGACCGAATTGAAGATAAAAATGGCAAGATTAAAGCAGCCTACCAACGTATTGCCTATTTCCGTGCAGTAGAATTATTTAACGATAAAAAGTTCAGTGAATCTGTTGCCATGTTCGACAAGTCTATCGCATATCCCGCTGACAAGAACCTGGAGGCAGAGTCACACTATTGGTCTGGTGAAGCGTGGTACCGGCTTAAAAAATACAATAGAGCTATAAAGAGCTATGAGACCTTTATATATGCACCTGAATCATTTGACTTGCCGGTATTCAACCAGGTGAATTACAATCTGGGATATGCACATTTTCGTCAGCAGGACTATATCAATGCCACTTTGTGGTTCAGAAAATTTGTACGCCATGTTGATGCAGACTTCAGGATAAAGAGAACCAGAAAGGATGTAAAGCAGGTATGGTCTCGTGTGGTCGATGCCTATCTGAGGATTGGTGATGGGTATTTTGTGCGTAGGGACTATGAAACAGCTCTGGAGTATTATGACAAAACGTTGACCTTATTGCCTGATAGTATGGAAGTGCTAGGCTTCACGCTTGTGGATCAGGATTATGCTATGTTTCAAAAAGCGCTGTCTTATGGAGTGCTGGGCAAAACTGGGCAAAAAATTTCTGTCCTGCATGATTTCATCAGGGAATATGTCAACTCTACCTATACGGCGGATGCTAAATTCAATTTGGGTAAGGGATACAGTGCATTGTCAAAGCATGACTCGGCAATCGTTTGGTACCAGGCGGTAATTGAAGATCATCCTAACAGCAGTGCCTATTTGAAACAATCTATACTCAACATGGGATTGGAATATAGAAATAAGGGAGAAAGTCAAATGGCCTTGGTAACGCTTAATAAGGTATGGAAAGATTATCCGGCCACCAGGGAAGCTAAAGATGCATTGATGGCACTTAAGAGTATCTATATTGATCTTGGAGATATCACACCCTGGACCGAATTGGTGGTGTCCCTTCCCTGGGCCAACGCCTCTAATGCTGAATTAGATTCTGCCTACTACGAGGCCGTTGAAGTCCTTTATATGAAAGGCGACTGCCAAAGAGCAATTGAGGACCTTGCTTCATATCTGGAGAAGTTCCCGGAGGGATTTTTCACGCTCAATGCCAATTATTATCGGGCTACATGTTTATCAAGACGTGGTGATTCAGTCTCTACCGACATGGCATTAAGAGGGTATGACTATGTAATTGCTCAGCCGCAGAATGCGTTTACTGAGAAATCACTTCTGCGAGCTGCTCAGATTTATTATCAGCGAAACAAGTATCAGCGATCGGTTGAGTTATACGTTGAATTGGAGAGAACCGCCGAATATAAGAGCAATATTCTGGCTGCGCGTATCGGTACAATGCGTGGTTACTTTTTAATGAAGGAATATCCACTTGCCACAGAAGCTGCGAGGGCGGTAATTAATACAGACAAAGTGGAACCAGAGATTCTTGCTGAGGGACATTACATTATTGCGAAATCTGCGTTTGAAACAGACGACTATAACCTGGCACTTATAGAGTTTAGGGCTACAGAGAGCCTCACGCGCTCGGAAATTGGTGCCGCATCGCTGTATTACGTGGCGTATGTGCAGTATTTGAGGTCAGAGCACGACAGCTCTGAACAATCGATCTTCAAACTATCGTCCCGTAGCCCTTCCTATGATTATTGGGTAGCTAAGGGCTTTATCTTGCTCGCGGACAATTATGTTCAAATGGACAATGCTTTCCAGGCGAAAGCCACTTTGCAGAGCATTATTGATAACAGTGGGAATGAGGAGCTGGTTGGCATTGCTAAAGAAAAGTTGGAGAAGATCGTAGAGGAAGAATCGCTGAGCCAGAAAAGGGAAATGGAGTCCATGGACCTTGAAATAGAATTTGAGGATTATGACATCAAATATGATGAGCTATTTGAGCAGGATGAGGAAGACAATGAAGAGCAACCTGGTGACGGCGATGAGGATGAGAAATCAGAGCCGGGAGAATCCCCTGAAAATCAAGACGATGAAAAACAGGAATAGTCAATACGGTGCAATTTGCATATTGAGCTGTTTTTGCGCTCTGATGCCAATATTTGTTTTTGGTCAGGACGACCTGGACACCATTGAGTTCGTGGTGACAGGAAACTATAATCCGACTATTTCTGATGCATACAAGATCAGCGACTATCCAACTATAGATGCTAAGCCCCTGCTTAAACCAACCTTGAATTATTCCATAAAGTCTGAGAAATTTGTTTCAGATTTTGAGGTAGTACCTGTTAAGCCTGCCCGCATCAAGGGAGAACCGTTACAGAAGCTTTATAAGGCCTATATCAAATTAGGCGGTGGATCTCCGGGCATATTTGCCGCGGATGCCTATTACAATTCATTGCGGTCCAAGCGCAAATCATGGGGAGCTCATATCAAACATTTATCCTCGGCAGGTAATGTTGAAGGTGTAGGGTATAGTGGTTTCTCTGATAGTCATTTTAACCTTTATGGCAAGAAGTTTTTGCGAAAGCACACACTGAGCGGCGGACTGGATTACAATATGAATAATATGCACTACTATGGGTTTGACACCACCGATGCTGTTATTGCTGCGTTGGATGAAAGTATTACAGGTAGAACCGCGACCCTTCAAAAGTTCAATATCATGGGGGGGTATGGCCGGTTACTGAGCCATTATAAGGACTCTAGTGCGCTCAATTATGATGTGATGTTAACCTACTATAATTGGCAGGACCATTATGAGACGATGGAGAACAACTTTACCTTGTCATCGGACCTTACGACCTTCCTCCCTTCAAGTGAGTTTGTTCAGATCTATTTTAAAATGGATTACAATGACGATCGGTTCTATAAGGATGCTGACTCAATGAGAATCCTGGCCAATACTGTCCTCGTCCTAAGGCCGGAAATTACAACGTGCGGCCCTAAATACAAGTTCACTGTAGGCGTGAACGGCTCGATGGAAGTGACAGGTGATTTATGGGCACGTTTGTATATTGCACCTAGAGTATATTTCAGCTATAACCTGGTTAAAGATCTGCTAATCCCATATGTGGGAGTGGGAGGTGGTTTGAAAAGAAACAGTCTCCGCGTGCTAAGTGCAGAGAATCCATTTATCATGACTGATATTCATGATGATAACAGCAATACGAGTGTCAACAATACGATTAACAGTATAAAGGTTTATGGAGGCGTTAAAGGGGAGTTCAGCGCTACCTCTTCGTTTACCCTGTCAGTGACCAGGGATAAGCTGGACAATCAGTTCTTTTATGTCAATGACACCACCAACGGGCTGGGCAATAAATTTGGTATTATATATGATAACGTAGCCCTGCTCAATTTCCATGGGGAAATGTCTTATAGTTTCATGAGTAAGATCAAGCTTATGCTCCTTGGAGATATCAATAAGTACAAGATGGATAAGCAGGATAAGCCCTGGCACCAGCCAGGATACAAAATAGCATTGATGGCGTCGTACAACTTGAAAGAAAAGATAATTGTAAAGGCAGATATATTTGCAATTGGTGAAGCATATGCGAGGGAGTATGATGAGAGTGGTTCGCCAGTTGCAGTTAAATTGCGGAGCGTGGTAGACCTTAATTTAGAGCTGGAGTACCGGTATACCAGAAAACTATCTACCTATCTTAGATTAAACAATTTAAGCGCTCAGCGCTACTATCGCTGGAATCAATATCCCACCATGCGGTTTAGCTTCCTGGGCGGCCTTACCTATATATTTTAGCGAGTGATTACGAGGCGGTTATGGGATGCTTATTTAGTCCATATTTGAGCAAAACAATACAATCATCTTGCCTGTCAATATTGGTCTGTAAAATACCCGTTGTGGCTTATTAGAGATTGTGTGTGAAAATTTGCAAAGCTATACCTGGTAGATGATTTAAATTCCACCAATAATTAGGTGTAATAATTGTTAATAACTAGGGTTGAAAAATGCTCATAAAACCAACCATTTATACCTATATTTGATAGGTATACTAAAGTATTAAAAAAACCGGGCTATTATAGCGGTCTAATAGGTAAATAATTTAGCACTATGGCGGAAAAAGAAGAAGCAGGTCAATCGTACTCGGAAGATAGTATAACGGTACTTGAAGGGCTGGAAGCAGTACGGAAGAGACCGGCGATGTACATAGGTGATGTGGGCGTCCGTGGATTGCACCATTTGGTGTATGAGGTTGTTGATAACTCAATTGATGAAGCTCTTGCCGGACATTGTGATCTCATTGAGGTTGTTATACTTGAAGGTAATTATGTTCGAGTTAGGGACAACGGAAGAGGAATTCCAACTGGGATTCATCCAAAGGAGAAGAAATCCGCTTTAGAGGTGGTGATGACAGTGCTACACGCCGGTGGTAAGTTTGACAAGGATTCCTATAAAGTTTCGGGTGGATTACACGGTGTCGGTGTCTCGGTAGTGAATGGGTTGTCAGATGACTGCACGGTAAATGTACACAGGGAAGGCAACGTGTGGACCCAGTCATACAAAATTGGCATTCCTATTGAAGATGTTAAGAGGATAGGTAAAACAGACAATACCGGAACAGAAGTCATTTTTAGACCTGACAAAGATATCTTTGATGATATTGATTTTCACTACGACATTCTGGTTGGCCGGTTGAGGGAATTGTCATTCTTGAACAAGGGCATTAAATTAACTATTACAGATGAACGGGAGAAAAATGACAAGGGTGAATTCGTCAGTAACGTGTTTAAGTCAGAGAACGGATTGCGCGACTTTGTTGATTATCTGGATGAGACGCGGGAAAAACTTATTCCTGAATCTATTTATATGGATGGAGAAAAGAGTGGCATTCCTGTCGAGGTTGCAATGAGGTACAACACTTCCTTTTCGGAGAATTTGCATACGTATGTGAACAACATTAATACTCATGAAGGAGGAACGCACCTTGCTGGATTTAGAAGGGCACTGACACGAACGCTGAAGACTTATGCAGATAAGTCTGGACTTGTTACAAAACTGAAATTTGATATATCAGGAGATGACTTTAGGGAGGGCTTGACAGCGATCATTTCAGTGAAGGTTCAGGAGCCTCAGTTTGAGGGGCAAACCAAAACTAAGTTGGGCAACTCGGAAGTGATGGGGGCTGTTGATCAGGCGGTCGGAGAAATGCTTAACAACTACCTGGAGGAAAACCCCAATGAGGCCAAAATGATCGTCAATAAGGTGATACTGGCAGCGACAGCAAGACACGCAGCTCGTAAGGCCAGGGAACTCGTACAGAGTAAAAATGTATTGGGTGGTGTAGGGCTACCAGGTAAACTGTCGGATTGTTCTGGTAAGGTGCCGGAGGATTGTGAAATATTCCTTGTTGAGGGTGATTCTGCTGGCGGTACTGCCAAACAGGGCCGGGACAGGACCTTTCAGGCCATTCTGCCGTTGAGAGGTAAAATTCTTAATGTGGAGAAAGCCATGTACCACAAGATATTTGAGAATGAAGAGATTCGAAATATGTACATGGCGTTTGGCGTTTCTGTAGGAACAGAGGAAGATGAAAGAGCGTTGAATATGGAAAAACTTCGGTACCATAAAATCGTAATAATGTGTGATGCAGATGTTGACGGAAGCCACATCTCCACGTTGATCATGACATTCTTCTATAGGTTCATGAAGGACCTGATAGAGAATGGGCATGTCTATATTGCAACGCCTCCGTTGTACTTGGTTAAGGTAGGCAAACAAGAGAAGTACTGCTGGAGTGAGGAAGAGAGGATTACCGCGATCGAGGAACTCACAAAAGGCAACAAAAATCTAAATCCTTCAATTCAGAGATACAAGGGACTTGGAGAGATGAATGCCATGCAACTGTGGAACACCACCATGGATCCTGAGTTCAGAAAGATGAGAAAGGTGACTATAGAGAGCACCGCTGAGGCTGATCACGTATTCTCCATGCTGATGGGAGATGATGTTCCACCAAGGCGGGAGTTTATTGAGACCCACGCAAAGTACGCCCGTATAGACGCTTAATAAGCCCTCTTATTTACGAGTATCTCTTCCCTTCCTAACACTGCGCTACTGTAAGCGGTGGCAAGAACCAGGTGTTGGATCACAGCTTAAAACCAATTAAGTGTGATCGACAGAATATAGACGAGGTACAGTGCTAGTAGCACAACGCCTTCTGAGCGTCTGATTTCCCTATGTGATAGCATAAATACAAGGGTGATAAAACTAATTCCCAACATCCACCATATATCATAATTCAGGAGTCGTGGATCCGACACGACCAGTGGAATGCCACTGGTCAGCTCCGTAACTATTGCCGTGATACCCAGAATGCCAAATATGTTGAAGATGTTGGACCCTATCAGGTTTCCAATAGAGATGTCGGATTCCCTCTTGCCCAGTGCAATAATTGATGTTGTTAATTCAGGGACACTGGTCCCAAACGCTATTACAGTTA
>Ga0302120_10001140_pt1 | contig 12436 bp, 7 predicted proteins | sample AG5_Bottom_MG_FD_203118 | JGI IMG/M metagenome (GOLD analysis project Ga0302120, IMG submission 203118) | Marine microbial communities from Western Arctic Ocean, Canada - AG5_Bottom | ecosystem: Environmental > Aquatic > Marine > Oceanic | place: Canada: Western Arctic Ocean | collected 2017-10-01 | reverse complement strand
AAGTGATGTTATTGAATCTGATAATACTAAGGATGCATCACCACCTGTGGCGGATGAAGACCCCGCTCTAGAATCTGATAATCTGCCATCAGCACCAGACTTCGGTGATGAAGAATAAGCTTGAAACTAGAGTGCAATCTCATGTCACAGTTACATGTGTTATTGATGTCAGGTTTTTGCATGGATTTTGATAACATCGTTGTCAGAAAGTTCGTGATCTGACCCAATGACTCTGCCATTTCGCGCATCAGATGCGCGAATGAAGCCATCCCCCAAGTCTGTGTGAACAGCGTAGGCCAACCCTTTAGCGGTAGTTCCTGAAGAGATTAACAGGGCATCTGGGAGTACTCGGCCATCACCATCAGTCCAGTGTGTCTCATCTTGGACAGGATAAGCAACTATTTGCTCCAATCTCTCAAACACTACCTTTCTGAGTAGTTCGTTCAAACCTGTACCTCCCATTTTTGATATCCTATCATGAAGTTCAGAAAGACCTCTCTTCTGTGCGTCATTCAGAGTAGCATCTGGATTTACTTCAAAACTTAATTCACCAGGAGAATAGAAAATAGCTCCGGCCTTACTAGCCCGTCGTAAGGCTAGTTCTGTTTCACCACTACATGGAACAAATAAACCTCCAGAAGATTTTACCTGTGCCTGCAAACTTGAATATGTCTCTTCGTCTGCTAAATCTGATTTATTGGCGGCAATATACAGTGGAAACAGTTGACGGCGAAGAACATCAGAAAGAAGTCTTTTTTCTTCATCACCCCACACATTAATTGTTGGTACATCGGGATTTTCACGCCTAAAAACATCTAGTCCAATTGTCACATCATTATGAGTGGCGCCAATTCCAGTTAATTGGTCATGGAGGAAATTTGTCAATCCTGCCTCACCTTCAGATTGAATACGGCGTACCGCCTTAGCCCAACCATTAGAGATAATTCCATCAATCCACGCCGCTAATTCTTCTATCAAAAAATCATGCTCTTCATTTGGTGAGCAACCGCCAGGCCCAGTTGGATTCCCCTCAATATCTGTACCTCCAGAGGCATCAACAACTTGGATCAGAGCATCACAACTAGCCAAATCAGAAAGAAACTGGTTTCCTCTACCACGGCCTTCATGTGCACCGGGAACTAATCCCGCTACATCCACAAGAGTGACTGGAACCAATCTTGTATACCCGTTACAAGCACCTGTTCTTGGTTGACAGATACTGCCTTCCCTATCCTCATCTGATTCAACAGACCTACCACTTTCTGCTATCTGAATTGAAAGTTCTTTGCAAGCACAAGGTGATGTTGCTGCGATGTAAGTCACACCAACATTTGCCTCAATTGTTGTGAATGGATAGTTTGCGATTTCCACTGTAGTTTCTGTTAAAGCGGCAAAAGTCGTTGATTTACCAACGTTTGGTTTTCCGACTAAGCCAATACGCATCGCAATTCCCCTTGTTAGCGGAGTAAGGGTATTCGCTATGGCGGTTTCCCAATCCTTCAATCAAGCACTGAGGCGGTCAACCAAGTCTGACTTGGTTCCTGTAGTAGAGACTCCTGCTGCCTTTGCCAACTCAACTAATTCTGCCTTCAACATTTTTGAGAGATTGCCAGGGATTTCAACCACTGGCTGTTCTGACTCTTCCTCTTCTAGCTCTGCATCTGCATCTGCTTCTTCGGATACCTCTTCTGTTGGGGAAATATCTGATAATGAGATTCGGCCTCCAGAGGAACCTCCATCTACAGTGAGAACGGTGTCAACACCTGCACCTGCTGAAAGCAGGTTGCGGATTGAAGTGGTACCACTAATTGCCATCTGTGCTGTAATTACATTCGGCGCTGGTGCACCATCTGAAAGCACAGCGCCACGGAATGAACCTTGCAACATATTTTGAGCAGCAAAGACACCTGCTAGAGCAACACCATAGAACATGATAGCTGCGAAAGCCTGCACATCGCCTACTCCAACAGCGCTGACACCTGCCTCTTCTAGTGCCAGAGAAACATCAGCAGCACCAATTGAATTGTTCACATAGTCAACGATAAATTGTGAAGTGCCAAATCCAACAATTCCAACAGTTGCAAACCAGAAGGTCATCTTTGTCTTGGCACAACTGAACAACTCACGTCCTGTCACTTGTGGGAATAGCAGGTGTGCACTTCCTAGTGCAATCATTCCGAAAACACCCCAAAGGGCGAGAGTGTCTAGAGTGGAGGCAATGTGGGCTAACTCGTTGCCTCCTCCAAATGCTGAAACAGAGACAAATAAACTACCAAACGATATTGGAATCAATAACATAACACCTAGAATTGTGAACTTGACTCCATAAGATTCCATAACTCGGCCACTTGCAGTCTTGGTCAAATTAACTACAGTAGCGATGAGTGGAACTAATGAAAGGGACAATAGAATCGCAACCATTGCTTGCATGAAAGGACCCATTGAAGGAACTGATGCTACCGCACCAAGTGGAGAGAATGTTAGGAATGTTCCAAACAGGGTTAGAGTAGCAAGAGAACGGCTCCAAAGTGGAACCCCTAGTGCTGATGGTATCACATGATGAGCAATACCTAGTGCTTGTGAGAGTAACCAACCACCGAACAGTACCTTGACTAGTAACCACGAAAGGGTGTGGTTTTCTCCTCCAAGTAAGAACATAGAAACGGCACCTAGCCAAATGAATGCTGCGTAACCCATCACAATAAACCACTGTGGAATCATTACCGGTGATCCTGAATTCGCCATTGTCAACAGGTGGTTTGCAAATAATGGTAAAGCCAATAATGTAAGTAAAATATAGTAAACTGGTGGTAATTCAAACCAGCTGCTTGTACCGATTAAATCGGTGTGTGAAAGAATTAGACCTGCTGCAACTACTGCGCTCCATGCAAATGCGATTAGAGCAGTTGTCGCTTCATTGGCCATTCGGCCACCAGAAAGGCGGCCTTGCATAGCAAATCCTGCAGCCATTAACATCATTGATAACGCGCCAAAGGCAGTTACAACATGAATTGCAGCAGTAGCCTGAGCCTCGCTTGGAGAATATCCTATTGCCCCAAGTGAGTGTAGCGCATTTGGTTCGTATGCTGTCCACATACCCAAAAATGACAAGGTTGCGGCGATGATGAACCAAAAGATACCATGGGCGAACCAAGTTTTTGCCGCTCCACCAGCACGATCTTCCATCAGGTCAGCGGCTGGACCAAGTCCCTTCCCAAGCATGAATGTAGAGATGTCACGAGCGAATGAGCCAAATGGTCCAAGACCTGTAATAGTTAGATACCTGACGAAAAATAGCCAAATAACATACGAAATGAATAATGTTCTAATCTCCATAAAATCACCTCATTCTGCAATAGACTCTCCAACTAGCATCGCTAGTAACATCGACAAACCGAGAATAATCCCTGCGATAAAGAACCAAACAACACTGCTGCCTAATTCACTGAACAATGGGAGTATATCCCCAAGACCAGGGAATGGGTGGTTTGGGTAGAGTACCCCGTACAAAATCATAAACGCAAAAGCACCAACTAAACTCAATGTCCAAACAGCTGTAGAACCTGCGGGCTCTTCTTGCCCCTGCGTCATTTCGGGTAGTTCACTCATCACTTCACCACAGATTGCCTTTAGGCAATCTTTCCGAAACGAAAGTTGTCCTTAAGCATTAGGAGGAAAACGGGGTTAATATTAGGGTGACATTAGAGTTTCTTCGGCAGTGGCTCGGCGGTCTAAACCAACTCCAAATGGAGATGGGATTGAACCATCCAACTCGATTTCAGTAGCCCAAATTTTCTCACATTCACAGGTTAGGCCCGCAAACTCTTGTAAGTCTCCTGAAACCGAATATCGTTCAATTGCAGCAGCAACATGCTTGTCACATTTGCCACAATTATGCGAGCCTCGAACGCGGCCTGCTGCAGTTGGATGAACTATCAATCGGCAGGGAACAGAATCCACTTGGCGTATCATCTCAACTAGCGACCATAGCCAAGGAGGTCGATATTCACGGTGGCGGAAAAGTCTCTCTACAATTGTGCCACGCTGGATATTCATTGGATTGACGCTGACTTCATCAGAAAGTGGACCGGCTTCACGAATCCATTCAATACAATGTTTCAATGCATCTCCCTCTGACATGAATGGTGGTTTGAACAGCAAATATGTCTTGACTTCTAATTCATTAGCCCGAAGAGTCTCAACGGCTTTGTGCCATTGTTTTGTTGAAAATCCCTTATTGCAATGGAATTTGAGAACTTCATCGTCCATTGCTTCTAACCCAATGGCGACAACACAGCCTGGGTGCAAGTTCGCGACCCACGACATTTTTTCTGGTGTGCACATCTCAGCTCGTGCTTCAACTATCAAACGCAGACCCCTTTCACTAGTCTCTCTAAGTATCGCCTCTTGCCACTCTGGGGGATTTTCTCGGTCCTCAAAAAATGTCCCCGATGTGTAGACTTTGATTACTTCCGAGCCTTCAAAATCATTAGTTTGGTCTTTGGCAGATTGCCATTGTGCCATCAAATTGTCATAGGTAACGTCATCTCTTACATCGTTGAAATAGCCGCAAAAAGTGCATCCTGAATTCCACCACCATACGCAGCCTCGGGTGCGGAAGATGACAGTAGTCGCTTGACATATTGTCCCGTCTGGTAAGCATTCAGGAGTTGTGTAAACTGTTGCTAACTCGTCTGCGTCCCACGATTCTCGCTTGCGAATTGACCCAGGAGTATTTTCTGGGGCCTTCACGAGATGATGAATTTTAACAGCCTCAGTAGAACTGGGCATGATTCCAGCCGAGCAGGGTGAGGATTGTTCAGCCATAGTTCTCAAACTAGGCGGCACACCACCCCCTCATCAATCTGCCCTATAGTAGCGAATTACTCTTATTGACATACACACAGGAATCAATGCAGGGTGTAATGCTAAGAGGGAGGCTCACATGTGGGCTAGCATGACTGATGGTGTATCTGTATCAAAAAGCGAAATTGCGCCTGCAGTTGTTAAACAAAGTCTTGCAGATATGAATGACGACGATAAGAAAGCACTGAAGGGTTGGTATTTCTTTGACTGGGCGAATCAAGCCTATGCACTCACGGTGATGACGGTCATTGCACCAGCGTTGATGTCCAATTTGTACAACAAGGCCACTGGAACTCAGTCTGGTGATGCGTTCTATGCATTCGTACTAACATTTTCGATGATATTTGTTGTCCTTACCGCTCCCGCACTGGGTGTGATTGCAGATCGTATGCCAATCAAAAAGAAGTTGCTCAAATGGTATACTGTTGCCGGTATTGGATTCACTGCACTTATGGGTGCAGCACCCTATTTTGGTTCACAAGGATACATCGTTCTAGCAATGATGTACACTATCGGAACAATTGGATTCACAGGTGGTAACGTCATCTATTACTCATTCATGCCCTTCCTAAGTGATAGAGAAAACCAAGACCAAGTCTCAACTTGGGGCTACATGTATGGATTCATGGGTGGTTCAATACTACTCATATTCCATCTTGCTATTCTAATGTTGGAAGGATTGAATTGGGATACCAACTTCAGACTCGCTGTCATTTTTGTCACATCTTCATTGTGGTGGTGGGGCTTTGGAGCATTGATGTTCAAGTGGACTCCAGAACCGGAAATCTCCTCTGATTTAGAGTGGCACAGTTTACGCGGGTCTTTGTTTTGGGGCAGGTTCAGAATTTCTCTGGGGAAAAATAACTTTTCTCGATTTGTCGGAGCGGCAACGATTGCTTATGGACAAGTTGCACAAACAGCAAGAGAAATCAAGAAATTCAAGGTTCTTGCATTGTTTCTAATCGCTTACCTACTATTCTATGATGGTGTGAACACAATTGCCAGTATGGCTAGTGCGTTTGGAGACTCCGTATTGCGACTAGATCAGAAAATGAATATCATGCTCTTACTGACCGTCAACATCGTTGCGATTCCAATGACATTTGTTTTCGGTAAACTTGCAGAGAAGAAAGGTACGAAATTTGCATTGATGTTGGCATTGCTTATCTACTGTGCAGTAGCAGTTACTGCAGCAGGTTTTGCCCCATTGGAATTAGATTCAGAAACCGATGCCAATGCGGATGGCATACCTGATGATGCGGAATTAACCGATGCGGGCGACTCAACACGTTATGACTTTGTATTCACCTGGAATGAAAATCCAGATGAAAATAATCTGACAAATGATAGTGCTTATGTCATGTCGACATTGTACGGTATTTCTTATGAAGGTTGGATTAGTAATACCTCTGAAGGTGATGCTGCCTTCCGTGATGCTTTCCAAGAGTATTTCCCCGAAACTGATTACAGTCTGGAAGATTCTGGGAAAAGTACACTCGGTGCAGGTATTATGGTTTGTTTGTTCATCTTAGTAATGGTCGTTTTATTAGGCGGTGGACTCATGTGGTTACAGGATAGAAACATGGGTTGGATGGGAGTGTTTGCTGCAATCCTTCTCGTCTGCGTTGGAATCTTTGGAGCCTCATTCTTCGCAGATCAAGCGACCGTTTCAGAAAAGGATGTCAAGACAATCACTGAAGCGGAGGCGGTGGCACTCGTTGCTGCTTTCGATGAAACAAATGACCACCGATTCTCAATCATCATTGTCGGTGGAAATGAGAACATTACCGGTTCTTCAGAGGTTGGAGATACACATCCATCAGTCATTGAACAAGGGGGACCAGTTGATTGGTGGGCCACCACAATGCGCAATAATGTCTGGGCTCCATTAGGGCTAGGCGTTGCAATGCAATGGATAATCCTCGGACTATTTGTCGGTTGTGCAATGGGTTCCGCAGGTGCCCAGGCTCGTTCCATGTTTTCACAACTTACCCCGAAAACCCGGACATCTGAGTTCTTCGGATTCTTTGGTTTCCTAGGAAAATCTGCCGCAATGATTGGAACATTCCTTTACGGTATTGCCAGTACTGCTGCCGGAAGTCGCGTAGCGATTTTGACGGTTACCGTAGTCATTCTTGCGGGAACTTATCTAACCAGTAGGATTGACCTTGAGGAAGGAATTCGTGTCGCTGAAGAAGAGGATGCACGCGCTAGTGGAGAAATACCAGTAGAGTGAAAATGCTGAGTTAAATCAACTTCATCTTGATAGCGTGAGCCATCAGCAAAGAATAATCATTCTTCTTCACTAACTTCAACCGCTGCTTCAACTTCTGCAGCAGCATCTTCGGCAGCAGCATCTTCGGTAGCCTCTTCACTACGGGCATCCATTGCTTCCTGCAATTTTTCATTGATTGCTCTCTGCATGTGCTGGCTTTTGCGTTCTGCTTCTACAGCGTTCTCAATCATCTCATAACGATTCTTGATAGCCTTGTTTAGGTCTTCGAAAACACGCATGTGATCAACGTACCAATCGTCACGGGCTTTGAGTTCTGCAACTGCTAAACGAAGGTCGTTATCCAACTCTTCTGCGATTTCAAAAACACGGGTCAAACGTTCTTTTTCCCTAGTGAATTTCTCTTCCATCATCTCAAGTTCAGGCTCAAGATGATCGACTTGCTTTCCTCTCTTGGCACCAGTCAACTCCAAATCACGGATTCTGTGATCTTTTTCACCAAGTAATTGCTCAATTCCTTCGCGTTCAATTTCCTTATCAATGACTTCTTTTTCAAGGACTTCAATCTCAGCTTTTAGTTGAATAATCTCCTTTTCTGCCTGCTCAAAAGCGCCAAACAGCTTTGTGACACGCTCTGTCTGTTGCAACAATTCCTCATCCAGTTGGCGAATGCGAACTTCGGGAGTAATCGTACCTTCGTTGTCTTCTGACATGTTGACCACTAACCACCCCCACCCGCTTGTCCTTGATATATCCGCCGCCCCATAGGGGCGGCTAAGTGTTGGCTGTAAATATAGCAAATAATGGCTAATTCACTAATTTGACATTGATGCAATGGCAGCGGCAACACATTGGGTTAGATGTTTGACTGTTGGGATGTGTAACTTCTCATCAGGACCATGAGCGTTGTTACCCGGACCTGCGCATCCTGTGACGAGGAAACGAGCGCTTGGATAGGACTCTTGCATCATTGCCAAAAATGGAATTGTTCCGCCTTCGTAAAATGGCATTGAACTAGCACCGAAGGTCTTCAAACTCGCTTCGCTAAACGCGGCATCAATTTCAGCAGGCATCGGCGGCGCAGCGAATCCATTTGCTGCAGTCTCAGGCTCAAATGTCACATGTGCACCAAATGGAGGATTTGACTCCATCAATTCTTGTAATTTAGCAGAGGCTATTTCAGAATCAACCCCTGGTGGAATTCGTACGCTTAATTTTAGAGATGTATGAGTACGAAGGACATTCCCAGCATTTGCAAGCGTTGGTATTCCTTCAGCACCAGTTATCGAAAGTGTTGGCTTCCAATTTTGCGCCAACAGTGCTTCAACCAAATCTTCATGTTGGGGTCGCACACCATCTAAAAATGGGAAATCTGTAACCAAAGCTTCGCCTAAAACACTTACAATTTCTGCAGAATCTGAGCGTAACTGGTCTGATATGTCAATGTGTAGCCATTCAGGAATTAATTCACCTGTTTCCTCATCTTCTAAGCGAGAAAGCAATTGGCGAGCGAGCCTAAACGATGATGGAATCACTCCGCTCGCCATACCAGAATGCACTCCTTCTGAAGTCACACTAACTGTCAGAGTACCGCCGACCAATCCACGCAGGCTCTCAGTGACCCAAATGCGGTCATAGTCACCCAACCCCGAGTCAAGGACCACCACCAAATCTGGTGTTCCAAGGTCATCTCGTAATTCGTCTAGGTAGTAGGGAAGGTCAGGTGAACCGCTCTCTTCACAAGTTTCGATTAGAAATGTGCAACTTGGGTGGGCAATACCTTGGTTTTGCAGTGCCATCAACGAAATGAGGCCACAGTATCCACCATAGCCATCGTCTACTGAACCTCTGCCGAACAGCCAAGGGTCTTCACGAACTGGAATCCACGGCCCTTTTCCTTCTGACCAGCCAGTGAATTCTGGTTGTTTATCTAAGTGAGAATAGAACAGAACTTCGCCGTCTCCTGTACCGGCTACTTTGAGCAGTAACACAGGGGTTCTACCTTCTAAACTGTGAACTGTTGCAGTTAACCCGTTGATTTTTATGGATTCAAGCCAACTAAGAAAATGGTCAACTGTCTTGTCTAAATGGCCATTTGCTTGCCATTCTGAATCAAAGGCAGGTGAAAGCGCTGGAATCTTGATGAATTCTTCTAAACTCGGTAGTGCTGATTCCTCCCACACCGTTTCTGTGAACTCTGCCATCTTATCCCAATCAATCACATCGGTCACGCTCATGCCTTTGGCCAAAGGGTGATACCCATTGAATCATCGGTTGAAAAAACTTTCAACAGTTGGGTGATGTAATTGATATTCAGCAATTATTCCAATTCAATTTCATCTGCTTCTACTACGCCTAAGGCAACACCATTTGGTGCACATAGGCGAATGTTGCCACGATAGTATGGGCATTGACTGCATGTTTGCTCCTCTTCAATCGGTAATCTAGGGAAGTTGGCTTCATCGCCTCTCTCCTTAACTTCAACCAACGCCAACTGTTTGATGAGGTCATCAAATTCTTGGCCAATTTGTTCAAACTCTTCTACAGTCCATGAGATTAGTCTACCGGTTGAAGCAACTAGAATGGCTGGGAGTAGGACCTCTCTAGTAGCCATTCCAAGCGTTTCTCTCATCGCTTCTTGGCGCACTAAGCATAGATGATAGAGATAGAGTTGCATCCTGTAATGATCCAACAATTCTAGTTCAGCTGAAGTACGAATGATTTCATCATCTGGGTCTGAAGGAATCTCAAAAATTGTTCCTTCAATATCATCTGGAGGGTTTAGAATTGAAAGGCCTCCAGTCGTTTTCAAGTCAATCGCTCGAATCGTGTTGTGAGTTTGACCATCAGTTTGACACAGAACCAAATCAGCAATTCCGTCCAATTCGAATGTCAGTGAGGTTATTTCCTCTACTATTTGGTTGCCAAAAGGACTCCAGCGATTTTCCATCACATCGCTGAGTGGTTGTTCAATATTTACTAAGAAAGGCCACTCTGTTCTCAGACCTTCAACATATAATCCATCAATTGTTGCACCTTGAACGAGCCTTCCCAATTTACCATCAAGTAGAATTTCTGCCATTTTCTTCAACATTACTGCTGCTAAATCTCTATTCGCAGAGGTTGGGAGTAGTTCGTCAAGCACCTGAGAAATAAGACTTGACTCAAGCATCAGATTTGGCGTTGGAGATACCCATTGTTCAGAAAGTGGAGTGGATGGTTTATCGCCTGGGATACCGGGATTAGGCAAACCAAGTTCAACCAAGCGATGGAAAAGGGAGCCAAGTTCGTTTGCAGCAAGTGGAGTATAATCATCTGATGTCTCTTCATTGTCTTTAGGAACAAATGGTAATTTCACCGGCTCGCTTGAAATCCCTACATATTGGCTGAGCCAATGACGACGTTTGCAGGACTTTGCCGAATCAAGTGTGTGCGGTGCAAGTCGCATTTTTCGTTGTGCTGTTCTAGGAGGAGCAAGGTCAATAGTCGAGGGATTCACTAGGCGGGCGCTCTGTTCGAGACGGGTGAACTTGACTAATGGCGAGAGATGTTCTCGCTGAGGTAAAATGAAATCTGGATGGTGGTAGATTTTCAATGATGGTAGAACATTAGGTGCCAAAAATGGCATGGCCATCATCTCACTGGGTGAAATTATTACCTTGCCCTTGGCTCGGAATGGCAAAGGCACTGGAAGAGTGTCGTCGTCATCGATTAGCCAAGGAGCTGTCAGCAAACCATCCCGCCTTGCGGCTTGACGAATCGCTTCAAGCCACATCCAACCAAATCTTGGAGTTGGCTTGTGACTCCATGAGATGGTAATTTCACCTTCATCTTGATTGATTATAGAATTCTTAGGGGCACCTGATAAAATCAGTAAATCCTTCACCCTCGTACAAGCAACATAGAGTAAACGACGGGCTTCTGCCTGTACTTGAGAAGTGAGAACTTCGCTTGAAAGTCGCCAACTTCCACTATCTATTGCATCCCTACTTTTCCATGGTTTAGGACGTGGTGAAAACATCTGTTCAGATACCAAGATGTTATCGCGCCTTGATTGGCCGAGATTACTCTGGTTTTCAGAGAATAACCCACAAACAATTACTACTTTTGATTGCAATCCTTTGGAACCATGAATCGTCATTACTCGTACGGCATTTGAAGCCGGCATCGCTTCGCCAAGAATTAATTTACCTTTGATTGATGATAGCAAACGGATTCGTTCTGCCAAGAGTACTGTGTCACCTCCTGCTTCTGCCATTTGTGAACGAATAAGAGACAAAAATTGCTCTGCGTATTGTCTATCCACTTGACTAGGATATGCAATCAGAAGGTCTGAGTGGTCAACTGTTTCTTCTAACATTCGAACTATTCTATTACAATCAGCGAGCTGTTTCCAGCGCTCAAAAAGTGCTCTTTGCGGATCGCTTACTGCGTGAGATTGTAGTCGTTCTAACAAATCAGATGAGCCAGTGCGGTCTGTAATGAAATTCTCTAATTGGGAATCATTGAATCCAACTAGTGGTGTTCTAGCAAGTATTGCTGCTCGGCTTACATCGCCTCGCCTAGCAGACAGGTGTAGAAGGGCCGATAATGAACTCACCACAGGTTGCTCAAGTAGACCACCGTCTTGGTCTGCTAAAGCTGGTATTCCAAGGTCATCAAGTCGGCGAATGAGGTCATACATGTGGGTTCTTGCAGGCATTAATACCATGATATCTCGTGGTTCAATTGCCTCTACATCATTCATTTGAGTTACACTACCTTCTTCAGACGTCTCTGAATCATCGTTCTGAGTTGTCAGAACAGAGGGTGATACACCATCTATCATAGCCCGAATTCGAGCGGCAACCAACTCGTGTTCAAGGTGAACTTGCTTTGCCTCTGCACCTAATTCAAATGGGTCTAGTGGAACTGTCAAGTCTGAACTGGGGTCACTTGCTTCTTCAGTAGCAATTGGTAACAACCATTCAAGCCCGCCATTTTCTTCAACTCTGTGAGCCAGTAAATCCTTGGCTGAAGCATACCAATCACCGGGAAACAGATTGTGCCGACCATCGAAAAGGTCAATCCACCATTCATTCATCGTCAACAGTAAATCCCGACAAGTTCGGTAGTTTGTGACTAGGTCAACATGGCCTTGAGTGCGGCGAATAACATCTGTATGCTCTAACCTTCTATCGTCATCCCCACGATCAAACTTCACCCATGCTTCTTCTGGAATCGGGCGATGATTGACATACTCAAGACCGGTGACAAAGCTGCTGATATCCACTAATCTCGGGTCTCGAGCAGAATCTCGTCGTCGTAAAGATGGTTTCATCAATAATCTTGATTCAG
>Ga0302120_10001138_pt1 | contig 12445 bp, 10 predicted proteins | sample AG5_Bottom_MG_FD_203118 | JGI IMG/M metagenome (GOLD analysis project Ga0302120, IMG submission 203118) | Marine microbial communities from Western Arctic Ocean, Canada - AG5_Bottom | ecosystem: Environmental > Aquatic > Marine > Oceanic | place: Canada: Western Arctic Ocean | collected 2017-10-01 | reverse complement strand
TGGCCAAGTCGATCCCACATCACGAACCGAAACCAAACCCCAACGATGTCCCGAAGAAAAAGTTTAACGCCGCAATCGAGGGAGCATCACTGGTCTTCAAGTCCCGTTACCTAATAGCCATCGCTGGGATCGTTGGTTTTTATGAGATCACTTCGGAGGTGCTGGATTACCAATTCACGGCGATGACCGAGCGGTTTGTGCCCAAAGAGGACATCGGCAGCCATTTCGGAACCGTGTACGCGATTGGAAACATCGCAGCGCTAGTCGTCCAACTTTGCTTCAGTATCTTCGCAGCCAACTTTCCCAAATATCGCATTCACTGGACTCTGTTGGCCCTGCCCCTGGCTGTCGCGTTGAGTTCGCTTTTTTTTATCATCGTACCCATCCTGTTCGCCGCCAGTCTCCTGAAAATCTCCGATAGCACGTTCGCCTACTCGGTCAATCAAACCGGACGCGAGACTCTCTACAATCCACTGTCACGACAGGAGAAATACGTCGCCCGGGCATTCGTCGAGGTATTTATCCAGCGCACCGGCAAAGTCGCCGCGCTGCTAATCGCCTTCCTCGTGCCAATATTCCTCAACACGCGAAACGAGGCCGGTCAACTGGAGACCAGCCTGCTTGGCCTGCAGCTTCTCGGCGGATTCACCTGCATCATCGTTGCCCTCTGGTTTTACTGCGTGAAGATTGTCGGGCGAAAATTCGAGTCGCTCGAACGCGAACAGCAGCAGGCAACGGCCACCGCGCTTGGCCAAGCGCAGGAGCAGCCAACCGCCGGGGCGGCCTGAAAATTCGCTCACGCGGCTTCGAAGAGGTGCTTTTGGAAGTTGATGAACAACTCCCGTATTGAAGCGGCTTCGCCCAGCTCATCGACGTCGTCGATATTCTTGAAGGCTTGTTCAAACATGGGAGTACCCGGGGGACGGCTCAGCGGGCGTATTTCTCGGCGGCGATTTCGCGGAGCTTGGTCTTGAGGATTTTGCCAGTGGCGTTGCGGGGGAGCGCCTCCATCTGCATCACCCTGCGGGGCATCTTGTACGCGGCCAGCTTGGCCTTCAAAAAACCAAGCAGCGCTGCATCCTCGATGGTTGCCCCTTCGATTGGAGCCACGCAGGCCACCACGAGTTCGCCCTTGCGGGGGTCGTTGACGCCGATCACCGCCGCCTCCTTCACACCGTCAAACTGGTAGATCACTTCCTCCAGTTCGCGCGGATAGACGTTGATGCCGTTGACGAGCAGCATGTCCTTCTTTCGGTCGGTGATGTAGAGGTAGCCGTCCTCGTCGAGGTAGCCGATGTCGCCCGTCAGCAACCATCCATCCTTGATCGCCGACGCGGTGGCTCCCGGGTTGTTCCAGTAACCGATCATGATGTTGTGGCCCTTGATGCATATCTCACCCTGCTCGCCGGTCGGCAGCACGTCGCCGGCGTCGTTCCATATCTGGAACGCCACCCCGCGAATCGGCAGGCCGACTGAACCGGGTTTTTTCTCGCCGCGCAATGGGTTGAAGCAGGCAACTGGGCTGGTCTCGCTCAGGCCGTACCCCTCGATCAGCGGGATGCCTATATTTTCGTTGAAGGCTTTCAGCACCTCCAGCGGCAACGGCGCGGCGCCGCTCACGCAGACTCGCAGTGCCATCCCGGGCGGCATCTGTGCATTGGCCAGCATTCTGTAAAGCTGCGGGATCGCCGGCAGGACGGTCGCCTGATGGCGCAACAACTCGCCGATGATGTTCTTGGGCGGATGCAGCGACTTGACAGCCACGACCGACAGGCCCTGTGTCATTGGCAACAGCACGCACACGGTCATGCTGAAGCTGTGAAACATCGGCAGCAAACAGGCCATCCGATCCTCGGACGTCAGTTCCAGTTCCTCCATCACTCCGGCGACGTTGCGCAGCAGGTTGTTGTTGCTGAGCATCGCGCCCTTCGGCTTGCCGGTAGTGCCGGAGGTGTAAATGATCAACGCCAAGTCCTCGCCCGTTTGGCCAGTCGGCGGCAATTCGGGCACATGGCTGTCGTCCGGTTGGCCAAACTCCTCCACCTCGATCACGGCCAGACCGTCGATCTGCGACTTGAGCGCCGCCGTGCCCTCGGCCATCGACGCCTCGCTGATGAGCACCTTGGCTTGCGAGTCGTCGAGGATGTAGCCGACCTCGTCCGGCGTGAGGAAATTATTGATCGACACCACGACCCCCTCGGCCAGCAGAATGCCGAAGAGGGAGAAGACAAACTCCGGGCAATTCTTCAGCCAAAGCCCCACCCGATCGCCGGGTTGCAGGCCGAATTCCTCCTTGAGCCGCTTGGCCAAGTCGACGGCGATAGTGTGCGCTTGGCCAAATGTGACCTGCTCGTCGCCCCAGAAAATAGCTGTCTTGTCAGCGTTGGCGACGGCGTTTCCGGTGAAAGTGTTCGCTAGATTGCTCATTTTGACCATATCGGCGGAAGAGCAAAAACGGTTCTCATCGTTTCGTCAAGCCGAGCGGATAGCGGTTTTGCCTTGGCAACCGCGAAAGCGCTGACACAATCCCTCCGCTTGATTGATACTCCAGTCCAATTAAAGGAGTTTCTCCCCGAGCTACGAAAGTCTAGCTGGGTCTCGATCGACACCGAGGCGGACAGCCTCCATTCGTACCCGGAGAAATTGTGCCTGTTGCAGATCAGCCTCCCCGACACGGATGTGCTGATCGACCCCCTGAAACAGCTCGACATGACGGCGCTGTTCAAGGCCTTGGCCAGCCGGGAGCTTCTCATCCACGGCTCGGACAATGACCTCCGCCTCATGTACGCCGCGCAGCGGTTCGTCCCATCGAAGATATTTGACACGATGTGGGCCGCGCGTCTGCTTGGCTTCGCCACCTTCGGCCTGAACGATCTGCTCGACAAGCTGCTGGGCGTCACGCTCGACAAGGGTTCGCAGAAGGCAAACTGGACCCGTCGGCCGTTGACAGAAAAGATGGCCGATTACGCGCTCAACGACAGCCGCCACCTCCGGGCATTGACCGATCAACTGCGCGACCAACTCGACACCAAGGGACGGACGACGTGGCACGAACAAATCTGCAACAAACTCATCAGGGATCACGCCGCACCAAAGGAAACGGATCTAACCCAAGCCTGGCGACTCAAGGGCACGAGCAAACTCAACCACCGCGAACAAGCTATCCTCCGCGCCGCGTGGCACTGGCGGGAGACCGAGGCCATCGACGCCAACAAGCCGCCGTACTTCGTTGTCCGCCATGAGGACCTTGTGCGCATGGCTGAAACTGTGATCGACAAAAATCAGAAGACCGCCTGGCCAGCGAAGCTCTCCACCCGCCGGTTCAACTCGCTGCGCGATGCGGTTGGCCAAGCGCTGGATCTACCGGCTGAGGAGTGGCCCGAAACTCCCCGCACAGTTCGCCGCCGCATCAGCCAGAGCGAAAAACTGTTTTACGAAGCCCTCAAGGCGCTGCGCGACAAGCAGGCCAAGGAGCTCAATATCGACCCCACTCTCATTGCCAGCCGCTCCACACTCGTAATGCTCTCGCTCGAGGACGGCGAGGAGCGCAAACTTATCCTCCCTTGGCAGCGCGAACTGCTGAACCTGTAACCGCCGTAAATAAGCTTTGATAACCGGGGCTTTACCCGGCAACATCCGCCGCCCATTTTCTGGGGATTAACCACTTTTTAGCCAATGAAGCGCACGCATCACTGCAACGAAATACGAGACGAACACGTCGGCCAAGCCGTCACCCTCAACGGTTGGGTGCATTCCAACCGCGACCTGGGCGGGGTGCTTTTCATCGACATCCGCGATCGCGAAGGCCGCACGCAGGCGGTGTTTGACCCCAGCGACCTGCCGGCCGAGCTGTTCGAGACTGCCTCCAAGCTTCACAGCGAGAGCGTCATCAGCGTCACCGGCAAGGTGCGCGTCCGCCCCGACGGCACGAAGAACGAGAAGATCGACACCGGCCTCGTCGAGATCATGGCCGAACAACTCGAGGTGCTCAACCACGCCGACGTGCTGCCGTTCAGCATCGACGACCCCGAGGTCGCCGCCAAGGTCAACGAGGAACTGCGGCTCAAGCACCGTTACCTCGACCTGCGTCGGCCGGAAATGATTCATAATATGCGCTTGCGAAGCCGGGTGGCCACCGCGACGCGCGTGTTCATGGAGGATCAGGGGTTCCTCGAGATCGAGACGCCAACGCTGTTCAAGAGCACGCCGGAAGGCGCCCGCGAATTCCTCGTGCCAAGCCGGCTGCATCCGGGACACTTTTACGCCCTGCCCCAGTCGCCGCAGCAGTACAAGCAAATCCTAATGGTCGCCGGCGTGGAAAAATATTTTCAACTGGCCCGCTGCTATCGCGACGAAGATCTGCGCGCCGATCGCCAGCCGGAGTTCACGCAGATCGACATCGAGATGTCGTTCATCGATCGCGAAGATATTTACGCCCTCATCGAGGGACTGCTCGCGCGCGTCTGGAAAACGGCGCTCGACATCGATATCCCCACGCCGTTCCCGCGCGTCGCCTTTGAGGACGTGATGAACCGCTGGGGTATCGACAAGCCGGACACGCGCTTCGACATGGAACTGGTCGATATGACCGACGACTTCGCCTCGAGCGAATTCAAGGTTTTCAGCGGCACGGTGGCCAAGGGCGGCGTGGTCAAGGCGCTCAACGCCAAGGGGTTTGCCTGCGTCACCCAAGGGCAAATGGAGACGATGACCGACTACGCCAAGAGTTTTGGTGCAAAAGGGCTCGCGTTCATCAAGGTCGAAAACGGCGAATGGAAGTCGCCAATCGTCAAGTTTTTCAGCGACGCCGAGAAGGCTGCGCTGCAGGAGAAACTGTCCATCGAGGAGGGCGACCTCATCCTGTTCGCCGCCGACGAGTGGCTCAACGCCTGCGAGATCCTCGGCAAAATCCGCCTCTATTGCGCCGAGAAAATAACCGGGATGGGCAAGATGAGCATCGCGGCCGACCAGTTCAATTTCCTCTGGGTCATCGAGTTCCCGCTGCTGATGTTCGACAAGGAGATGGATCGATGGTTCTCCAGCCATCATCCGTTCACCTCGCCGGTGGAGGAAGACATCCCCAAACTGAGCAGCGACCCCAAGTCGGTTCGCGGACAGCATTACGACATCGTCGTCAACGGCGTCGAGTTGGGCGGCGGCTCCATTCGTATTCACCAGCGCGAGTTGCAGAAAACCATCTTCGAGGACGTACTGAAAATCCCGGCCGACGTGGCGCAAGAACGCTTCGGCTACATGCTCGAGGCGTTCCGCTACGGCGCACCGCCGCACGGCGGCATCGCGCTGGGCTTCGACCGCCTCATCGCCATGCTTTGCGGTGCCGACAGCATCCGTGAAGTGATCGCTTTCCCGAAAACGGCCAAGGGCGCTGACCTGATGAGCAACGCCCCCGGCACCGCCGATCCGAAGCAACTGCGAGACCTGCACATCAACCTCCGAGTCCCCCAGCAGGAAAAGCCGAAGGCGGAGTGACGACACTCACTCGTTGATGAAGTAGCTCAGGTTCTCGAGTTCCATCGCTAGGTTGACGTTATTGACCGTCACCTCGTCGGGCACCGACAACACGATGGGCGCGAAGTTTAGGATCGCCACCACGCCGCACTCGACCAGTTGATTGGCTACCTCCTGCGCGGCGGTCGGCGGCACGCACAGCACCGCCATCTTGACCGCGTGATCGGATATCAGTTTTGGCAGATCCTTCATCGGCTTCACCTCAACCTGAATTTTTTCCGCCTTGAGCCACTCGGACGATTTCACCTTGCCCGCGGTCGCCGGCTCTTGCTCATCTACCATTGACCTTTCCACCAAATACCGGCCGGGCTGAATATCAAACGCGCCAATGATCCCGAACCCCTCCCGCTCGAAGCCTCGATAGCTGAGTAGCGCCCTGCCAAGGTTGCCGACCCCCACGATCACCACCGGTTGCAGGCTCTTTGTGCCGAGCAGCTTCGTGATCATCTCGATCAATTGCTCCACATCATAACCCAGGCCGCGCGTGCCGAACTGCCCGAAGTACGTGAGGTCTTTCCGCAACTGAGTGGACTTCACGCCGGCCGCCTTAGCCAACACCTCGCTGGACACGGTGTGGATGGTGTTGTTCAACAGCCGATGCAGGCAGCGCAGATAAACCGACAGACGGTAAATCGCCTTGCGGGGGATTTCTGTTCGCGCCACTTTTTTCATCGGCTAATCGACGAACATCATTTCGTTGGAAACCAACAACGCTTGGCCAAGCCGTTCCCACGCGGCGGTGCTCGGCACGAATTCATCGACGAAGCGCATGGCCAAAGCCAACTCCCCCGCCGACGGTTCACGCTGATAAGCCAAGTGGTAAATAACGCGAATGCGCTCTTCGTCATCGGCTGACGCCACGCCCGAACGCGCGCCCAAGCGCTTGGCCTGCGTCTCGATGAACGGGCTGTTCAAAAGGTACAACGCCTGCTGCGGCACCGTGGTGGTGAAGCGCTGCGGGCAAGTCGTGTCCGGCCCGGCAAAGTCGAACGTGCGAAACAGGTTCGGCAGGTTTTGCCGATCGACAAAACCGTAAACCGTCCGGCAACGCGCGTCCGGCTTATTGGCGATCCGAACCGAGCGGCCGCCCTGCTTGAGGTCGAGGTTGCCGGAAACACTCAGCACCGAGTCGCGCATCGCCTCGAAGTCCAGTCGCTTGCGGTTCATCTGCCATAGCAGCCGATTGACGGGATCGCGCTCGGCGTATTGCAGGTGAACCGTCTCGCCCTGCTGATACGTGCTCGAGGTCACGATGCCCCTGATCAACGCCTTGACTGACCAGCCGTTCTCAATGAAATCCGCCGCAAGAAAATCGAGCAGCGCTGGGTGCGACGGCGGCTCCGCGCGTACGCCAAAATCACTCGGCGTGATGACCAGCCCGCTGCCGAACAGCCGCTGCCAAACGCGGTTGGCCATCACCCGCGCCGTGAGCGGATTCCCCGGGTCAGCAATCGCCTCGGCCATCTCGAGCCGCCCGCTCCCCCCCACAAACGGCTTGCGCTCGCCTTGCGAAAGCGCCGCGATGAAACGCCTCGGCACGGCGTCCCCTTTCATGCCCGGGTTACCTCGCCGAAAAATCCGCGGATTGTGCGGCGAGGCATTATCGAGCAGCACCATCGCGCGGTTGGGCGCGCCGGGGTGTTCGCCCTCCAACTCGTCAAATTTGCGTTTCCTCGACCGGATGCCCTGCCTCCCCTCCACATCCATTACACGATTTACGTCTCCATCGGAGAGCTTGGCTGGCGAGGCGTCGGAGTGAACGACCTCGCGCAGCTTGGGCTGCTCGGCCTTGGCCTTGTACAGCAGTTGGCCAAGCGACTTGGCAGCCGCCTCGAGCGACTCGGCCTTCGCAAGCGCCGCCCGCACCGCCGGATGCGTCTTGGCCAACGGCTCGCCGCCCAGCACCGCCTTGGCCTGTTCCTCGAACGACCCGGCATCGAGCTTGGCCAGCGCAAACCAAGCGGCAAAAACCGGGTCTCCGGACTCCCGCCGCTTGGCCAAGTGGCCCATCCAACGGCGCGTCACTTCGGGGTCGAGCTTGGCCTTGCGGGCCAACTCATCGACCTTGCCCGCCGACACCTTGGCCGCGCGGTGCGCCGCCCAAACGTAGTCGCCAGTCTGCTCTTTCACCTGCTCGCGAACGCGCGCGTACTGCTCACGCTTATAGTTGTTCAGCTTGTCCTCGCGACGCTTGCGCTCTTTCTCGAACGCCGCCCGCTGCGCCGGATCAACCGAGTCGCTGATAAACGGCTTGTCGCCGGGCTCGTGGCTGCTGGCAAACACGCCGTAAAGCGAGTAGTAATCCGCCGTAGGAATGGGGTCGTACTTGTGATCGTGGCAGCGGGCGCAACTGACGGTCAGCCCCATCATGCCCCGAGTCACCACGTCGATCCGGTCGTCTATGATGTCGTGCGGGTTGTTCAAAAACCGCCGCCCCAACGTGAGGAACCCCATCGCGGCAAGCGGTTGCTTGTCGGTACCCAGTTCCAGCTTATCGGCAGCGAGTTGCTCGATGATAAACCGGTCGTACGGCAGGTCGGCGTTGAAGGCGTCGATGACGTAATCGCGGTAAGTGTACGAGTGAGTGAAGAGCCGCGCTTGGTTCCCGGCGAGGTAGCCTTTGGTGTCGGCGTAACGCGCCACATCAAGCCAGTGACGCCCCCAGCGCTCGCCAAAACGCGGCGAGGCCAGCACCCGCTCGACGAGTCGCCGATACGCTCCCGGCGCGTCGTCGACCACGAACGCATCCACTTCGCCCGGCGTCGGCGGGAGGCCGGTCAAGTCGAGCGTCACTCGGCGAACCAGCGTCCGGCGGCCGGCGCGGCGGGCCGGTTGCATGCCCTTTTCGCCGAGCTTGGCCAGGATGAAATGATCCAGCGCGCCGCTTGGCCAAGCGGCCCCGGACACGACCGGCACGCTTGGCCGTGTCACCGGCTGGAATGCCCAGTGACCGGACGCCTCCGTCGCAACGGCGGCGGATACGCAGACCAACGTGAGTGTGAAACTGATCAGGCGTGAGTGCATGAACTAGGTCGCCTCGGCCAATTTATGACGACGGCGGCGCCACCAAATCCAAACACCACCCCCGAGTAGCAGCACAAACACAGCAATGGCAAACGGCGCCGCGACGATCGCCAGCATCGAGCCGAGGAAGGCGCCGCTCGTCTCGACCGAGGCCACGATGGGATTGCCCAAGCCTCCGGTTGTCACGGTCGAGGAAGCGCGCGTCACCACAGTTGCCGCCTGCACCGCGCCAGCCGCGCCACCGCCGACGATCACGCCGAGCAGCCATTGCAGCCACGGATCCATGCCTGTAACGAACGAAGCCGTGATAACCGTCCCGGCCACGATCGACGCCGGGCTGGCGATGGTGTCGAGCAGGTTGTCGATCCACGGAATATAATAGCCGCCGATCTCGAAAAGAGTGGCCACAACGAAAACCATCAGCGCAATGTCGCTACTCAACCAGTCGAACCCGCCCGCCAACTCGATCAGTGGCTGCCCATTGGCGTCTTGAGCGCGGGTGCCGATGTTGACGGCCAACAGCGGCACGAACACCCGAAACCCACACGTCGCGCTCAACGCGACGCCCATCATAATTGACAAAATCGCTTCCATTCGAGGAAGTTACCATTCTTGCGCCGTACAATCAACTCTTCAATTGGCCCTGCTCAAGGCGCAGCGTCCGATCCGCGTGGGCATCCGCCGCCGCGCCGTGGGTCACGAGTACCACCGTGCCGCCGCCGCGATGAAACTCGGCCAAGTGCCGGATCACTTCCGCCGCGTTTTCCGGGTCGAGATTGCCGGTCGGCTCGTCAGCGAGAATCAGCTTGGGCCGGTTCAGCAATGCACGGGCCACGGCCAAGCGCTGGCGCTCCCCGGCGCTGAGTTCGCCGGGACGATGGCTGGCGCGATCGGCCAAGCCGAGCTCGTCCAGCAACCCACCGGCCCGCCGCCGCACCTCAGCGCTTGGTTTGCCGGGACAGGCCAGCAGCACGTTGCCGAGCAAGTCGAGATACGGCACGAGGTGAAACATTTGGAACACAAAACCAATCTCGCTCGAGCGCAGCCCCGCCCGCTCCGCCGGCGACAATGCGTAAAGGTCGCGCCCGCCGAGTTGCACCGAGCCGGCGCTTGGCCGCTGCATACCGCCGAGCGTTAGCAACAGCGTGGTTTTACCGCAGCCGCTCGGCCCGCGAACGGCGACGAACTCGCCCTCAGCAACCTCCGCCGTGAACCGGTCGAGGCTCGTGACCTCGGAGCCGTTCTTGCGAAAAATTTTCGTGACCTCGTCGCAGCGTATCATCGTCAATCCTCTCGCAAGGTTTCTGCCGGGTCATGCGACACGGCAAGCATCGCCGGGATGAAACTGGCCAGCGCCGCGAACACCGGCGTCGCCACAATCAACTGAGCGGCGAGGGGCCAGTTCGCCTGAATCGCCTTCTTCGTCACCGGAAAAAGCGACGGCCCAAACTCCAGCACCGCCCACGTGCCAAGCGCCGCGCCGATCAACGCCGCCACCAACCCAAGCAACGCCGCCTTGCCGAGGAACAACACGGCGATGCGTCCACCGCCCTTGCCAAGCGCACGCAGAATGCCAATCTCCTGCCGACGGTCGCGCACGTTGAACACCGCCAGCAACGCCACCCAAATCGCGCCGGCAACGAGCACTGACGGCAGCACGAATTGGTTCACCCTCTCGCGGGTCTGCCGCTGCTTGGCGCGGGCATCGGCCAGCGTGCGTTGTTGCACCACCTGCACTTCCGGCAAAATACCGCCGATCTCCTTCCGCAAAATGGCGAGCGGATCCTGGTCGGCCGTGAGGCAGAGACAGTCAATCGCCTCGATCTCGTTGATTTTCCCCGCCAAACCGAGCACCGATTGCGCGTCCTCGAGCCTCGCAAAAATCGTGATGTCATCCGGCGTACCGGTCTCGATGGGATCGTTCGCGACCGCGAACCGCCGCACGCCGACGTGCATCGTGTCATCCTTCTTTTTTTTCTGCACGAGCGCGACTTGGGAGCCGATGTGAATCGTGCCTTTTTCGATTTCGAAGCCCATCTTTTTTTTGCCCTGCCCCGGCGCAACGTAAGTGTCCGACAGGCCGACCAGCAGGATGTCCTGTCCGTTGATGGTGTATTCGCGGCGCAACGAGCCGACAAGATGGTTGAACGACACGTTGTTGGTCAACTGCGTCGCCAGGCGGTCGAGCATCGAGACATCCATCGCATGCCGCGAAAAACCGTCACGATAAAACTGACCCAAGTCGGTCTTGACTGGAATCAATCGCAGGTTGAAACCCATGTCGCGAGTGACTCGGCGCGTTTCGCGCTCGTCCGCCTCGGCCAGCAGTTGCGACGCGATGACCACCGTCACCGCCAACGCCAAACCCAGCAGCAAAAAAAGGGCGTTGAGTTTCCGAAAACCCATCTCGCGAAGAATGTGCGACCAAACTGACATCAGTTGCCCAACCTCCGCAGCAATAGCAATCCGCCGCCGGCCAAGGTCGCCACGGCGATGAAGCCCAGCGTCCACCACACGGTGTTCGCCTGGCCAAGCGCCGCCGGTTCCGGCTCCAATTCAACCGGCTTGGCCTCCGCGACCGGTTCCGGTTCGGCTTCGGACAATTCTTCCGGCTCAAGATTGAACTCAATCAACTCCTCGCTGTAGCCGAGCGAGAGTTGCTCGAAATGGTTCGACGTCGCGGCACCGGTTGGCCGCGAGTTCGGGCCGCGCGAAATGATGCGGCTGATTTCGGCTTTCACCTGCGGGTTGTCCGGGTCGAAACCAAGCTCGGCGTAAGCCGCCGTTCGCTCGGAGCGACCCCACGACAAAGGGAACCGCTCCCCCTGCATCCACACGCGGTCGAGTCCGCACTCGCAGTCCTGCCCCACGACCGCCATGGCCTCCTGCAATTCCGAGCGCGTCACCAAGCCGCCGCGCATCGGTTGGCCCACCCGTCGGCCGCGCCCCATCAGCACCACGGCCTGCGGCTCCGGCACAGGCTCTGCATCGAGGCCAAGGCTCCACAGCAGCACCGACTCGGCGGTGACACGCTTGGTTGGCACGACAACAACCTCCGGCGGGTGATCGACCGGCTTGGGCATTTGCGGCATCAGGGGCGTGATAGCTTTAATCGCATCGTCCACGGCTGTGCGGGCGCGCTTGGTTTGCGCGGCGTCAGTTCCCTCGACAAATAAAATCACCGCGTAAGCGGGAATGAGTTTTTCGATGAGTTCATCCCGGGTCGGCGACGAGACGACGGACGACAGGAACGACCACTCGGGATTATCCGGCTCGGCGGCGGGGAAATTGACAGGCCAAGACAACTCGCCGGCGGGCGACAGCAGCAGACCGGCCGGCACGCCCGGCTTGCGCTTGGCCAAGTGCTTGGCCTGCGGATGGTCGCCCTTGGCCAAGTTGATCAGCTGGAACTGAACATTGGCATCACCGAACAGCACCGCCGCCGCTTGGCCAAGGTGATCCACCCGGGCGCCGGGCACTTGGTCATCGACGAAACAGTAAAACGTGTAACGCTCGTTGCCCAAGTCCGCGAAGCCGACATCGCGCACCGTGTAGCGGCAGGCGTGGCCGGCCACGACCGCGGCCAGAATCCAGGCAAACAACATGGGCAAACGAAATTTCAACGTGCGCAGAACGATACGGCCATCCTCGTTGACCGCAAGGCCAAATCGCCCGTAGCATCGGCGGCCGGGAGATGCAGGCGTTGATCGAGGAGTTTGGACAGTACCTCCGCCACGAGCGGGGGCAGTCCGAGCACACCCAAAAAGCGTACAGCAGCATCCTCAACCGTTTCGCCGACTGGGCCGGCGCACAGCAACTCGCCCGCTGGAACGCCGTCGAGTTGTCGCATCTGCTCGGCTACCTCAAGCACCAGCGAAACAGCGAGACGCCA
>Ga0302120_10001135_pt1 | contig 12462 bp, 9 predicted proteins | sample AG5_Bottom_MG_FD_203118 | JGI IMG/M metagenome (GOLD analysis project Ga0302120, IMG submission 203118) | Marine microbial communities from Western Arctic Ocean, Canada - AG5_Bottom | ecosystem: Environmental > Aquatic > Marine > Oceanic | place: Canada: Western Arctic Ocean | collected 2017-10-01 | reverse complement strand
GCGAAGAAATGCCCCGATGGAAAGCGGCGGCGATCAACGCCCGCCTTGGCATTGGCGGGGTATATCCAACGGAGAGTGGAAGGTCATTTTGAGAGAAAAGGACCTTCCCTGTGCAAAGATAATTCCTGTTTTGTCGGAAAAAGAGGGGGATTCTCAAGCCCCCTGGACCCTCCTATTTCACCTCACCAAAGATTCTGGCGAACTCCAAGATCTTAGTGCTCAAAATCCAGCCCTTCTGCGGCAATGGATGACCACCCTAGAGCAAAGTGGCTGGCTCTTCCCCCCCACAACCATCCTTCAATTAGGAACCTCCGACGGGAACATCGGGGCTGACTTGGAACTTCTCAAGGAATTGGGCTACATCGACGCGGATGCCGTCGGCGGTCAATAAACCCAAAACTTGAAGGTGTAAAGACTTGGAATCGCTCGCTAGAATCTCAAATACCGAGGCCCCTTCCCAAATGTCCGCACTTAGCAAGACTCTTTTTCGAAAAACCCAAGGCTTCTTCGTCGCCAAGGTTCAAAAACATATCTATCAGCGCAAGGTGCTCTACGTGATGGACAGAGATCTATCTCTTCCGGATCCCGTCATACCGCAGGGAAAAAACTCGCCCATGGGGGAAAATGAGCAAAATAAATTTACCATGTCCCTCGCAACGCATGAGAACATAGACGGCATGGCGGCTCATTTTCCTCCTTCCAAGCTAAAAATCCTCCACAACCGCGTCGATGACCCAGTAATTGACTTCACCTGTAGGTCCAAAGAGGACGGCTCCTGCTGGGGATATCTGATGCACGCCATAGCACCGTACTATGAAAAACTATATAATTACACCGTGGACCCTGGGAAATCTGGGGTCTATCAATTTGATGGTTGGGTCAACCCTCTCGACAGAGGTCGGCTGGTGGCGATTCTCGGGATGATCTTCATGTTTAACCGACGTCGTCAAGAAGGCTATCGGCGTATTCGCGTCGTTGTTTGGGCCAATGACACACGCTCTCTACGTTTACACAAGCGCTTTGGCTTCCAAGAAGTCCAACGTTTGCTTTATACGCGCCTTGGCCCTTTCCGCTGGACGCGCCCACTTCCTAAACCTACTGTTGACTAGCCACCCAGCCAATCTCCTCACTGCACCCGCTCGCCCGGGTGCACTAGACCGTTTGCCTGGTGCGGGCCAACGCGGAGAATTCCTTCGGCTCATGTCCAAACTCCGTGACATCCAAGGGAAAGATGCACATTTCGCCATCTGCTTTACTTCGGCACTTCCCGGAGAAGGATGTAGCACCATGGCGGCCCAGTTTGCCTGTGCCGTGGCTCAATCCGGTGCCGGGGAAAAGGTGCTCCTCATTGACGGCAACCTCGGACACCCCAATCTCCATGAACTCTTAGAGGTGGATGACGCGGACGGCGTTTTGGATGTTTGCATGGCGGGGGTTCCTGCAGACCAAGCCATTCAATCCACTGAGTTGGAAGATTTAGATGTACTGACAGCGGGCAACCGCAACCGAAGCCCCAATCCAGACTTCCTGAACCCCTTACGGTTTCGTGATTTGATTCGCAGTTTAGTGATGCAATATGACCTTGTCGTTGTGGATGCTCCCCCGGTAGCCATGGGCACGGCCGCCACCCACCTCTCCAAAGAAGACGCGGCCACGCTACTTGTCGTTCAAGCATCCCAAACTCGCCGAGAAGTGATTCAAGGCTCTATCCATGAACTGAAACTCATGGCTGCTCATGTCGCGGGGGTGGTTTTAAACCGCCGACGTTATTTCATCCCCAGTTTCGTTTACCGACGCCTCTAATGCTTGCAATACAACTTCGGAAAGCAGCAAGGACCGGCATCCTTGGCCTTCTTGCATGTGTCAGTCTGTGGAGCTGTGCTTCAGAGACGGTGGTCTCTCCGGTGCCGCACACAAGTCCCGCGGGCCACCATGAAACAGCCGTTGTTCCGGTTACCGAAGAGCGGCCCATTGAAGAATCCCGGTATATTCCGCGGTATCACCTCAACCCTGGCGACAACCTTTCCGTAAGCTTTCACTTTGGAACAGGCGGCAGTGACTTGGAATTTCACCTAGAAGCTGGAGACAAAGTGGAACTCAAGGCTCTCTTTCACGAAGAGCTGAATGGCGTGTACACCATTCGCCCCGATGGCATTATTTCCTTGCCATACAAAGGAGCTGTAAAAGTGGCTGGGCTAACTCCGGAAGATTTGGTTGATTATTTAACAGACCTCTATTCCGACATCTTCCGTCGGCCCTCTTTTTCTATTCAAGTCACCGCAGCGGAACAAAGGGTTCTTGAGCTCAAAGCGCTCTTGGGTCGCGGGGAAACAAGCCAAAGCATTGCCACTTCTCTAGGGCCAGATGGTTACATTTCTCTTCCTCTTGTTGGAGAAATTCGAGCAACGGGGCTCACTGTTTCCCAAGTACAGCAAGTCCTTGAAAATGAATACCAACAGCTCCACGACAGCCTCAGCATTTCTGTCATGCTCACGGGCACGGCGGGCTTCGGTGTCTTTGTCATGGGCGAGGTCATTGACCCTGGTCGCTACCCCATCAGTGCGCCACTCACAGCTTCTCGCGCACTTGCTCTAGCCAGTGGTCCAAACCCAGAGACTGCTGACTTGGAGCATGTGGTCTTGCTTACTTTGGACCCTGTAACTGGAAAGGCAACGGCATCCTTTGTGGATCTCCATGCCGTCATGGTGCTCGGTGATATTTCCCGTGACCCCCTCATTGGTCCGAATGACGTTCTCGTCGTGCCCGCAACAAGCATCACCAAGATGGACCGTTGGGTGGAGCAATACATCGGAAAACTTCTCCTCTTCCGCGGCGTCGGCGCTTCGGTGGGTTACAGGCTGGAGGACGTGTGAGCCAGCAACATCTAGACCCTCGTTCACGTACTTCGGATCATTCCTCCGAAGCACTGTTCCGTTCGGAATCAGTTCGGGATGTCCTCACACTTCTTTATAAACGAAGAGGGCTGTACTGGATTGTCTTTCTATCCTTCATGCTGTCTCTCGTTTGGCTCTCTAAGCAAGTGGAGCCAACTTACAAGGCGCATGCTTCCGTTGAATTTTTAGCGCGCTTGGAGTCCACCATGAGCAACAATGTGGACAATCCATCTTCTTCGCGGTATCGCCCCATGCCGCTCACGGATGTTAATTCTCAAATTGAGTTAATGAAAAGTCGTGAAGTTTTAATGGGTGCGGTAGAAAATCCAGAGGTCTATCTTCTCCCCCCTTATCAAAATATGCCCGACTGGGAGAACAAGGAAACCAGTGAAAAGATTCTTGCTTGGAGAAACTATCTCAAAGATCGCTTTGAGATAGAGGGTGTGCCAACCACCACGGTTGCCCATGTCACGGTTTCCGACTGGGGCCCAAAACGGGCCGCTCTTTTGGCCGACCACCTCGCTGAATCATTCATTCGCCATCGAACCCGAAACTTTCTAGCAGAAAGCAATATCGAGATTTACGATGATGCCCTCGTTTCTGCTACGGAAAAATATGAGGCCGCAAGCCGAACTTTAGACGTTTACCGCACAGATAATCAAATCCAAGCAGACCCCAGTGCGCAAGTGGACCGCCTCATGGAAAATCGGTCTAGCCTTTTTTCCAGCAAAACACGGGCCGATGCGGAATATATTTCAGCAAAAACTCGACGAGATAAAATTGCACACCTTGTGGAAACTAAGGATCCAATGCTCATCACCATGAGCGAAATCGTCGACAATACAACTTTAAAAAATCGCTCTGCGGAAATCAGTGCCGCTAAAAAGGGTCTCGAAGAATTCCTGCAGCATAATCTAGAAACCCACCCGCAATTTGATCGTCTTCTCCAAGACATCCTGTCCAAAGAAGAACAATATCAAGTTAGCTTAGACGCAACTTATCGGGCCCTTGTCTTTACAGAAGAGACGACTTTCGCACAGAAAGAAGCCGAAGTCGGTATTTATGAAGGCCAAATTCAAAAACTCAGTCTTGAAATTACCAGAATCAGCGCCCTTGCAACTCAGTTAGATCGAATCAATGTTGAATTTGAATCCGCAAGGGAAGCCTTCCGCCTTGCAAAGAAGCGACGCGATGATGCAGTAACAATCAGTGTGACGACTCCTGAATTCAAAGCAAAGGTGACCGGCCATGCCATTGTCATGAATGAACCATCGTTTCCACCGCCCATTTGGATGGTTTGGATCCTTGCGGTTTTCGGAGGCTTCTTCTTCGGACTCACGTCCATTTTCATTGCAGGCTACCTAGACCGCTCCCTAGACACACCAGGCTCTGCGGAAAGAGAATTAGGCATCCCCGTCCTTGCCACAATTCAAGATGAACGAATCAAAAAATCCAAGAAAGGACGGATTGGCAAGCGGCGCTAAAGAGCGTGCTCAGGTCGTAAAGGGAGCCGGCCTTACAGGGGTCGGTGCGGTTCTAGAAGGAATTCTTCGTTACGTGTCCATGTTATTGGTCACGCGGTTTTACGGACAAGCGGCTTATGGAGTTTTCGGCTTTGCGATGTACCTCAATGAAATGGGGCAACGCGTTTCTTCCGCTGGCCTTCACGATGGTGTCATGCGCTACGTGGCCATTCATGAGGGGCGCGGTGAAACTGACCAAACACGAGGCGCTATTTGTTTGGCCACAAAAATTATCCTTGGAATTGGCATCATTTTCGCGGTGGCGCTCGCCCTTTTCGCCCCGCAAGCCGCTGAGATGTTGGCGAAAGATCGCATGCACGATGTTCCCAAGGAAATGGTGATCCGTGTTATTCGCATTTCCTGCCTTGCGCTTCCAACCACTGCTTTTTTGATGCTGTTAGGCCGCACGTTGCGCGCCCTTAAGCAAATCGGCGCCCAGGTGCTCGTCAAATCCTTTGTTCTCCCCATCACCCGTGTGAGCCTCTTATGCCTTTTCCTCTGGGTTCTTGGCCCGGATAACTTGGCAGGCCTGATTTGGGCCATTGTGATTTCGACAGCCTTTGCTTGTGCTCTTGCCCTTTATTACGTTCATAAGACTGTCCGACTTTGGGGGAAAGATGCACCTTCCTCCATCGACAAAAAAGAGTTTCTTGGTTTTGCCCTGCCTCTCGTCGGCGTAGATATCGCTGCTTTCTTTTCCTTAACCGCCGACGTCTGGCTCTTGGCAAAACTTGGAACGCAAGTTGATATGGGAACGTATCAAGCAGTTCTTCGCCTCATCCCTCTCCTTGCCATTCCGCTCTTTCTGTTTTCCTCCATGCTCACACCCCTGTCCGCAGAGCTATACGGGCAAGGGAAAATGCAGGAGCTCCGCGATTTATACAGGACTTCCGTCCGTTGGATTTACTCGATGGCCATCCCCTTGGTTATTGGACTTTGTCTTTTTATTGACCCACTTCTCTCCACCCTCGGAGAAGGCTTCCTCGCTGGCCATGACGCATTTCTCCTCCTTGCGGCCATCTTAATTCTAAATGGCTTCGCAAACCCTGCCGGTTACGCTGTCACCATGGCCGGCCGAAGTAAAGTGACTCTCTTTAATGCGTGCATCATGATTGTGGTTGTCAGCACAACGGCGTGGTTCGCCATTCCTGCTTGGGGCGTCCTTGGCGCCGCCGTTGCCCGTGCCACCGGAATTCTTGTGAACTCTATCCTGACCCTGGCCCAGGGTTGGTGGATTCTTGGCCTCAACCCTTGGCACAGACAGCTTTGGAAACCCACCATAGCTGGCCTCCTTTCTGCCGCAACGGCCTGGACAATCGTGCAAAATAATTTCGCCGACGGATTTCTCGGGGCCGCCATCGCAGGCGTTGGCGTTCTTGTGACTTATCTTGGTGCTATTCTTCTTCTTGGGCTCACGGAAGAAGACAAAGAACTCCTTCGGAAAACGCCTCTGATGAAAAGTTAATCATGCGCGCACTCTCCGCACTCACGCCAATACTGAAAGCGATATTCCTAGGCACGACAGGGGCTGGGGTGTTGCTTGTGGCTTTGTGGATAGGGAATCCGGCGGACAAGGTTTTCTTTTTGCTTTGTGTTTTGGGGATTGGGCTGGCAAATATTGCTAATTTTGAACGCACCTGTTTCCTTGTCCTTGGCGGAATTCTCCCCCTTCTGGTTACGATTCACCTCACCGAAACAGGAATTAACAAAACGCGATCTCACGCTTCTCAAGGTTTCATTATTACCGCTGCGGAAATGGTCATGATGATTCTCATTTTCATGTGGGGAAGGCGTGTTGTTTTTCAAAATACTCCTATTCGCCTCTTCCCAAGAATTTCCTTGCCCTGGCTACTCTTGACTTTCCCGGGACTTTGGGCGGCTACAAGAACGATTGATGACCCAAATGTTGCCGTCTGGATGATGTATCAACTGCTCTTAGGGTTTTTGTTTTTCCTTTACATCATCAACAATCCACGTCCCAAAAAAGACTACATCCTCTTTGCGTGGATTATTGGTGGAACACTGGTCTTTCAATCATTCCTCGGGCACATGCAAGCCATGTTTAATACAAACCTTGGGCTTGAATTCCTTGGCGCTTCCATGTCTCGCGTAGAAGTCACGAAAGGCTCCATTGAAATCTCTCGTATGGCGGGAACCTTGGTGAACGCTAACCGTTTTGCTGGGTTCATTGCCGTCTTCATGGCTTTTCCATTAGCTCTTTTTATTGCAAAAAACACCCATCCTCAAAAGAGACTGGTCCTGCTCATGATTCTATTTGCAGCGGGCATGGGCCTCTTAGGCTCCAAATCGCGTGGAACGTGGATGTCCTCTGGGCTCGTTTACGGCATAATCCTTTATATTATTCTTCGCACAAGGATGCGGGCTTCCCGGACCTTCCTTGCCTACGCCTGGGCAATCCTCCTCCTTCTCGTCGGAGCTCTTTCCGCCCCTGGAGTGCTTCAGCGCCTGACGACCACGGACTCCGGATCTGTCGATGCGCGTGGGTACATGAACCAGATTGCCATAAACCTCATCCAGGACAACCCTTGGACTGGGGTCGGCTTTGACAATTACACCTATTTTTTTTCCGCCTATGACGACACCGACATTAACCACTCCTCCAAATTCCCCTTTATTGTTCATAATGGCTATCTCTACACGGCATCGGAATACGGCATTCCAGCACTTCTTCTGCTCCTCTTAATCTGGTACCGTGTATTTCGATATTCTTTTCGACTGAAACCGCGAAGCCTTGAACCCATTGAGCTTATGGCCTGGCTCTTGCCCTTCACTTTTTTCGGACGGGTCATTCAAACCTTCTTTTACATCTCAAATCCGATGTGCTCCATACCAATTTGGTTCGTAATGGGTCTAATGGTCGTTCTCCGCGAGAGTGCAGACAAAGAGTATGCGGAGCTTCCAGCATGACCCGGGTTCCCATTCTTAGTTTTCACAGCGTCGGGGATGACGTCCTTCCGTTTGACCTCCGCCATCTCAGCACACACCCCAAAGTTCTAGAGAAATCTTTACGGTGGTTGAATCGCCATCACTTCACCACTATTTCTCTAGAACACCTCTTTTTCCATCTTCAAGAGGGTAGCCCCGTTCCAGACCGTTCTCTGGTTCTTGCTTTCGATGACGGTTATCTGGACAACTGGTGCTTCGTTCACCCGCTCTTAAAAAAGTATGGGCACCAAGGTTTTATTCTTGTCACGCCAGAGTTCGTGCCCAACGAAACTGAAGTACGCCCAACAATCGAAGATGTTTGGCAAGGAAACCTTTCCCCGGAAAATCTACCCAAACGCGGCTACTGCAACTGGGAAGAACTTCGGGCAATGCATGAAGCGGGAACGCTCAAAACCTACTCGCACTCCATGACACACACGTGGTGGCCGACATCCTCCAAAGTCGTTGATTTCCACCGCCCGAATGCACCCTGGATTCCAGGGATTTGGAATGAGAATCCTATCCATGAAAAACCGTATTGGATGACAGAATCTTCTGCAGAGATTGCGCGAAAACTCCCCTGGGGCACCCCTGTTTTTGAAAATGCACGATCTCAATGCGCGCCAAGGGTTTTTCCACCGGCACTCAGTAACCATCCAATGGTGGAATATGTTCGAAAACACGGGGGCGAAGATTTTTTCAAGAAGCCCGGTTGGAAAGAGCAGCTTCTCAGCACCCAAACGGCGCCGGTGGAATCCGTTCCGCGGGAATCCCAAGAAGACTATGAAACTCGACTCCGCTTTGAGTTTGGAGAATCAAGGCGCATCATTGAGCAGGAAATCCCTGGCCACACTTGCTCATTCTTTGCATGGCCTGGCGGAGAATGGAATGAAACTACGCAAAAAATTGCGCTTGAATTTTATGACGCCACGCTAACCACACAGCATCATGTCACGATTTCAGGCGAAGACCCTCAATTGATTCATCGCCTTTTCTTCGGACAACGAAGCCCCGAACTGACGGGTCTCATTTGGCCGTCCGTCTGGAAATTTACAGCCCGACTTCTCCAACACGGAGGACATTCCAAAGCGAGGATTCGCAACTGGATTGCTAATTGTGCGATAGGATTAGGAAAGTGTTTCCTTAAAGGAAACCGAAACTACCGATGAAAATTCTCCAGGTGATTCCCGACCTCCGCGTTGGCGGTGCGGAACGAGTTGCCATTAACCTTTGCCAGGGATTTGTGGATCAAGGCCACCAAGTCCTCTTGGTTTCTATAAAATCCGGAGGCCCACAGGAACAAATACTTCCCCAAAGTGATTTATTCTCACTCCAAATCCTGGGACTCCAACGCAGTTCTATTCTGCGCCCCCTTCATTTCTTTCGAGATTCTCGAAAGCTTCAACATAAATTATCTTCGGTCCTTCGGTCGTTTCAACCCGACGTCGTGCAAACCCATATTCCTGAAGATGACCTCTACTTATCTCGCGCTTGTGAGAAAACGGGAATTGGGGCTCACGTCCCCATCGTTCACTCCCTCCAGTTTCATCTCCATCGTAAATCGCTTGACCTGCGCAGCCGACTTCGGCTTCGGCTCTTCAAAAGAGCCCTTCAAAGAGCAACGACCGTTTTAGCCGTAAGCGGTGCCGTAAAAGAAAAAGTCTTAGAACTTACCCAGCTCCCGGATTCTTCCGTCCAGGTTCTCCATAACGGGGTTGACCTCCGTCCTTTTCAAAATCTCGCAAAGAAAGACGAGGTCCGAAAGTCGCTTGGCCTGCCCTTAAACCGACCGATTATTTTTGGCGTTGGCCGATTTCATCCGGCTAAAAACTACCCCATGTTTGTTCGGGCATCGGCACTCGTCCACGAAACACACCCCGACGCCCTCTTCGTTTTGGTTGGTGATGGGGAAGAAAGAGCTCCCATTGAAGCGGCCATTCACAAGACCAAGATGAAAGAGCATTGGCGCCTCCTTGGGCAGCGGGGGGATGTCCCGCAATGTCTCAAAATCGCAGATCTCTTTGTGCAATCCTCAGACTGGGAAGGTTTCCCCGTGGCGGTCATTGAAGCCATGGCTGCCAAACTCCCCGTCATTGCCACAGAAGTTGCGGGCGTCGGCGAGGTGATTCAGCATCAGAAAAATGGCTGGTTGATTCCTCCCGGAAATGAGCATGAATTGGCCGACGCCATCCGCCATTTGCTGGACCATCCGCAAGAAGCACAGGAATTGGCGAAGCAAGCAGAGAAACTTGCTTGGGAACACTACAATTTGGAGGCTTGGACTCGGCGCGCCGAATCCATTTTGCAAAGAGCCTTGCGCTCTCCGGCTCCCTCCCCATGAGAACCCGCACCCTTCACGCCTGCTTCTTCGCCTTTGCCTTCGGCGCCATTTTGGCCGGAGTGGAAAGCTTGGTCGTTCTCCAAACTACGGGCCTAGCTTCCCTGTTCCCCTTTGCCGAAATTTGGGAAGTCCAATGGCGCTATGGAATCGTCAGCATTCTCTTTCTTCCCATTGCCTGGGGGCTGGCCAAACTCCTTCGACTTCGACAAGAATCCCCCTTCCAAACTGCAACTTGGGTTTTCCTCGGCCTCTCTTGGTTGATTGGCAATTGGTGGGTGCACTCCGAACTTTTGCGGAATGTTTCCAAGTGGGAGCCAACCTCTTTGGCGTGGTGGTTTGGAACCACGCTCACGGTGCTCTTCGGGCACCGCCTCCTCTGCCGGCTAGAGAAACATCGCCCTCTCTTCACCTTAGTCGCCATCGGGCTTTTTCTACCGGCGCTTGGGCAAGTGGTCTACGCGCCTTCGGCAAAGGAAACGACAGCCATCACGGCCAGCCCCACGGCGCCTGATGTCACGATCGTTGTGATTGATACTCTCCGCGCAGACCACTTAGGTTGCTATGGCTACCAAAGAGCGGATGGGGAAGAAACATCTCCTTTCATGGATTCCCTTGCTCAACGCGGGGCTTTGTTCGAAGACTGTTGGGCCCAAGCCCCGTGGACCCGCCCCAGTATGGCTAGTTTGCATTCGGGCCTTTACGGCTCTGCGCACCAAGTCAATGACACCTTCAGCCGACTTCCCCAAGAAGCCATCACCATGGCGGAACTTTTTCAAAACCAGGGCTACCGAACGGCGGCCTTTTCCGCCAATGAAAACGTCTCACCCGTATTTGGTTTCGATCAAGGCTTCGACCACTTTTGGAATACCGGTTCCCGTCCACTGATTACTTTCACAACTTGGGGAGACTGGAAACACAAACTCTATAATAAAATATTACGTCGAGCCATGTTTGATGGCGGAGATTGGGCCGCTCTCGTGAACCAACAGGTTTTTGCTTGGCTCACCGAAGAAAGTAAGAAGCCGACGTTTACCTATGTGCACTACATTGATCCGCACACGCCCTATGATCCACCTGAAAATGGTTATGCATTTGCCGGGGATCGCCCCGACCTTGCCCCTGTTTTAAAAAAGGCCAAAACATTCCAACATGTGCGCACCTATCCCTTTGGCGCACGAGACACGTTGTCCGACGACCTCCTAGGCCGCGTCATCAAACTTTACGATGCAGAAATTCGCTACGTAGATGGTCAATTGGAGCAATTGGTTGCGCAATTAAAATCTTCCGGAAACTTGGAGCCCCATGACTGGCTCTTCGTCATGTCCGACCATGGCGAAGAATTCCAAGAGCATCAGCAATGGGGCCATGGACAGTCCTTATTTCAGGAACAACTCCACGTCCCACTTCTTGTACTTGGCCCCCAAGCAACCCCGGGGCACCGCATCAAAAATCCGGTCAACCTCATTGATGTCCACGCCACCTTAGTCGGTATTTCTGGACTCAAGCAGACCCTTGCCAACTCTCCGGCCATTCCCCTGCAACCCTTGCTTCTTAAGTCACCCTCTGCGCTCATTCGCGCTCAATATGCGGAACGACTCCAAGAAGGAAGAGCGCTCCACGCGGTTCGCAAGGGAATGCGCAAGCTCATCGAGATGCCGGACCTTGAAGAAGAGGGAAACCGCTTCCGCATGTACTTTGACCTTACTCAAAATCCCCAGGAACAACTTACGGTGAAAGCCCCAAACTGGCGGGAAGGAGAAGAGTTGGACCGTCAAGATTCGGCCTTCCAAGCCCCCTTAGACCTCCTTCAACTTCTCGAAACTACTCTGAAATCTGCAATCCGCACGGCTCTCGGCGAGGAAACGGCTGAAGCCGACGCAGAAACGCAACGAAAACTTGCCGAACTCGGGTACATCGGCGACGACGGCAAACTTCAACTCGGAAACTAATGCGCACACTTTCCTACGCTTTCTTACTTGGCGTCATCCTTGCTGGGCTCGATACGGCAGCTCTTTTCCTCTACGACGGGAACATTCGTTTTCTGGACCCCTTCCATGAGATGTTAGCTCTTTATTGGAGGCACGGCGTTGCGGCCATGGTCCTCACCCTTGCTGTGCGCTTTCTCCGTCCGCAATGGAGCGGAAAAGCGTGGGCTGTCGGAGGATCCACGCTTCTATTTTTCACACTGAGTTTTCTATGGGTTCATAGCCGATTGATCACAGGGGTTCGTCTTTGGGAACCTGTTTCCCTCCTTGCCTCCGTTGGCCTCCTCATTGCAGCTTGGGGATGGTTCCGCCTTTGGACTCGCCTTGGAAGCGCGCACTTCGGAAATCCCTTCGCCCTCTTTTTCTGCCTCGCCTTCTTTTCCACTTGGATTCTCCAACGAGAAGTTGAAACCAATCTACCGGAAGTTCCCGTTGCTCAACAAGGACTTCCCGATATCACCGTTGTCGTCTTTGACACCCTTCGTGCCGACCGCCTCTCCTGCTACGGCTACGAGCGGCCTACTTCTCCCAACATCGACAAAATTGCTGAAGAATCTGTCCGATTTGATCAGGCTTTTGCCGTTGCCCCCTGGACCCGGCCCTCAGTGGCATCGCTCTTCACCGGCCTCCATCCCACCAGTCACGGAGCCTTTGAGCCCACACGCTCTTTGCCAACTTGGGCCACCACCATTGCCGAAGTCTTGCATGCACAGGGCTATCAAACTGGTGGCTTCTCCGCAAACGCCAACATCTCCGCGGTTTTTGGATTTGCC
>Ga0302120_10001132_pt1 | contig 12475 bp, 32 predicted proteins | sample AG5_Bottom_MG_FD_203118 | JGI IMG/M metagenome (GOLD analysis project Ga0302120, IMG submission 203118) | Marine microbial communities from Western Arctic Ocean, Canada - AG5_Bottom | ecosystem: Environmental > Aquatic > Marine > Oceanic | place: Canada: Western Arctic Ocean | collected 2017-10-01 | reverse complement strand
CACCGGGGGGAGTTTTATTGGTGCGGTACTTACCGTTGGTGTAAATGGTTCTTTTTTTCCCGCTGGCTTTGGGTTGACTACGACAGGATTAGCTTCAACACTTTGAGCCGAGGTGTCTTTTGGCTTGCTACGAGCGGGTGGAAGTATAACTTGTGGAGATTGGACGGGTTGAGCGTTTTGAAACTTTTCCGATTCTTCTCTTCTGGCTTTTGCTTCTTCGTTCATTTGCTCGGGAGTTTTGCCTGTGATGATCGTACCAGCGGAACCGGGGTTGATCCATGTCCCGCCTGTTCTACAACCACACGTCGCGAATAGCATCACAAACAATAAAATAAGCCAGAAGGGAAGTAGTCTAGGAATGTCTTTCATTTTTTCTTTTTAGTTATATGCAACAGCCAGAGCATTAAGCAAAAGAACGGCAGCCACAATAATGTTAAATACCATGAACTCATTTTTTATTTCTTTGGGAGTTTACTTCTCTTGCGCGGGCCGCCTTGTCCTTTGTACTTTTTCATTCCCTTGCTATATGTTCCGCAGCCTTGGCGGGTTTTCTTTTTCGTGCTTTTGTGTTCGAATACGAACGCTTTTCTTACTCTTGCCATTATGTTTTACATGATGCTGTTGCGTTTCCAAAATAGAAACCTATGATTGCGGTTAGTGTTTGCCTTACTTCCTCTACCATTAAGTAGGCTGGAAGTTCAACAAACGTAATTTCAGTTCCACCACCGAATAGACCAAAAAACCAAGTAGGTTGCTCCTCTTTTACTTCTACGATTGTAGTCATCCCCAAGAGCGATAAAATGAACGGAGCGAGTATCACGCCAAATAAAACGAAAATAACAATCAATCTTCTTACCCATTTTCCAACGTCCACGGGTACTCTTTTGGCGGCTTTGTCGGCACTGGAGTCTTCGGCTTTCTTTTTCCCCATAGCCATTTCGAAGAGCGTCGCCCTCTCTTTCGCTCTCTCAGCCATGTAACGGAATATAAATCCTGTTATTCCGCCGCCAATCATTGTTATCAGTTCAATAGGCACATTATTAATTACACTTCTACACAATAGAAGGGAATCTGGGAGAAAAAACTTTTTTAAATTTTTTTAAATATTAGCCAAATAAAGATAGTTTTCTTGACCTTTTTTTAGAATTGGGTTAAGCTTTCCCTGATGAAAAACGCCGATAGTGGAAAGCCGACCAGCGGGAAACATACTCATAGAACGCCCATCTCCATGAATAATCCCGAGGTAAGAAAAGACAACGATTGGTGGGATGAAGTTTGCAAGTCCCATGGAGAGGAAAACCACTGGCCAGCAAGGAAAACAAAAAAACAAAAACAGGATGCCGATGAACGCAAAATTGAAAAAAAATGAGTATCCCTTTAGTTTCTACGCGGACGACCAAGTAGAGCAAATGAGGGGATTGCTTGCTAATTACTGGTCGGAACGCTTGGATGGGGAGACAATGGCCGAGGTTCTTCTGGTAGGTAACGAAGGCTACGATAAGTTGGATAGAGAAACCTTAATAGTGGAATTTGAATCCATTTACGGAGAAAATTTTTTCGGGCAAGACTAATACGGGAAGTAAAGTGGACGATATATCAAAAAAACTTTGGGTACAGCAGTCCGTTGCTAAAATGACCAATAAAGATTTGGCTGAAAATATTATTCTTTTTCTTCAACACTGCGATATTCCAGAAGATAATAGTGAAGTAGAAATAGCTGGCTACAAATTATACCTATGGGCGGAAACAGAGCTAAAGGATGGATGAGCTTATTTGGTAAAGATGGGATTCAACCCACCGTCCCTAAAAAGGTACTCCGACAGTACGGCAACAGAGAGCTTGAGTGTATTACAGGCTTTTTGAACAAAACCTCCCGCGCAGAGTGGATAGCTCATACCAAAAAAGATATAATATTAGTCAAATTTAAGCAATTTACGCTGTACGTAGGAAAAGGAGAGACGGAACATGATGCTAGTAATGTCGATGTGGTTGGGACGTACGTGGGACTTGGAACGCCCACAACGGAGGAAGTAATAAGTTTTTTTAGCTGGAGGGTGAAGGGAGAACAAATATTGGAATTTTCTTTTTAAGCCTGTTATTATAAGCATGGGGAAAAAAGGAAATAAAAAGCTAAATAAAAATACACACATACGTGTAGGAAGTTCAATACCAGCCGCTCCAAAAAACCTACCCCTCAAGATTGGCAAGACCAAAACTTTAACCAAGTCGAAACCGCAACGTATGAAGGGCGCGGGTGGCAGAACCAGTTCCTACATTGAAACAAACTCCGTAATAGAAGATAAGGCTGGAAATAAGTACAAAAGAAGAAATATTAAGATGGGGCAAGCTGGATGCTCCCATGACTGGCAACGAGCCAAAAACTTCAGAAGGGGAGTTTTCGAGCAGGGCGGCAAGGGTGACGCCGAAAGAATTGCCGACAGGCAAAAATTTAATAAAAACTTTAACGAGATAGATTGGGGTACAAAAAAAGAAAAAAGCAAGAACGGTGTCCCTATACCCAAAAGATCAAAAAAGGTATACAAGTAATGAGCGCGGGAAAGGGTGATAAACCCAGAAACGTGGGGGCGTTATTTCATAAAAATTTTAAGAAGATAAAGGGGTTCGGAAAAAGGATAGCTGGACAAGTAAAGGGTCGCTCCACAAAATGGAAAAAGGTTTATAAGTGATAACGTGGGACTTGGAAAAATTAGCAGTCCAACTTATGCCGCGAGACGATCATTGGCCAATCGGTGGAAGGTGGATAAGAAGACCTTTATCTGAATCTCCATTTTTTCTAACGCTTGAGCATAAGGATAAAAAGATTTTTCAAGATTACTACGACATACTCACAGACGACATACGACCCAATGGAGCAGTTAGCCCAGACGAGCTTACTTACGAGGGGTTTATGGATTTATATGAGGACGTAAAAAAGAATGGAATAAGAGACGTTTCAACGGTTATGATACATAATAATTACGAAAAGATAATTGCAGATGGTCACCACAGGTTGGCAATTTTATTGCATTTAGGAGAGAAGGAAATAACATTACCAGACACATCAGCAGCGAAAACAAACACCTCGGCCCGAAAATGAAAACTACCTCACAAATCTCAAAAAAGCCAAATAAACGTGCGCGTAACGTGCGTGATGAGTCCCCGCAAATCTCAAAAAAGCCAAATAAACGTGCGCGTAACGTGCGTGATGAGTCCCCGCAAATCTCAAAAAAGCCAAATAAGCACGTTACCAGTGATTACGCGACGGTCAACCCTTACGACCATCAGCCAAATGCTGATAAGTCTCATTTTTTTGAGACGTGGGATCGCGGTGGACTCAACGAATAAGAATGACTTGATTACTCATGGGGTGTGTTTTCTTGAGCGCGACACCATTCTTCAAACTCATCCCACATTCTTTCCAGGTATTCTTCTTGCTCGGAGTTAGCTTGATTTGCTTCTTCTGGATTGGAGTTGTCCATTTTATTTTTTTAAAAAATTTTTATTTGACCTCGTAGCGGGTTCTTCTATCTAGTACGAATCCTTCTTCATATAAGTAGGACATAACGCTCATTATCTCTTTGTCCGTTACGTCAGGCTTTAAAATGATTACACAATCTTTCATCCATGAGCCATCACTATCTCTATTAACGATGACAGGGATGCGGTTTACTATTAAATCTTCTTGGTTCATTAACTCAGGTATGTGATGATGTCGTCTACGGGGAGCCAATTAAAGATGTCATCTCTTATATTTTTGGTTTCCACAACCATATCCAAATCGAAGCCTTCCTCATTGTACCAACCCCATTTTTTAATGCTTATCGAGTAGGCTACAATCATCTCCGCACCATTAAGCTCTGTTAACCCTACACACGCGCATTTGTGGGTTCTGGGATTGGCTACCACAAAGAGGTGGTCATCAGCGGTGCGTTCGACTGCTAAATTAAAGCCTTCCTTGGTCGCTTCTTCTGTAAGCTCGTCCAAGAGAACGTAAAGGTCTTGTTGCGTGTGCATACAGTTAATTACACGCACATAATTTTTTAAAACAAAAAAACTCTTGACCTGAAAGAAGAATGGTGGTATCATATTTGCATCGTTTGAAACACGCAACGAAAGAAACCTATGAAATTAATCGAAGAACCTACGAAAGTCATCCGCAAAGGAGTTACGAAAGCCGTATCCTTTGGAATCAAACAAACGGGCCTAGCTCACATCCTCAATGTTCTGAGGAATCAACTCTACTCTGATAAGGTTGGTGCTGTTGTTCGTGAGTATTCAGCAAACGCTGTTGACGCCAACAAAGAAGTGGGCAAGGGAGACACGCCCATTGAAATTACTTTGCCAAGCACATTTGACCCCACTTTTAGAGTGCGTGACCACGGCCCCGCACTCGACGAAGAAGATATTCGGGAAGTGTTCGCCATGTATGGTGAATCAACAAAGAGAAACAGCAACGAGCAAATTGGTATGCTTGGCCTTGGTTCCAAGTCTGGATTTGCCTACGGCGATTCTTTCGGAATCAACTCTTTTATGGGCGGGCAGCTTTATAGCTACTCAGCCTTCATCGACGAAACAAAACTTGGACAGATAGTCCAGCTTGCGGTTAGTGAGACTGACGAACCGGACGGTCTGGAAATTGTTATCCCTGTACAGGACGAGGACTTGGATGAGTTTCGCGAGAAGTCGATTAAACTATATAAACACTTTAAAGTAAAGCCAAGGATTCATGGTCTGAGCGACCATGAAAAGGATGGCCTTGAAATGGAGGCTGTTTTTGAGGGCGAGGATTGGAAGTATCTGAAAGAGAAAAACTCTGACTCCATAGCAGTCATGGGAGGTATCCCGTACTCTTTCGATTCCTACGATATAGATTTGATGGATGACCCAAAGGCAGAAGCGTTGAGGGAAATCGTAAACTCGCATCTTGTTTTGGAATTTGAGATTGGAGACTTAAACATTACCGCGAGTCGGGAGGCTCTTGAGTTCACCAAACACACGAAGAAAAACCTTCTCAAGAAAATCGAGAAGGTAAATTCCGAACTGAAAGTCGAAGTTGAGGAATCGTTTGGCGAGTGCAAGACGATGTTCGACGCGAAGCGTTTACTCGGAGAGATTTGTGACTACGGTAGTGCGCTCTATCAGTTATCGAGTTGGGCGAAAGAAACAGTTACTTTCAACGGTGAGAAAATCAAGGACGTACAGTACAACTTTTACAAGTACGACTATGTAACGGTTCGCGCTACGAAGAAAACTTACGCTGGTAACGCTCGATTTAAATTGGGAACGACAGTCAATCCCCGCAAGGATACGGTAATCGTAAAGAACGATGTCGGTCATGTTCGCGGTGCGCTAGGTAAGATTGCCCTGCTCGAAAGTGAACAGGAGGGGCGTAAGGTTTACCTTGTTAACTTTGACGACTATCGCTACAAGGATTGTTACAGAGAGGAGCAGAAGCAAAAGACCGAAGCAGAAGTCTGCAAGGAATTAGGTTTCGATGCGCCAATGTTGCTCCTGAGTGAATTACCAAAACCGCAAAAAGGTAGCTCGGTATCCGTAGGAACCCGAACAACACACAAAACCTTTGAGTACAACATGGATTCGTACCACTACTCCAAGTGGAGTGATCGCTGGACTCCTACTGAAATTGACTTGGATGAGGATGAAGGCGTGTACGTTGTAATTAATCGGTACGTTATCCAAAGGCCGAATAATGAATACGCTCACTCCGAGGCGAGGACGTTCAGCACCATGTTCTCCAACATGAAACAGTTGGTTGGTGAGAAAAACTTACCAGACACTATCGTTGGCTTCACCAAAGCAGCGTCGAAGAAAGTTGTGAAGAACGACAACTGGATTGAGCTACATGATTGGGTTGCAGAGCAAGTCTTGAAACTCGCAAAGAAAAACAACATTGCCGAGAAGGCTCAGAGAGTCAAGCGGACGGAAGATGTTCACCAAAGTTGGTTCGTTAATCAAAAGGAGATGGAGGTCATAACGAAGATTCTCGGCCAAGACCATCCTTACGTTGAGGTACAGGATAGGTACTACAAGCTCGGAGATGATAAGAACGAGGTAAACAATTACATAAACATGGCGCGGGATTGGGGATTCAAACTCCCGAAAGGTAAATTGCCAAAAGGCAAGGTTGACTTAAAGGCACTAGCGAAGCAAGTTGAGGAGGACTACCCTCTCGTAAAGTTTGTTCAGACTGACACTTGGTACGACAAAACAAGCGCGGGGCTAAAGGCTCTTTGCGAGAACATGATAAAGCTGGATGAGTGCAAGTAAACAATCTGCTCTACGATTAGTAGGTTTCTCGTAGGGCATTTCGGAGGGCGGGGGGTATTTAGTAGGTTTCTTACTCCCCGTCCTTCTTCTTTATTTTGAGTGAGTTATTAAAAATTTAAAAAAAAACAGAATGAAAAAAACCATAATCATATTAGCATTATTTACGCTTGGTGGCTGCGCCACAAGCGGGAAGCAACGACAAGAAAAACAATGGGACTTACTGTTTATGACTGACAGCTACGCTGAAAAGAGTCCTACGATTAAAGAGATCATAGGTAAAAAGGATTTTAACTAAAATGAAAACATTAAAAAAAGGAAAGCAGTTCAAAAAAGTCGAGCCACTCCCAAAGGGCTGGTTGGGAGCGAAAGAGATCGCAGCGCAAGCTGAGTCAGGTGGGACTTACAATATGTCCTTCATCAAATTAAAAAAATTACTGGATGATGGCTGGAAATTTTCGCCGCATGAACCTCGCAGAGAAAAAGAAAAACCCGCTGCTGAAAGAACAAAGAAGTGAGCAGTTCCATAAAACAGGTACAACGCAGAAATGTTTCTTTCCTTGTTTACGAGGACGAAACTCCATCTCTGCCAAAGTTTTGGGATTGGGATGAGTGGGAGAGCCACACCTACGAAGTGCTGGAGACTTTCTTGGATAAGGATCATTCTTATATAGATGCAGGTGTGCATCTCGGTGAAACAGTTTTGTACGGAGCGCACCTTGCGAAGTCTGTTTACGCAGTTGAGCCAGACCCAGAGGCTTTGAGGATAGCCAACAAGAACATAGAATTGAATGGCATACCGAATGTCAAAGTTATACCAAAGGCTCTAGGAAACGATTCTGAGAGCGTTAAACTGGGTTGCCCGAACACTTGCCCAGACTTGGGTTCAAGCAGGACTGCGGCGTTTTTCGCTGACGAAGCAAATTCTTTCGAGGCCGAATCAATCTCCCTGCTCTCCCTCATTGAGAGTGAAAGAATTAACGATTTAAATTTTTTAAAAATTGACGTAGAGGGCATGGAAGATGTTATCATTTCCAATGCCGCTGATTTACAGGTTCCGATTTACGTTGAGATTCATACGCCTTGGCTTTCCCAAAAGTATGATGGCTATATCAAAATCCTACATTTTCTTCAGAGGTACAGGAACCTGACGCTTTTCCAAGGCGGTCAAAAGTTCAATGTCGCTTGGGAAGATTTAGGGAGCCTATATATTGAGGAAGAAAGGCCCGAAGGATTTTTTAGTATTTTAGCTCATTAAAAAACTTTAAAAAAGTTCTTGACTTGAGAGTAGATCGCTGCTATACTGTTTGGTAGATGGAAGCAGAAGCAACAATCACCTACACCAGACCGATCTGCGATGATTACGCGCTGATAGGTTTGAAATGGGACAAAGCAGAGAAACATTCGGACGATTTCGATTTAGGAAGTCTCGGACACGTTTTAGCGAACGGTACAGAGTCCAGAAAACAAATTGGCTGGGCTGTTTATGCAAAGGGCAAATTCAACGGGAGAGTCGGAGATGTCATAACACTTAAAGAAAAAGTTATTGGAGGATAATATGGAATACGAAGGAGATTATACATACTTACTTACCGGAAAAAGTCTATCGGTAACTCTGAAGGGACGAATGTTCATCATCAGAGTCGATCACCCCAACTTTGACAAAGCTCGCGAAGCGGTCTTGGCAGAGGATTGGGACAATGTTCGTCGGGCAATGGATATTCCCGCCGAAATCGCTCATCACTCGGAAGGCAACATTAAGTTCCAAGAGGGTTCGCTCTGGTACAAGTCCGAAATGATTCACAATGTTGTGGGAAGGCGTATCCTTGACCTTATTCGGGTCAATGGCAACTTCAAACCGCTCATGCGCTTCTTGGACAGGTTGATGGAAAACCCATCACGCCGCTCCGTGAACGAGCTTTACTCATTCTTGAAGCACAAGAATATGCCCTTCACACCGGATGGCAAATTCCTCGCTTACAAAAGCATTCGCCGCGATTGGACTGACCATCATACTGGCAAATTCTCCAACGAGGTTGGAGACACAAACTCAATGGTTCGCAACGGGGTTTGTGATGATGCGGAAATTGGTTGCTCTCAAGGTTTTCACGCTGGAAGTCTTGAGTACGCTCAGAGTTTCGGTGGAGATCAAGCTCACGTTGTAGTGGTTGAAATTGACCCCGCTGACGTTGTGAGTGTGCCGAAGGATTGCGATTGTCAGAAGTTAAGGACTGCTTCTTACAAGGTCGTAGGAGTTTACTCCCGCGCTTTAGAAGAACCAGTGGTAGACGAATACTTTGACGGTTCTTACAACCACGATACGGGCGAAATCTCGCTCTAAACGGTGGGCGCGGAGGGTGTCGGGGGTTGTTCCTCCTTCTCTCGATACCCTCCGGTAATTAAAATTTTAAAAAAACGAAAGGTAAGAGGATGAAAGGTAAAGAGTACGAAATCGTAGAACGCTCAAGCGGCTACTGGATTACAGACGGAGAGGGAAACCCTGACGGCCCCTATGATTCAATCGAGGACGCTCAGAAAAATGTCCCCCGCGAAGGACAGCTTCAATACCCCTTGCCACTAAAGGATTAATGGAAGTGCTGATATACATAGCGGCGGTATTCGCAGCAATGATTATACTAGCTTTGACATTAGATTACGACGACGAACAAAACGACAAGGAGGATTAAAAATTATGAAAGAAAAAACAAAAACCTACGAAGTAGAATTCACATCAACAACATCACGCCAGTATTGTGTGGACGCTAAAAACGAAACAGAAGCAGAGGAAAAGGCGTGGGAAGAACTAGAACACGATACCGAGGTTACCGCCGCATGGGTGGAGAACTCAAAGGTTGAGTGTGTCGCAGACACAGAAAAAGAAAACACTTGGATGAACGCAAACGGAAAACTGGAGGACTAAATTATGACTTGTCATTATTGTGGAGGCGATTGCCCCAACCAACCAGAAGATAGCGAACACCTTTGTGATGGGTTCGCGGGAGACATCGACGGACTATACGAAAAAGAATTGGAGGATTAAAAATGGGACACAAAATACTAGACGTTAAAGCAGACATTCACGAAAACGTGGAGAGATATATGGACGCTTGCATTAGCTCAAACGAAATCAACCCAATGTTAGGACAGACTATTTTAGAGGATATGTGCGACATTGTAGACAAACACTTTGAAAAGATAGAAAGGTAATCACATGGGATACACTAATAATTCAAATCACTTCCGCAAAGACGAATCAGAGTTGCAGTACATGACGCTTTGGGAACAGGTTGTATCCTTTGAGGGGTACAAGCACCAGTGGGACAACGAGAGGACTCTCGGCCCAGCGAGAGGCAAGCGTGAGTGGGCTGGCAAAAGCCTCGGCATTGTCGAACAACACGATTTCAATAGTAACTCTTGGTTTAGCCAGCGTTACGACTTTGATAAGAACGATCAATACTTTGACGCAAGTATGCGCGATTACCCATTCGCTCCGCATGAACACTTACGCGCTAAAGATGCGTATATGCTCTGGGAGCCTGACGCATGGAAAAAACACTCCGACAACTATTGGACTGCCAAGGCAATCATGGAGGAGAGCGTATGGAAGATACTCACAGACCCTTGGAACCAAAAGTCAGCAAAGTACATTAAGGATAACGCTCTGACCTTTGACGATTTGAACTTGGAGACTATCTACCTCTATGACGAATTTGAAACAGCGGAAGAATTGAACGAGGCACACAAAGCCTTACAGATAAAAGAGTACGAGGCTAAAATCGATAGGCTACAAAAATTACCTTACGGAGTAACCCGATAATATGAAAGTAAAAGAAGTAATTAAAAACTTAAAGCATCTCGATCCAGAGACGGAAATCATCAACTGCTGGTGGGATCACGGAGCCTTTCCCGATGTGGCTGATGAAGATTGGGATTATGCAGTCGGTAGAGTTGACAGCAGAATGGATTGGTCGCAAGCCCAAGAAGATATTCAAATGACCATCGAGTATGCGCTAGACATGAACACGTTCAGAGAGGACTAAATGACCAAGTACAATGTAAACGACGAAGTGTACTGGAACGATCCCGATGAAGGAAAAACTTCTGGATACGGAACGATTGTAGATATAAAAGCAAAGCAAGACCCAGCAATTTATATGATTTATATGAATGACGGGTACGGAATGGTTGAATGTTTTGAACATGAACTGGACTAAAAAAGATATAGAACTTGGCGTTGCCAACTATTTGGAAGAAAACTTTCCAGACAACTTGGACGACATCCTACTCGCTGATGGTTTCGATGAAGCGTTCATGGGGGTAGTGGAAAGCAAAGGCTCCAAGCCAAGAGTTTGTTACGACTCAAGCAAGTGCATAAAGATTCTTATGGAGAATGGTAGTGACATGACAGCGAAAGAAGCGGTTGAGTATTTTGAATATAATGTAATTGGCTCATACGTTGGTGAATCAACACCAGCCTTCATGCACCCCTTTCAACCAGATTGGGATTGTGTGGAGCCAGCGAAAGAAGAAAGGTAAAAATGAAAACTGAAGTAAAGGTAGATAACTGCGCGGAGAACAGAAACCATTACGGGGAGGATGTTTAAATGAAAATTTTATTATTAATTTTTACGCTCTCGCTTATCGGGTGCAGTATGCCGAAGCATACCTACGAGGTACATCTAGTGGATGGTGGAGGCACACATCACCTAATCACCGCCGACACGGAAGATGAGGCACTGGACTTCATCGACGACCAAGAAGATTCACACGGCGTAATGAAAATTATTAAACAAAGAAAGGACTAAATGACTAATAGAGAAGCAATGACAACCGTATTGGATGCTGCTGAACTTTTCATCACAGTGATGAACGAGAAAAGCATGGACTTCAAGCATGAGGAATTGGATGATGCAATTTTTCAACTACAAGATTATCAAAACGATGTAATGGAGGATTAAAATGGCAGACCTTTGGAACGATGATAAGATTCAGTTCGCGAGACTGCTATACGAAATAGAACTCACTCAGGATTTGGATTACGAGGCACTTAAACAGGAAATGGATTTGGATGCCGAAGAATTGGATGAGCTATTTGAAAGAGCGCGAGAGTGCATAGAAGAAGCGAAAAGGAATATATGAAATTGGATTACGAAAAGATTGATGATGTGGTTGTAGAGAATATCAACCACGACGACTACCCTGACTTTAGCGATGCTTACATTTTAAGCGCGAGCTATGATGATCCTGTTAAGGGGTACAGGGATTTGACAGAGGACGAATTGGCAAACCTAGACGGAAGCTGGGTTTACGAACAGATAGAAGATTGGATTCACTAATGACTGACAAAGAGATACTAGAAGAAGTTTACCGTAAACTTGAAACCGCCGTAGGTGGAGATGCGGTAGCGATACGCAGATTCATCGAACAAGAATGGCAGAGAGCAGACGACAAGGACAACAACACTCCCAAGCTCTATGCCATCGCCAAGCTATGGGCGTACAAGCAGCAGTTGAAAGATATGGTAGTAATGGATGATTACGATGGAGGTAAAGCAGCCATGCTCCGAGAAGTAATTGAAGACTTGGAGAAGGGCTATGTTAAAAGAGGGTGAATTAAAATTTTTTAAAAATCGGGTAAGCTGCTATAACGTATCGCCCATGAAGGTGATGCTGGGATATGTAAAACATTTGTGGAGAGGATTACAACACAAGAATGGGTTCTATGGAACATGGATTAAAAAAAATGAAACTAGAAGTAAACAAAAATAGCCCAAGGCCATCGGATACACAACTCGTCGAGCAAGCCCTTAAAATGGCGCGACCTTGGGGGCTTGAAGCGGAGGTGATGTGGAGCGCATTGATCGCCGCAGCAGAAGCAAACGAACATGGCAGGACAATGGAAGAAGTATTAGCAGAAGCACTAGATGAGTGGGATTTGGGCGAAGAAGGAATGGGCCAGTAAAATGAGAAACGAAGAACAAGAACGCAAAATTACGCTCGACCACATGATCGATGAGAAATTTGGAGAGATATTCTTTCTAGCGAAGGATGAATTTGATATTGTGAACAATACGCCAGAGGAATTAGAATTATGGGAGTTTTTAGAAAAATTCAAAAACAAGTTAAAAAAGAAGTGCGAGAAACATTTTGCAGATGATGCAGAGGATTAAAACATTGTAGCAGCGCATAAG
>Ga0302120_10001131_pt1 | contig 12480 bp, 7 predicted proteins | sample AG5_Bottom_MG_FD_203118 | JGI IMG/M metagenome (GOLD analysis project Ga0302120, IMG submission 203118) | Marine microbial communities from Western Arctic Ocean, Canada - AG5_Bottom | ecosystem: Environmental > Aquatic > Marine > Oceanic | place: Canada: Western Arctic Ocean | collected 2017-10-01 | reverse complement strand
TTTCATGAATGGAAGTTCAATCGCCCGTGAGCCGGTTGCGAGGATGACGTTCTCGGCTGAGATTCTCGCCACTTCGTCTCCTACACCTTGTTTGTCTGTGGAGACAGTGCAGGTCTTGCCATCAGAAAATGTCGCCCAGCCTTTGACCAGTCTTACTCCAGCCTTCTTCAGCAGTGTCTTGACACCCTTGTTGAGGCGGACTACGATTTCATCCTTCCACGAAACCATCGCTTTCATGTCGAGTTTGACATCACCTGAAATCGTCATTCCCATATGCCCACTCTGATGTTTAGCCAACGATTCAAACCGCTCGGCGGCATGAATCAGCGCCTTGGAGGGGATACAGCCTCGAATTAGACAGGTACCACCGCACTTGTCGCCCTCAACGATGACCGTATTCAGTCCAAGTTGTCCAGCACGAATCGCGGCCACATAGCCGCCAGGCCCGGCACCGACCACCAGTACTTCGCAATCGATCTGCTCAACCATTTGGCTCACTCCTGTTCACAGAATTTCCATCGGATGTTCTAGTAATCGCTTAACCTCTTGCACCAATGCTGCGCCATTAGCACCATCGACGACCCGGTGGTCGAAAGACGAAGATAGGTTCATCATCCGCCTGATGACGATTTTTCCATCGCGCACGACAGCCCGCTCTACCGCACTGTGAACACCGAGGATTCCCACTTCTGGGGCATTGATAATTGGGGTTGCACCGGTTCCCCCATCCCGCCCTAGACTGGTGATGGTGAAGGTTGAGCCCGACAATTCGTCAAGGGTGGCAGTTCCTTCTCGGGCGGCACTCGATACGCGAATGACCTCGGCACCTATATCCCAAATATCCATCCCTTCGATATGATGAGCGACAGGCACATACAGGCCGCGGTCGGTCTGGGTAGCCACGCCGATATTCACCGCATCGTGTTGGCTCATCACCTCTGCAGCATCATCGTAATGTGAGTTGATTTTCCCGTGTCCATTCTGGAACGCCTTGACGAGCGCACGCATTATGAATGAGAGATAAGTCAACTTTGGTTGTCCATCATTTCTGTTAGCATTCATCCATTGCCGCAGAAGTTCGAGTTCGGTAACATCAACCTCATCGAAATAGGAGAAATGCGGAATCGTCGTGTAGGATTTCACCATCTGTTCTGCAATCTTGCGGCGCAGGCCGCGGATAGGGATTTCGGTAATTCCATCTTTGGAATCACCCGGTGCTGAAATCTTGATTCCACCGCTGGCAGCGGTTTCTATATGCGCTTCCAAGTCTGACTTGGAGACTCTCCCCGCAGGTCCGGTTCCGCTGACAGCCGATAGGTCAACGCCAGCTTGTCGTGCAGCACTACGTACTGCTGGAGATGCCAGAACCTTACCAGAATTTGCCCCAGAGCCTGTGCTCTTTGGCGTAGTAGATGCTGATGGCGTAGCAGCCGGCCCGGGTTCGTCATCGGTTGTGACTTCAGACTCAGCCACCTCATCTTCATCGTCGCCATCATCTTCTGCATCGCTGGTTGCCTCAGAGTTTTCATCGGCTGAATCACTGTCGGACTCTCCTGTCGGTTCGGGGGTCGCGCTAGCATTACCTTCGCCATCCACTTCAAATTCAATACATACACTGCCTACAGCGATTATTTCACCAACTCCGGATGACTGACTGATGACTTTCCCGTCGACCGGACTGGGAATTTCGACCGTCGCCTTATCAGTCATTACTGATAGAATAGGGTCGTCTTCGGTAACCACATCTCCTACTTTCACCATCCATTCTACGACTTCGCCTTCGACAACTCCTTCTCCAATATCCGGTAATTTGAATGCAAATATTCCCATAGATTATTCCTCCAGTGTCCCCTTGATGGCAGCGGCGATGCGCTTTGGACTAGGCAGATAATCCCACTCGGTGGTGTGGGGGAAGGGTGTATCCCAACCTGTAACTCTCTGAATTGGGTGCTCCAATTTCCAGAAACAGCGCTCTTGAATGCTGGCAGCCATCTCGGCTCCGAACCCGCTTGTCTTCGGCGCTTCGTGGACGATGACGCACCTTCCGGTCTTATTCACCGAGTTGACCACCGCATCTCGATCCCATGGAACTAGGGTTTGTAGGTCTAGTAGGTCACAAGATAAACCGCTGTCCTCGATTCCCTGCTGGGCGATGTGAACCATCGCCCCCCATGCAATAACTGTGCAGTCATTACCTTCGAGCACGAGGTCAGCTTGCTCTAGTGGAATATTGTAATAATCCTCTGACACCTCTCCTTTTGGATGGTCTTTCCAAGTCGGGACTTCGTGGGGGTTACCATAGAATGGGCCGCGGTAACAGCGTTTCGGTTCAAAGAATATTACTGGGTCATTGCATTCTATGGCCGAGGTCAGTAATCCCTTGGCGTTGTATGGATTTGAGCAATAGACGACTTTCAATCCAGGCGTGTGAGTGAATTGCGCCTCGGGGGATTGACTGTGGTGGTGACCTCCTTTGATGCCACCTCCAGCAGGGGCTCTGAAGGTGACTGGGGTCGAGTATTCTCCGCCACTCCGATGGCGCAGTTTGGCAATTTCGTTGACTATCTGGTCGTATGCCGGGAAGATATAGTCGGCAAACTGAATCTCAGCAATCGGCCTCAAGCCGTTTAATCCCATTCCCATCGCGACCGCGGCGATACCGCCCTCGGCGAGCGGCGCATCGAAAACACGGTGGGCGCCATGTTTCTCTTGAAGGCTGTCGGTGACGCGAAAAACCCCGCCAAAGTAGCCGACATCCTCTCCGAAAATCAGTACGTTGGGGTCTCGCTGCAATTGCAGGTCGATGGCACTGTTAAGTGCTTGAATCATATTCATTTTAGCCATCATAACACCTACTTGCCCAACTCCTCACGCTGTTCTTGAATATGCCAAGGAACCTCTTCGTATACCTCGGTGAAAATAGTCGATGCTGGTGGATATGGGCCGCTGGCCAAGTCGCCGAACTTGACCGCTTCCTTGTATGCGGCAACTACCTCAGCATCGATTAACTCACTCAGGTGCTGGTGCTTTGATTCACTCCAATAACCAGCCTTGATTAGATAATCCTTCAGCCTCTCAATCGGATCTCCACCCGGCCAGCATTCAAATTCATCGCCGGGACGATAGCGGCTCGGGTCATCACTGCTTGAGTGCGCTCCGGCGCGGTAGGTGTAAATCTCGATGAAGGTAGGTCCCTTCCCAGCCCGTGCCCTCTCTCTTGCCCATTTGGTGATTGAATATAGTGCAAGGAAATCATTCCCATCGACTCTGAAAGACGGAATGTCATAAGGAATCCCGCGGGCGGCAAAAGTTGCCCCTCCTGTGGCAAGGTTTGCATGGGTCGAAATCGCCCACTGATTATTTACTACATTGAGGATTATCGGTGGCTTGAAGACGCTGGCGAAATTCAAACCGTAATGGAAATCACCCTGGGCGCTGGTGCCCTCACCTAGCCAAGTGATGGTAGCTTGGTCGTCACCCTTGTAGGCGCTGGCCATCGCCACCCCTACCGCTTGACTGAATTGGGTGCCAACCGGACTGGAAATGGATATGAAATGTCCATCTCGCCACGAGTAGTGTACCGGCATCTGACGGCCGCTGATATTATCCTCGATATTGCCGATGCAGTGGCAAATCATGCTGACCATGTCGCGCCCGCGCACGAACTGAGCACCGGGCTGACGATAAGAGGGAAAAATCCAATCTTGTTCATCAAGAGCCATGGTTTGGGCAATTGCAATAGCCTCCTCTCCGAAAGATCGCATGTAGAAAGACAACTTCCCGGTTCTCTGCATCTTCATCATCCTGTCATCGAAGATTCGCAGGCGCAACATAAAGCCCAGCCCGAGCAACATTTCATCAGACGTCAGTTTTGGGTCCCACTCTCCCTTTGCTAGATTATCGTCATCGAGAACTCTGACCAATCCCGATGTGTGAGGGATGGTTTCTGTGGTCGAACAGGTGAGGGGGTCTGGCCGGGGTAAATCTCCCGGTTTCTCCTTCCATGGTCCCCCGAAGTCAGCCGAATCACCAGGTCGAAATGGAGCGGTGGGGACGGTATATGGGGTGGTTGTCGCGACCTTCCTCTCACTCATATTTTCACCTACTGTCCATCCCTTCTAAGCATTATTGAGGTCATATTCTGCCAAATGGCCACGAGCTTTGTGCAATAATTCCCCGGCATGATATGACGAGCGAACAAGTGGCCCGCAGGCTGAAGCGAGGAATCCGAGGCGCTCGGTATCCTTTGACCATTCGACATATTTTGCAGGCTCAGGAAACCTATCCACCGGTAGATGCTTGGCAGAAGGGGAGAGGTACTGGCCGATGGTAACTAGATCTACTCGGGCTTGGCGCAGTAATTCCAAAGCCTTACCAACCTCTTCATCGCTCTCGCCAAGCCCGACCATGAGTGAGGACTTGGTCAGTATATCGGGGCGTAGTCGCTTGGCTTCACTTAGGATTCCTAGTGACTGAGTAAAGTTTGCTCGGTGATCACGCACGACCGAATCCAAGCGCGGCACACACTCGATGTTATGAGCGAAAACATCGAGGTACAGGTCATTCAAGAGTAGTGCTAAATCGTCGTAGTCACCGGCGAGATCAGAGCACAGTAGTTCCAGCGTCACCTCGGGAGAACGCTGGTGCACCGCTTCGAGACAACGACGATAATGACTAGCACCACTGTCGACCAGGTCATCACGGTTTACCACTGTAATCACAGCATGCTTCAGTTGCATCAATTCGACCGCAGTGGCTAGGTTTTCAGGCTCCTCGTTATCGAGTGGCGGCGGCGTCTTGATACTGCCGACCGCACAGAAACGACAGCCGCGAGTGCATTCCTGTCCAGCGACCATGAAGGTTGCATCTCCGGCCGACCAGCATTCGTGGATATTGGGACACTTTGCCTCTTGGCAGACTGTATTCAGGAAATGGCCGGAGACCGCATCGCGCATGGCGTTGTATTTCTCCTGACCTTCGCCACTGGGTAAGGTGGTTCGAAACCATGATGGCAATCGACTTCGTCGAACTTTGCTTGAACTTGTATCCTGTAACACCGCAGCAGTTCCTGCACCACCGCCATAGGGTATTTCGCCGTCGGCCGCCATAGGTAGTCTCTGAGCCATATGTCGTCCCTACGGGACGAGCCATTCGCGGGTTCAGCATCAAGGTTGGCCTTACTCTAACTGAATAACAGCGCCACATTTGAAGAGATAACATCCAATGGAAGCGACATGGACGGCCGCCCACCAGAAACTCCCGGCCTTTCTTCGAAGCTCGCTCTTGTGACCGGCGGGAGTATGAGGATAGGTGCCGAAATCTGCCGCCACTTGGCTATCTCTGGGTTCAGTATAATCGTCCATGCACATCGTTCTATAGTGAAATGTGAAGACTTGGTGGGTGAAATTAACCAGTCGGGCGGGCACGCTGAGATGGTAATCGGTGACCTGTCTGTATCAAAAGGCCGAGACGCGGTAATTACCGCAGTATTTGCAACCGATATTTTCCAAGTAACCGGGGGACTCGACCTATTGGTCAATTCAGCCTCTGTATTCTCAGATAGCACCACTCTGGACTCAAATGAAAAATCCGCGTCCCGAGACGTCATGTTCGCTCTACACGTTGATTCTCCGAGCCACCTGGCGGCTGCACTTTCGGAATCTTTGGCAGCTTCAAAAGGTAGCATCATCAACATCACCGACGCTATCCTTGAACGCCCGGGTGAAGGATATGCAGATTACAGTGCTAGCAAAAGAGCCATGGCCGAGTTGACTTTGGCGCAGGCGATTGAATATGCGCCCAAAATCCGCGTAAACGGAATTGGCCCCGGGACGATTCTCCCTAGCCGTTCAGAGCACGGATTGGAACAACAGATTGCCGAGTTGGTACCACTGAAAAGGTGGGGGGAACCTGGTGATATCGCAGCGGCGGTACTGTTTCTCGCCGAGTCGAACTACATCACCGGCCAAATAATCAATGTCGATGGTGGCCGGTCTCTAAATCGATGAAGAGTCATCGTGACATATCTGCATATGACTTGGTCATCGCGGCTACCCCGCGCTCTATTTCTTGCGGTGAAACATCACTGCTGAGACTGATTCGAACCGATTTAAGGGCGTTTTCATCAGAGATTCCCATCGCTAAAAGAACATGACTTGGTTTGCCGGCAGAGGTGGTGCATCCACTACTCGGGGAGATCAGCAGGCCATTTATCCCGCATTCGATGACCAACGATTCGGCTAACACCGACTCAATGCAAAGGTTGAGGATTCCCGGGGCACAATTCTCCGGACTTACAGTCCAGCACTTCTTTCCAAGTTCTGTTTCCACTATAGAAGTTGCAATTAAGAGGCTATTAGTTTGTGTAAGTAGTGGTAGTTCACAGGCTGCACCCAGGCCGGATATCTGTGCATTAGCGAGTCCGTCCGAGTCAAACCTGGAATCTGTTCCTAAACTTCCAGCATTGCCGCCATGAATCAACGGTGCGATGGCCTGTCCGGATTTGAGAATCAACACTCCTATTCCACTTGGTCCGCCGATACTCGCGACATCGAACGACAGGCTGTCGACGCCGAGGTCTTCAAAAGAAAACGGGATTCTCCCAATACCGGCTCGCCCATTACAGTGTATCTTCGCCCCCGGGGCAATTTCTCTGACCATTGCGACCAGTTCGGAGATCGGTTGAATTACCCCCGTCTCCTCATTTACCATATGAGCAGCCACCAGTGCTGTAGTGGAGGTGATGAGTTTCCTTGCTGATCCTAGGTCGACTACCCCCTCTCCGTCTACCGGTAGAGTAGACATTACCCAGCCGTGTTTCACTATATCACGGGCACAGTTCAGCGTGGACAAAGGTTCAGTAGATAATACCACTAGGGATTTCTCAACCGCCTTAGTGCGTTTTGCAAATCCTTTCAAGGCGAGGTTATCGGCTTCAGCAATGCCGCTGGTAAAGATTACCTCGCTCGGATTGCAACCGATTCGTTCCGCCACTTTACCACGTACACTAGTGTGCATACTATGTGTTGCCTCACCCAGAGGGTGAAGGCTACTCGGGCTCGAATTTAGACTCATCCACGGCTGGCTCGCCTCGATGACCGCTGGATTGACCTCGGCGGTAGCCAAGCCATCGAAGTTGACCAAGTCGGTCATATGTCCACCACAGGGGGGTACGTCTTGAGGTTTGACCCAGTGGCGCAAGACAGTGCATATGGGCAATAGTCGTCGATTTTTAGTGGGAAGTTCAAATTGAATTAGGCCCGATTGAGGAATATTGATGTTGAGTGCAGAGAGTGGGATTTGAACCCACGAACGTATCACGACCGGAACTTAACTCCGGCGCCTTTGACCAAGCTCAGCCATCTCTGCACCACCACGCAGAATGCTGTTGGCTTTGAAACGGTCGGCGCTTGGATATGGTGTAATTATTGATGCAGACCTCATCCTAACTACACAAACCGTTTAATGGGGCGAATACGGCCCTCCCTAATGAGCCCGATGAGCAGTCGTATCCACGATGGTACTGAGAAAGTAATTCACTCACCTATCACGAGCCCGAGGCGCCCTCGTTTCATCATCCCGGTTTTTCTTGTTTTTCTGATGTTTTCATCACTTGTTCCGATGTGTACTAATTCCATCAGGTCGAACCAGTACCCTGTTCAGCCACTCAATCTTGTCGAAGAAATCGAATTACTTCATGCCGGTGAAGATGAATTGGTAGACTATGACCTGTATGTGACGAACGAATCACAGACAGCAGGAGGTGATGGTTTCATTACAACGCTGAGGCCTGATTCCGGCGGCCAAGAAGACGCCAGTGCCCTTGAGGGGATTGAATTCCGCTCGGCTGAAATGGTTGCAGACCTACAGGTATTCGGTAAAGGCTCATCCTCATCGAGTTCTTCGGAGATTCGAATGTACTACTATCTGCAATTCACCGGCCAAGAAGGTGCCACCGCCGACGTCACCATTTCCCTTGAAGCAGGTGGTTTCCAAATCGCCGACAAGACCATCAGTATTGACGACCCTTGTAACAGCGGAATATTCCAGAGTAGTTGTGCCTACAACGGTCGAGAAATCTATTTCGATAACATTCCATCGGATGGTTTCACGATTTCATCTGGCAAACAGTTGGTAATTCGCATCGATGCTGCTGCAACGTGCGAGGGCAGCGACGGCGGCAACCCCGTAGGCGGCAGTTCCTGTGATGTCAGAGTCGCATATGGAAATGTCGACAATGATGGTGGCTCGGGATTCACACGCATAGAGGTAGAAGCCAATGCCATGGCTAATAGTGAGGTGAGAATACACAAACTCGGTGGTGCTTGGAATGACGCACAGATTATTGAATGGTATCCAAACCACACACCTGAGCACCGCACCATGCAATTCAGCGTCGATGTTCGCAACTCGTTTGGTCGCTATGATATTGACCAAGTGAAGTTACAACTGATTTCACCGGGCGAAACATCCTTCCCATTTGAGAAAGTCTTTGACGACAATGAGTTGAAACTCGATAACCAAGGGTTGGTTGGCAATTATAACTGGACATATAACGCCGGTATCGCCCCAGGGGAATACGGGATTAAATTGGAGATCACCGACCTGCAAGGTCATTCGGTGATTTTTGAACACGACGGTATCGAGATGCTTGAGGTTGGGGTTTCGGTGGAATTGGGAACCGAACAATCAGATAACCTGCTGGTCGCCCCGGGTAAGACTTCGTCGGTGGAATTCCTTCTCGTCCATATCGGCTCAGCTGGCATTTCGGTCGATGTTGACTTTGCTCTTCAACAGAGTCTGGGCACGGGATGGTTGGTGGATTTCGATAAACCAGGGGGATATAATCTCTTAGGCGGTGGTTCTTTCGCTCGCCCTATTCTCTCGGTCACAGCACCCGAGGATGATATGACCAACACCCCCGATACGATTACCATCATCTCCCGCGTATATGCTGACCAAGATGGCATCGTCGAGGAAGTTCAAGTGGTAACCACCACTATCGGTGTTGAAGAGGTCGGAGTTTTCGCTCCACCTAGAATCAATGTCTTCGAGGATGTAGAACATCAGATGGAAATTGCCGATTCAGCCCGGCCCGAGGCATATGATGAGACCCTGTCTCATTTTGTCGCCGCGGACGAGACAGGTAGATTTTGGCTCGATATCCTGAACTCCGGTTTCGACGAGGATAAGTTCCGCATCAAAATAAAGGATATTCCCGAGCAGTGGGATGCTGCCATCTATGACAATATGACCTCGGTAGAGTTAGAGAAGCAACAAGCGGCATGGGTCTCGCCGATTCTCCAGAGTCACTCGGTTGACAACTTCTTCATCGAAGTATATCCCCCGCCGGAGCGAGAAGGAGAGGACTCGGGAATAATCGAGATTGAGGTGATTTCTTCTGGTGATGTGTTATTGACATCCACAATCCGCTTCACCATGCACCGCACCTTTGGCGTATATGCTGAAGTGATTTACGACCCATTCGGGATGCCCGATGGTCATATCGGGCCATTTTCAGCCGGGTCTGAAATCGACATGACGATAAGGATTTCATCACAATCAGGAGAAAGTAGTGTGGTGACTCCTTGGCAGATACGCAACCCTGCGAGCCTAGACATGAATCTTGAGGCCGAAAATGGGATGTATGGGCGCTGGGATTGGGCGATTACTTTTGCTTCCAATGGAACCTTCGCTCCGAAGGTCGACCTCTCGGCTAACTCAAGTGAAGAGATCAATCTGAATGTCATCACCAAATCAGGCTTGTCGGCAGGAAATCACACGATTTACCTGCGCATTATCGAGGAAGGCGGCGGCGATGAGGCAAGATATTTCGACTTACCTTTGAAGTTTGAAATTGGTCGTGACCAACCCGACGACATCCAAATCACTCAGAAGAGCGAGTTGACTCCGTTCTCGGCTGGCGAAAACCGCGAGATGTCGTTCAAGGTTTACAACGGCAACAACATCGACCTCTCGATGCTAGTCTCGGTCAATTCACCTAATGGTTGGGATGTCTCGGTCGTCGCCAATCCGCTACTATCCATTCCCGCTTTCTCGGAAGGAAATTTCACCGTTTCAGTATTAGCACCAGAAAGTGTTCGCCATGGTGATGACTTCACCTATACACTCGAGGTTCGCCCGCTGGATAGCGAGACTCATTTCGGCGAGGAATATACCGTACGTAAAAACGTCAACATTGAAGTTGAAGCGGTTGGAATTGACCGATTGATGGCCGAATTGAGCAATCCTAGAATGCCGACCATCATTGCCTTCGTCGTCATCGTCTTCATCCTCGGAATCGGATTCTCGCGTCGCCGCGGCGGTGTGGTTTACGAGGAATGGGAAGACGAAGAATTCGACGAAGTTCTACCTGAAGATTCGGACAAGGAGGCCGTCGATATACCTGCGCCGGTGATTGACGACGATTTGGAACTCATCGATGACGACTTAGCAGATATCGATGACCAGTCGGATATTGAACTGGATGAAGAAGTCATTTAGCGTAGAAAAAGCTCACTTATTGTTGGTAATTATTCTTCAACACTTTGAAATGACTGCCTTACATCCGCGTTACATGCAACGGGAGAAATCCATACAATTTGTATGTAAAAATAAGTCAATAGTTGAACATCAGTTTGTACTATTTTCTGTATTATTGATGTTACTTTCATCGTTAGGTGGAATGCAATTTTTGACTTCGGAACAGACAATTGGTGACAAGGTAGATGCCGAATTAGAAGAAACCGATGAGGTTTTCATGACTAATGGCTCTGGAAATCCTTACATCACGGCAAATGTCCCCTATGCCAATTCAAACCCATTTAGAATTGGTTCATGGGGATACATTTACTCATATGATTTGGTTGCGGGAGACACATACAAAACAGAATGGGAATTACTAGATTCAAATGGAGTGCAGGTGGACAGCGGAAGTACTATTTGGACTCAGAACGCAACGTCAAGCACGTACCCACAGTCCGAATCATGGCTCAACTTGAGCGTCGGTGATTACTGCTTGGAGGCTACTTTGAATGATTATTTCTTGGGATTTGGGACAAATATTTCTTACGACAGTTCCTGTTTTACTGTAGTTTACTCCGGCGACCTCAGTGCATTACTCAATAATGAGTATGAATATGGCGACGTTATTGATGTGAATATTTCTGGAAATAACCTAGTGACGAACGTGAGTTACCTAGTGAAATGGAATCTCAGCCTTGGCAATACTATTGTTGATGGTGGGAGCACCTCATGGTTTACGTTGGGTCTTCCGGGAAATTATATCCAAGATTACTATAAATTCGCATTGAGTGGATTAACTGTAGGCTATCATTGCTTTAACACAAGATTAATTGTTCAAAACTCGGAAATTGATAACTTTCAAAAATGCTTCGATGTAAATAATCCGGTCATCCCTACAGGAAATCTTTCGCTTTCACAAATCGGCAGTGATGATTCATCAGAATTTTCTCTAGGGGATTCAGTTGTCATTTATGTTGAAGCTGAGAATTTGAGTAATGAGAATTATAATCTCGATTGGCGTGTAATCGACGCTGGTGGTGTTGACGTCGAAAACGGTAGCGAGTATATCGATTATTGGCATCACCCGATGTGGGATGCTGACATTTATCTTGATTTAGGTGAAGGAGATTACTGCTTTGAAGCGATTCTGACATTAGACTTAGATGATGGCGATTTCAATGATACCACAGATACCTGTTTCTCAGTAACTGCATATGGTGACATCTACATCGAACTGACCATTGAAGAAATGGTCGAGATTTGGGAAGGTGAATGCTCAGACCCATCATACCTGATTCAGGATGATTGTGAAAGTGCCGGCCACTACTGGAATGAGTGGTCAGATTGGGTCTGGCAGACCCAGACGGTCTACCAAATTGGAGATTACTTTGAATGGGAGATACTGGTTGAAAACACAAGTTGGACCGATTATGAAATCACCTGGACGATGAGTGATGGTGCAGGTGTGACGCTAGGCACTGACACATTCAATTACACTGATCACGGATATGGATACTCTATACTGAATGCAGATTACTGGGACTCTTGCGATTTGGTCGAAGATGGTTATCCCTGCTTGAATTGGGAATTCGACCATGGCATCATCTTCGACGCCGGAACCTACTGTCTAGAAGTTGAGTTGGAACTGCTCGAGGGTGGAGAATTCTACTCCTCTGACGAGGTCTGTATAGAGATATATGCGACGGGCGACATCTACATCGAACTGACCATTGAAGAAATGGTCGAGATTTGGGAAGGTGAATGCTCAGACCCATCATACCTGATTCAGGATGATTGTGAAAGTGCCGGCCACTACTGGAATGAGTGGCCAGATTGGGTCTGGCAGACCCAGACGGTCTACCAAATTGGAGATTACTTTGAATGGGAGATACTGGTTGAAAACACAAGTTGGACCGATTATGAAATCACCTGGACGATGAGTGATGGTGCAGGTGT
>Ga0302120_10001126_pt1 | contig 12495 bp, 14 predicted proteins | sample AG5_Bottom_MG_FD_203118 | JGI IMG/M metagenome (GOLD analysis project Ga0302120, IMG submission 203118) | Marine microbial communities from Western Arctic Ocean, Canada - AG5_Bottom | ecosystem: Environmental > Aquatic > Marine > Oceanic | place: Canada: Western Arctic Ocean | collected 2017-10-01 | reverse complement strand
AGGTTTGGGATAATATCAAACATGTTGTTTATGCTTACGAAGAAGAATATCTTGATGGCGTTCCATACAAGAAAAGGAATCACAAGAGGATACGTAAGAAGTTCATGCCATTTTGGATGAACCAACCGAAAAGGAAGTATGAAGGAGATTTATTGGATATTCCTGAAGAGGCAATCATCCCACCCTTCGCAGAACAAAAACAAGGAAAGAACACCCCTACAAGTCAGGATGCTATGACGGCACTTGGATTGTGGAATGGTGGCTATGCACGTCTCACAACTCTAGTTCCACGGGCTAGATATATTGGCATACAAGGCCTATCATTCACACCTAAGGTTTATCGAAAACAAGGCTTTGATACTCAACAGACCTTTGAATTCGTGGATGAGGATAACGCACTTGAAGAATTCACTCTTCATGTAAAAGATGAAGATGGAAATTGGATTAGACCTACAATGTACGAGTGAGGTAATTTTAATGCCGATTGATGTCTTAGTTGTAGGCATTGGAAGATGGGGAAGTAACCATTTGAAAACTCTATCTAAACTTCAAAAAAATGGCGATATTGGACAATTATTTGCTTGGGATATTTCTCAAAAAAATAGGGATTATGCAGAAAACCTTGGAGCAATATGGCAATTCAAAAACAATGTAGGTATGGCCGCAATTATTGCCACACCAACATCTACCCATTTTGAAATCGCCAGTAAACTAATCGATTCAGGGATGCACGTTTTGATTGAGAAACCGATGTCAGAAACAGAAGAAGAGGCACGAATATTGATGGACAAATCTTTGACAGGAGGAATTGTTATTGAAACAGGTCTACTTCTCCGCCATCACCCCGCCGTCAAACAAAGTAGAAAAATAATTGCTGAAGGATTAGTTGGCAAGGTCGAAAGAATCCATTGTATCCGTCATTCAACCCGTTCTGTTAGGGAGGATGAATCAATAATTGATGTGTTGGCAATTCATTATCTCGACTTATGTTGTCATTTATTGCATGAAGCCGAACCCGTTAGAACAAGAGGCCAAATAGATACCACAAAATCTAGTCTTTTATGTCGAATTTCATTAGAATTTGAACCAGGAATCGAAGGTCTTTGTGAAGTATCATGGGGCGCAGAAAAAGAAGTAAGAGAAATGCAAATTATTGGTACAGAGGGGGAAATAAAACTGGATTTTTCAAATCACCAATCCTTAATCCTGAATAACTCCATTCTCCAATTAGAAGAACAATCATCCCCTCTCGAAGCAGAATTAACTGCGTTTATGGTGAGAATTAACAACCATAACTCAGCACCAAACACATCTGGCCGGCCTGCTTTACGCAGCGTTGGATGGAAGAGGCGCCTTGAAATCGACGATTTCAAACACAAAGATATACAACAGCATTGAAATGTCCGCCTCCCTCGCCGAGAACATGCGTTGGACTTCTTGCGGCTGGTTACTTGGCAGTAGCCTCGTTATTGCTATCGTTGTTGGAATCCTTTATGGAATGATGAATGGATTCTGGACTGGCTTGGGATTAGCACTTGCTTTGACTTTCGCTTGGGCAGCAATGAATTTGGAGACTGTGAAATATTCTCTAGGTGCTAGCCCCATGAAAATCACCTCTTGGATAATATTTGTTTTATTGACAACACTATTCCACGTAATTTTCACTAGAACATTCCACTTTCCTTCTGCTGGCTCTCTTATACTTGCAACCATCACAACCTGTTTCGGCTGGTGGAGTTATTACACCCTTGAACCGGCTAAAGCGTGAATAATATGGCTATCCACAACGATCACCCCGAACTACCAGATGGTTTGGAAGTTCTATTAGCTGAAGGCGTTAGTACTGTTTTCATAAAATCCGATTGCCCAGTTAGGGTAAAACAAGGCCATATTTCTGCTATTACTTTAGATGAAATAGAAGGGGAGAAATGGGGCACTCTCGCCTTACAGGGTTTGCTTGAAGCACTGGAAATTATCGTAGAAAACAATACCGATCGCTCAGATTGTTTCTTGGAGATAGACCGTAAAGGTTGCAAAGTTTTGCAAGTTGGAGATTTACGAATAACTTGTGCTTGGCCACCCTTTTCAGATGCATGGGAAGTCACTATTGTACGGCCAGTGGCAAAACTTTCTCTCGATGAATATGAGTTACCAGAAGCCCTCCTGAAGCGTTTGGCTGACCATCATAGAGGAGTATTCATTTCAGGAAGGCCCGGTTCAGGAAAATCCACTCTGGCCCAAGCAATTGCTGAGCATTTGGATGAGGAAATTGGGGCGATGGTCAAGACCATGGAGGCCCCTAGAGATTTGCAGTTACGACCGCGAATTACCCAATATGCTCCATTAGAAGGAGACCTTGAAAAGACAGCAGAAATTATTTTTCTCGTAAGGCCAGACTTCGTTATTTTCGATGAAGTAAGAAGGGCAAGAGACTTTGAGATATTCGCCGATGTCAGACTCGCCGGAGTAGGATTACTAGGAGTAACTCATGCTAATTCCGCCTTGGAAGCCATTCAGAGGTTAATCGGGAAGGTGGAACTCGGTTTAGTTCCACAAGTTCTTGACACAGTATTGCACGTTGAAAAAGGAGAAATTTCAGAGGTACTAGAGTTGAGAATGACAGTTAAAGCACCATCAGGAATGCAAGAGGAATTGTCTAGACCAGTTGTAGAAATACTTCGTTTCCCGGAGGGAAGAGTTTGCTATGAAATGTTTGCATTTGGTTCTGAAATAGCAGTAGTTCCTGTTGGAGATAAAAAGTCCGTAAGCCCACTCTTGGAGATGGCAAGAGGGGAGTTAACTAAAGATTTGAGAAATTATTTGGCAATTACAAATCTCGAAATAGAGATAGTTAGTGAAAGAAACGCTACAATTTATGTTCCCGATAGCATGATTGGAGCCGTCGTTGGCCAAGGGGGGTCAACAATTCGAGAACTTGAGGATTCATTCAACTTAAAATTCCAAGTAAAGGGCACGAAATCAATGCCCCGTAGGTTGGAAAGAATTCCTGAAGAGGCAACTGCTTCCGGTTGGGATTTACAGAATCAGCGTTCGACGGGTGGAAGGTCTTGGGAAAACCAACAACATTCAGAAAAGCACACTCGGAAAAAAAGAAGAAAGGGTCGTTAATTCAACCCAACTTATGAATCGACGCGTTGATATCATAACTCCGGCCACGGAGAGATGTGTCCACCAACCTGACCTTGTTTTTGACCGCTTCAATAATTAGCGTGTTGAGTAATTGGGCAGCCTGGAACTTCGTATGGAAAAACGAATCAGAAAGCAGCAATGGAGAAGAAAAGAGCATCTTGGACAAGTTATTTTGGTTTGGATTTTCTTATCTGCTACCTTTCCTCCCAACGATATTTGTGTTGTTTGGTCAAGATGGCTCGAAAGCCCTTGGCCCTTCATTGACCAATTGGTCTCTTAGTATTCTCTCTGGGCTACTCGGTTTCTTGATGGGGGGCGTGGCAATGTCGGGGTGGTCATATTATCGAAAGAATGGTCTATCTAACTTGAAAACTGAATCTGCAAAGCATTTCAAATGGACAACATCTTTGACAACTTTAGCTGGATTATGTTGGCTTTTCATCTTAGCATCGAGGCTTCTTTAGGCACCAGATTCAATGAGAGGGTTGATGAGGCAGAGAACCTGCGAAGCAACTGATGGTCTCGAATGATGGCTCAGGGCGAGCCCCCGTGGCCATCATGACCAATTCTACAAGTGTAACTAGTGGAATTGATGTTCATCAAAAACTGATGACCGCTGCATTGGCTTTAGGAAACATCTTGCGCGGAACCTTTGGCCCTCGTGGTTTGGATAAGATGATGTACAAAACTAATGGGGCAACTGCGGTAACAAACGATGGGGCTAAAATCATTTCAGAATTGTTAGTAAAACATCCTGCAGCAAAAGCTTTCATTTCACTTGGCCAATCTCAGGAAAGTGCTTGTGGAGATGGAGTAACTGGGAGCATCCTATTTGCAGCAGAATTAATGCGTGAAGCATCAAGACTTTTGCGAAAAGGATTACACCCTTTGATTATTATCGAGGGTTGGAGAAAAGCATTGAATGTTGCATTACAAACAATAGAATCTAGTAGCAATAAAGTAAGCAAAGATACTTTGGTTAAAGTTGCTGCAACTTCATTGGTTGGGAAAGGGGCTGAAGGAGCAGTTGAGTTATTTTCAGAACTCGTAGTTGAAGCCACCACTTTAATTTCAAATTCACTTGATGATGAAGAAGTCAAGGCTGAACATGTAATGATGGCAATTGCCGATAGAGGCACCCTCAGGGATAGTCGTTTAATTGATGGCATCATCATTCAAAAAAGAACTGCCAATGAAAAAGTGCCCCGCAGTATTGACAATGTAAAAATCGCTTTACTATCATGCCCATTGGAGTTTGAAGGGCCAAGTAGAGATAGTGAAATCGAAGTAACAAGCCCCGAACAACTTTCAGCCTTCATTGAAGCAGGACAAAATCAGTTGGAGAAAATTGTAGAACTTGTCCAATTATCTGGTTGTAATGCTGTTTTGACCACCGGCGCTTGCGACCCACACGTTCTTCATAAATTGAGTGAAGGCGGAGTTTTCATTCTCGCTGATGTTGATGCTGCAGAAGTTTCCAATGTTGCAAAAGCAACCGGGGCCAAAATTATCGATTTATTGAGGGACTTAACTGAAACTGACCTCGGCGCTTGTAGAAAGTTGAGAGTGGAACGAAGAGAAGGAATTGAAGCCATTGAAGAACGAATTATCTTCAGTGGTTGTGAATCACCAAAGATGGTAACATTGGAAATTGGGGGGGCCGACGGGATTGCTACGGAAGAAGTGATTCGCGGACTTCATGATTCTTTGAAAGCAACTACACTTGCTATGAGGACCTCCTCAATCATCAATGGAGGAGGCCACATCCATTGTTTATCAGCACTCGAAATCAGGTCCTCTGCGGAAGGAGTTGCAGGCCGCGAAAGATTGGCTATGGAATCTTTTGCACGAGCCTTGGAATGCATCCCATTCACTTTAGCAACCAATGCAGGAAAAGATGGTCTTGATGCAATATTGGAACTACGGGCAGGGCTTCGCCAAACTGAGAATGAAGCACTCGGTATCACGTCTAATGGGCAGGTTGGGAGTGTCGAGGGGGTGTGGATTCCCGCCGCCTCGCTCTCATCGGCTATCTCAGGAGCATTCGAAACTACAAGCAGTCTACTACGGGTCGATCAGGTTATTTCTGCACGAGGAGATTGAAGGTCTTGCAACCGACCAATGGTAATATCAGCCAAAAGCCGAGGGCTTTACTTTCGGTTTTTAATAAATCAGGAATCGTAGATTTAGCAAAGGCACTTGATGCCAATGGCTTTGAATTATTATCAACTGGTGGAACTGCCCGTACATTGAGGGAAGCAGGACTTGAGGTAGTTGATGTATCAACGGCTACAGGTCACCCTGAAATCTTTGATGGCCGCGTTAAATCCTTACATCCAGCAATCCATGGACCACTTTTAGCTAGGTTTGAAAATGAGGAGGATGTCAAAGGTTTAGCAGAACTTGGATATCCACCAATCCAAGTTGTTGCAGTCAATCTCTACGCATTTAGTGAAGCGGCAGCCCAAAAACCACCTTTAGAGGAAACTGATTTACTAGAAATGATTGATATCGGTGGGCCTACTTTAGTTAGAGCCAGTGCAAAAAACCATCGTAATGTGATTATTTTAACCTCTCCAAAGCAATATGATGGTTTCATCGATTTACTTAATGAGGATGAGGAATTAACGATTGAAGGAAGGCAATCTTTTGCCTTGGCAGCCTATGAACATACAGCAGCCTATGATTCTGCAATTGCCAATGAATTACACAAGAGATGGATTGGTGCGGCTGAAAATTTTCCCAACAAGGAAGAACAAGCAGCAAGATTTCCTTCACTGATTTCTTTTACCGCTTCGATGTTTCATTCTTTGAGATATGGAGAAAATGGCCATCAAGCAGCAGCTCTCTACAATGACCATGGCGATATTTCAGAAACTCTTGTTGGTGCCTTAGTTGAGGGAGGAAAGGAAATGTCTTACAATAATTATTCAGATGCTGATGCTACCCTAAGGCTATGTCGTTCACTCTCGACAGATGAATGGCCAGAAACCCCTCACGCCTGCGTTATTGTCAAGCACAACAATCCCTGTGGAGCGGCACTCGGTGCCACCCAAGTTGAGGCCTTCAAAGCAGCTTTAGCCAGTGATCCAGAGTCAGCATTCGGCTCTTTGATTTGTTTTAACGAGCAACTTAATTTGGAAACAGCCCAAGAGATGGAACCGCTTTTCATTGAAGTATTGATGGCGCCAGCATATACTGAAGGGGCCAAAGCAAAAGTGATGGAAAAGAGCAACCGTAGAATATTAACAATCAAATCACCGAATGGACGTCTAGCACCCCTTCAACGAAAATTAGTCCGTAAATCAATCGAGGGAGGTTGGTTAGTTCAAACAGAAGAACCACCCATAATCGATTGGAACAAGGCAAAAGTTGTTTCAGTAAAGGAACCTTCTTCTGAACAATTATCGTCAATGAAGTTTGCAGTCAGGGTATGTGAACAAGTCAAATCAAATGCAATAGTTTTGGTTCAAGGGACATCCACCGTTGGTATTGGCCCAGGCCAAACTAGTAGGGTCGAGGCAGTAAGAATCGCTTCAAGAAGAGCAGGGGAGAGGGCTATTGGCAGCATTATGGCGAGCGATGCATTCTTCCCATTCAAAGATGGAATCGAGCAGGCGGCTGAGGCTGGAGTAGTTTCAGTAGTTCAGCCAGGTGGCAGCATTAGAGATCAGGAAGTCATCGATGAAGTTGATTCTCGTGGAATGACGATGTTATTTACTGGACATAGATTGTTTAGGCATTGATTGACAAACAGTCTAGGCGGCGGTTGGAATTCTCCAGCCAACATACCAAGCCCCAACCAAGCCAGCTAGTAGCACGATAGTTTGTCCAAAACCAGGGTCTCCTGCGACAGTTATCGCCCACACTGAAAGGGCAACCATACTCCACATGAGTCCAATAATGAAAACTTTGGAAACGAAAGGAATACCTTTACCCTCGACGAAATCCCGAATATAGTGCCCAAATAGAGGATTTTTTAACAACCACATGTAGAGTTTTGGGTCAGATTTAGCGAAACACCCTGCTGCCAGAACCATAAATGAGGTAGTTGGTATTCCTGGAATATATATTCCAATAGTGCCCAATCCAACGAATAGTAAACCCAATCCCTTCCAAATTAGGCGGACAAGGGGATTTTCTGAAACATTAACAAGGTCTTCTGCCTTGACAATCTCCTCCCCTTCCTGTTGGCTCGGCTTCATACTACCCCTCCATTCGCTCCGCCCCGCCTTCTACACATGATTATTGGGGTAGGCATGGGGAAGCCTTGCGAAGAACTCATCATCATCTACCCCCTGCACATATCAGGATGACATTTCAATTACCCAGAGTTGGAAGTAAAACCGACCCATTGAGGTTGGCAGTCTTAATTTCAGGTTCCGGCTCTGGAATGGCTGCATTATTGAGACATCAAAACAAAGGCGTTTGTCATATCACAAGCATCGTAATTTCTAATGTTGAAGGAGTTGCAGGTCTAAGTAAAGCCCAAGCAGCAGGAGTCGAGGCAGTAGCATTACCTCATATTGATTATGAGCAAAGAATAGACCACGAAAAAGAACTTGATTCACTCTTACAAGAGAGCAACATCGAGGCCATCATCCTTTCAGGATATATGCGATTACTAACTCCTTGGTTTGTTGAAAAATGGGAGGGTAGATTGATTAATATTCACCCAAGCCTCTTACCCTTATTTCCTGGTGCTAACGCTCATCGTGATGCTCTTGCTGCTGGTGCTACAATTAGTGGCTGTACCGTACATTTTGTAGATACAGGGGTGGATAGTGGCGAAATAATCGCTCAAGGAGAAATTCCAGTATTACTAGGGGACGATGTTGAAAGCCTACAGGAGAGGGTGAAAATGGTTGAACACATTCTTTATCCACAAGCGATTGATGCTTTTGCTGAAGGTGAATTCAGGACTGACTGATGGCGTTTTCAAGGTCGCTTGGAGTATTGATGTTGAGCATCATTTTTCCATCCACTTCCACCGTTAGATGATTCATTGATTTGATGACAAGATGAATACCACCTTTGACTTGATTCAATGCAGATAAGAATGGAAGAGGTCGGACAAGGGCATGAAGCGGATGCATTCTATTACCGGAAACTGGAACCACACAATCAACATCAGAACTTGCATTCAATAATACTTGAAACATAGTTTTCTTGACTAAGGGTGTGTCACATGGATTCAACTGAAGAAAGTCGTAACTCTCACTGATGGCTTTTTTCGTAGCAGGGTATAATGCAGCTCTTGGGCCGTTGAAATTAACATCATCTCCAATTCTTTGAATATTGAAAACATCTGATGGAATTTCATATTCTTTCATCGCCACTATGATAGAATCACAACCAGCAAGTGATTCAACTGCGATGGCAAGAAGGGACTTGTCGTTAATCACAAGGGAAAACTTGGCAACCCCCATTCTCGATGACTTTCCCCCAGCGAGGATTAACCCCATCACCTTCATCGAATCATCCACTCTGTAGTATTGCTAATTTGTTGACCGCTTGTTCCAATTCCTTTGACAAAAGTTCAACCCGCTCAAGTAAAACTCTTCTTTCCCGCACAGATTGAGCTTGAGGAAGCCATTCTAGCAGTCTTCTCATATCCAAAGAATCCCTGTTGATTGTCCAAATTAAGACCTCTTCCAAAACAGGGTCGTCGGCCGGTAGAAACCTTTCCACACTATCCCTGATAGGGAACGGGGCCTTCATTGTGACGCTTCACCGAGTACCATTGTGGCTAATCTATCCATAGTTTCAGTTGATGATGGCCTGCTCTCCACAATTTTTTTCTGAGTTTCTGATAATTCACTAGCATTTCGACGGCAACACACGACTAGGATTAAAACTGCAAAATGATGAAGGATTTCAGCGCCATAACAAAACCTTTCCAATTCATCATCTGATGGAATTTGATGCCCCGCTCTTGCCAACTCTTCTATACTTTCGAGAAGCGCTTCCAACGGCTCTGTTTTTTGCAACATCTCAGCCAATATACTCCAAACGCCTCCTTTCAAAAAACCAGGGTTGATATTTGCTAATATTAAGCCAGCAAGGCGCATATCTTCTCTACCATGGCGCTTCCATGCCGCCTTTGCTAATTTCAACAATAATCGATAATCGTTTTTTGAAACTGTGAAAAGCCATGAAGCGATTCTACGCATCTCAGGGTCTGGCGTTCCAAGGTGAAAAGCAACACCTGATGATGCCGCCAATCTATCAGTCATAGATTTTGCAATTAATATTGGAACCCCAATCGTATAGGCTTCCCTTAGAATATCGAGGCACTTGTCAGTTTTTTTCAATAATCCAAGGCCGTGTTGATTCAACAAATCATCAAGATGATCCTCTGAACTCATTCTTGCCCCTCAATCATTAACTTTCTTGGTTCTAACAGAATCAAATAATCCACCAACGATGGTTACTGAATCTTTCAGCGCATGAAGTATTTTGTCAACAACTCCTTCTTCGAATTTTTCTTGAACAGAGCGTTTGATGCTCTCCAAGACCCTTTTATCTTCCTCATCTGAAATATTGAATTGTTCTTTCATATGTCGAATAACTCGCCATTCATCCTTAGAAAGCGATTCATTTAGTAATGCTACTTCGTAAAGATCTTGATAGACTTTAAGTTGTTTTATTCGGCCGATTGACCGTCCACCTTCAACTTGCTTTTTGTTTGTAATCGCTTCATATGCATGTGCAGGCTCATCAGGTTCAAGGTCGAGTAAAGTTGCCAATTTAATGACCAATCTCTTTTCTTCTCTAGTCAGTATTCCATCTTCAAGCATGACTTCAATAGTGCCTTTGAAGACCTCTAACGAATTGATATCCTTCTCAGACACGCTTTGCCCAAAGGGTTTGGCTTTTTCAGTGCTTTGACTGTACCATGAGGCTTAACACAAAACAAATTCCTAGTTGTGAAATGAAGGGGATGGCTTCAATAAGGCTTGGCGATTCGCCAATTTGAACCAATAGGTTCGTTTCCCACTCACCCCACCCTTTCGAGGGTGTGCTCCAGAGAGGCTTCCCTAGGGAAGGCTGGCGAGCGCGGAGATACCCTAAGGTTAATCTAAAGGAGGAAAATAAATGTCAAAAACACACACAAATCACGGAAACAAAGGTAAGGCGATGAAGTACCAAATCATCGCATCCCTAAACATCGATGGAACAGTCCAGAGAAAGGACGTTATCGGAGCAATCATGGGACAGACCGAAGGTCTGCTCGGTGATGAATTAGAATTAAGAAAACTACAACGAACAGCCAGAGTAGGCCATGTCGATGTTGAAATGACTGCAAGCAAAGGCAAAGTGTCAGGGACAATTCTAATCCCAAGCAGTATGGACAATGTCGAAACCTCAATTATTGCATCAGCATTGGAAACAATAGATAGAGTTGGCCCATGTAAGGCCATAATCAAAGTAAAGGAAATTCTAGATGTTCGAAAGACTAAGCGCACAGCGGTCGTCGATAGAGCAAAGGAATTATTGTTGAGCCTAGTAGCAACTGGGGAAGCAGCAAGCAAGACCGTAATCGAAGAAGTTCGTAGCGTATTAACTACTCAACAACTAGGCTTTTTCCATGGTCTGACCTGTGGACCAACAGCTGAGTCTTCAACTTCATTGATTGTTATGGAAGGAAGAAACGACGTATCTAACGTCATCAACTTCGGGCTCAAGAATGCAATAGCTTGTGATGGAGCCGGAAACATGAAACAAGAATTAATTGATTTGGCGAATTCAAAAGACACAGTAATTGTCGCAATCGATGGAGACCGAGGCGGTGAAATGTTGCTTCGTGAATTATATGGAATGATGAAGGTAGACTTTGTTGCCCAAGCACCTGTTGGACAAGAATGGGAATTACTCCCTCAAAAGACCGTGACCAAGTGTTTGTCAATGAAGGAAGTTGCAAGCAAGGTTATAGCGCGTCTTGAGAAGACAGATGGAGACGGAGATTTTTCAAAAGTTTCAGAAAGCACTGAAACAAAAGAGGTTCCAGAAAGCGTTACAGAGTTAGCTGAACACCTTGAAGAACTGAAAGCAAATCATGCTGTATTCGTATATGTTGATGGAACCACGTCCGAACCAATGGGGCCACGCTCTCTAGCCAAGGAAGCCGTAGAAGCAGATGGCGCTATTGCAATTGTCCTTAATGGGCCAATCAGCAAGCGAACATTAGAAATCGCTAGCGAAGCTGCAATCCAAACTGTGCTTGGAACTGAAGCAGGCAAAGAATACGGAAAAATAGAAGATGTTGAGTCTTGGTTAACCGCAGACTTTTGATTTGGTTGGTTAATTCATGTTAGCGGAGCCCGCAGTATTGCTGCTTTCCATAATTGGAGTAGCGACGTGGTTATCAGCAATAATTGGCTTTGGGATGATAGCAGCACCCTTGTTGCATCGAAAACTCCCCCCTAAAGAGGCAGGTGAATTAGCTTCACAGATTTTGGACCGAGCCCATCTAGTAGGATGGTATGGGGCTTTAATGAGTTTAACTTCAATAATTATCTATTCATTGGTAGTATCTACTGGCGCTGCTGAGCCAGCATTCTTGTTGTGGAGTTTACCATTAATTCTAGCAAGCAGTATTTGGTGGGTTTCTTGGAAGAAAGTTCTTCCCAAAGCAAATAATTTGAGGATCGCAATAAACAATACCGAAGAATCTGAAGAAGGCTTTACAGAAGCAAAGATATTATTTGATAAAATTCATAAATTAAGTGTTAATATGTGGAAAGGTTGCTTATTTCTAATATTATCTAGTATCACTGGCCTTGCATACTTGTCAACATGAATAATATTAGGTGACACCCATACCCCATCCCATGCAGCCGGGTACCGAACCACCTCCAGCCCCCCAAGTATTGGATACCTCCACTCAGCCACAGATGGCTGTTCAAGTGCATGAACCTACTCAAGTATTCAATCCAATTTCAGTTGCAGAACATGTTGAAGGCGAATTCACCGAGTATCTTTTACGAAGGACAAAGAAGGGTAAAGCGGCAATTTCAATTTTGGATGATGGTGAGTTAATCCAAGTATCTTCAGCAAAAAGAGATAAAGACGGCACAGTCCAAACTCAACAACATTTGATGGTAAAGAAGGGGGCACTACTAGGGGTTTCTCACAAAAAATTTGACTGGCTTGATAAATATCGAGTTGGTTGGTGGTCGATGGTAGTTGGAGGTATTGGGCTTTCTGTTATGGCAAATCCAATAGGTATTCTTTTATCAGCAGGAGGATTATTTTTATCCATTATGCAAATCTCTGACCCCGAGTTATTGGTTCTTGAAACCTCGACAGGAAAACATCCTCTTTATCTTAACAGAATGGGAT
>Ga0302120_10001125_pt1 | contig 12498 bp, 10 predicted proteins | sample AG5_Bottom_MG_FD_203118 | JGI IMG/M metagenome (GOLD analysis project Ga0302120, IMG submission 203118) | Marine microbial communities from Western Arctic Ocean, Canada - AG5_Bottom | ecosystem: Environmental > Aquatic > Marine > Oceanic | place: Canada: Western Arctic Ocean | collected 2017-10-01 | reverse complement strand
CAAACTCTCCGTCGAAATCTCAGACCAGCGCCGCCGAAGCGTTGCTGGCCGTCGAATCAGTTGGTGCGACACCTCCCGAAGGTGGTGCCGACGCGAGTTCGAGGCCGATCGGGACACCAAATCCCGCTCGACCAGGCACAGGACAATGGTGGTCGACCGAAGCCGGCCACCGCTGTCCTTCAGTGCTATTTGAATTGTTCAGGGTCTGTCCAGTGACGACTCGCGATCGCCTTGTGGACAGCCCGCACTGGCTTTTTCGTCCTCTATCCCGTTTTCAAGGAACACCTGGAGACCAGAGGCCTCCCGGCACACGCCGAACACGCAGGACGAATCCCAGATGATGGCGGTGGTGCCCTCAACCCGATTCAGTGGTTCGATCCGATCGGACCTGCCACTGGGCGGGCGCTCACGCTAAGGCGACGGAACCTCCCGGTCAAGGGCGACCCCGCTACCTGCGAGCAGGGAAACACTATCCTCCCCACCCGAATGCCCCAACCCGTTTCCTGGGCTTTCTGGAAGCAATCAGGGTGACCCGCGGCACCCTCAGACGAGAACCAGCAGGTGACGGTTTCGCCTGCCCTTCTGTAGGAGCACGAAGCGCCCGTCCACCAGGGCGTCCACCGGCAGGGCCATGGCATCGGGATCCTGTCGGACCCCGTTCACCGAGACGCCCCCACCGGCGAGCGTCCGGCGGGCATCGCCCCTGGAACCGCAGAGACCCGATGCGACCAGCACGTCAACGAGCGACTCCTCGCCGGCAAGGCCCCCGGCGGTCACCGAAGTCTCCGGAACGATGCCGCGCAGAGCCTCGAGCACCCCACCGGTGGGTGGCCCGCCGCCGAACAGGCCCGCTGCCGCCAGGCGGGCCCGGGCCGTCTCCGGTTCCCCGTGGACCAGCGTGCAGACCTCGTCGGCGAGGCGCTCCTGGGCCACCCTCGACTCCGGAGCACGGTCGTGGTCAACCATGACCGAGGCCACCTCGTCCACCGACAGGAGGGTCAGGTGCAGCAGGAAGCGTTCGACGTCACGGTCGTCCACGTTCACGAAGTACTGGTGGAGCTCGTAGGGAAGGGTCCTGGCAGCGTCCAGCCACACGGCACCGTCGGCCGTCTTGCCGAACTTGGCACCGTCGGCCCGGGTCATGAGCGGCACCGTCAACCCATGGGCCGTAGCGCCCGTCCGCCGCCGGATCATGTCGATGCCGGCCGTGATGTTGCCCCACTGGTCGGATCCGCCGACCTGGAGCACACAGGCCTTCTGGGCGTGCAGTTCGTAGAAGTCGTTCGCCTGGAGCAGCATGTAGCTGAACTCCGTGAACGAGATGCCCTGGTCGCCGGCCAGCCGGGCCCGGATCGACTCCTTGCCGAGCATCGTCCCCACGGTGACGTGCTTGCCCACGTCACGCAGAAAGTGCAGCACGGTCACTTCCTCGGTCCAATCCCGGTTGTCGACCAGGACCGCCGGCTGGTCACCCTCGTGGAGGTTCCCGTCGAACCTCAGGAACGACCGGAGCTGGACGGCCACGGCCTCCACGTTGCGGGTGAGGGTCTCACTGTCGAGCAGGTTGCGCTCCTCGGACCGACCACTCGGATCGCCCACCATCCCCGTGGCCCCACCGGCCAGCACTATCGGCTGATGGCCCGCATCCTGGAACCGGCGCAGCAGCAGCAGGGGCACGAGGTGCCCGACGTGGAGGCTGTCGGTCGTCGGATCGAAACCGCAGTAGAGGGTGATGGGCCCATCGGCCATGCGCTCCCGGATGGCCCCGAGGTCGGTGCTGTCCTGAACCAGCCCCCTCGCCACCAGGTCGTCGAGGATGGCGGCTCCAGCCGGGCCGTCAGGCTTCAGGTCACTCATGGCCACCAGTATGGAGCCTCCGCGTCGTCGTGCCGGACCCTTCGGTCCGGCTGTCTCCCGTGGAGGTCCGGGGCAACCATCCCACGACGTGGTCGACTCCCCATGTGGTGCCCGTCACCCGACGCGCCTACGGACTGCCGGGCGGCCAGACTGGACAGATGCGGATCCTTCCCCCGGGCCTCGTGCGCGTCGCCTGCGTGGTGACGGCGCTGGCCTCCGTGGCCACCTCCTGCTACCGCTACGAGACCCGGGACTTCGACATCACGATCCCCGAGCAGGCCGAGTCGTCCGTGGTCGTGGCCAACGACGGACGCCACATCATCACGCTCGTGGCCCCCGAGAACCGGACCAGCGCCCGCACCCTGGACGAGATCCCCCAGATGGTCCGCGACGCCGTCATCGCCATCGAGGACGAGCGCTTCTACATCCACGACGGCTTCGACCTGAAGGCCATCATCAGGGCGGCACGCACCAACCTGGAGGAGGGAGGCATCAGCCAGGGCGGATCCACCATCACGCAGCAGTACGTGAAGCTGGCCATCATCCGCAACTCCGAACAGACGGCGAGCCGCAAGCTGGAGGAGGTCTGGTACGCCACCAGGCTGGAGGACCAGTACGGCAAGGACTTCATCCTGCTGCAGTACCTGAACACCGTGTACCTGGGCCACGGCGCGTACGGGATGAAGGCGGCAGCGCAGACCTACTTCAACAAGGACGTGGCCGACATCAACCTCGCCGAGGCGGCGCTGGTCGCCGGGATCATCCAGCTGCCGGGCCGATACAACCCCTTCCTGAACTACTCCAAGAGCCTGAAGCGCAGCCACATGGTGCTGGACCGCATGCTGGCAAACGACTTCATCACACAGGAGCAGCACGAGGCGGCCGTCTCCATGCCACCCAGGCTGGAGGAGTACTCGGCGCGCCTGGAGACCCGCTACCCGGCCGGGCACTTCGTGGAGGAGGTGCGCCGCTGGTTCCTGGACAATCCGGCGTTCGGTGCCAGCCGTGGAACCAGGGAACGACTCCTGTTCGAGGGCGGCCTCAGGATCGAGACCACCATCGACCTGGACCTCCAGGCGGCCGCCGAGCAGTCCGTGGAGGACCACCTTCCCGCCGGTCGCGGCAACCCCGACTCGGCCGTCGTGGTACTCGAGACCGGCACCGGCCAGGTCCTGGCCATGGTGGGTGGTCGTGACTTCTTCGGCGAGGACGACGACGCCAAGGTCAACCTGGCCGTCGGTTCAGGTCGACAGGTCGGGTCGTCGATGAAGACCATCGGCATGGCCGCCGCCATGGAAGCCGGATGGAAGCTCACGGCCACCTATCCGGCACCCAACGTCCTGGAGTTCGAGATACCCGGCGCCGACGAGGACAACAAGGTCTGGCGCGTCACCGGCGGAGTGGGCGGCCACGACGCCACCGAAGCCCGCTTCGAACACGGAATCCAGGCCCTCCTGCAGTTCTACCTACGCGAAGAGCACACCGACGTCCCACCCGACCACGTCGAGACCATCCGGATCGTCAAGGAGGTCAAGGCGAAGGACATGGAGGCCGGCGCAGGCGATGGCGACGGAACCGAGATCACCTACCAGGCCGTGGACCTCACCCAGTGGGTCGCCAACCGCCGGTACGACTTCGACCGGGAGCGCCTGTTCCGAGATCGCGTACATGCCCTCGAGGCCATACCCACCTGGAGCTGGGAGCCCCCGGAGGGAGAGGAGCTGGTGGCACCCCCGGATGCCGAGGAGGTCACCCTCATAAGGGCACTGCGCAGCTCCCTGAACACCGTGTTCGCCCAGCTCAGCATGGAGATGGGAGCCCACAGGGTGGTTTCGATGGCTCGTCGACTGGGGATCAGGTCGACCATCCAGCGGGTGAACTCGAACATCTTCGGCACGTCCAACGCCACGATGCTGGACATGGTCACCGCCTACCACACGCTGGCCAACCGTGGCGTCACGATCGCTCCGAGCTACGTGACGCGCATCGCCCGCTCCGACGGCACGACCCTGTGGTCCTGGACGAGGCAACAGTCCCGGGTGCTGGACGCCCGCCTCGCCGACCAGCTGACCTGGATCCTGGAGGGAGCGGTCTCCCAGGGAACCGGCTGGCGTGCGCAGTTGGAGGACCGACCTTCGGCCGGCAAGACAGGCACCACACAGAACTACGCCGACGCCGTGTTCGTGGGCTACACCCCCCAGCGGACGACCGCCGTCTGGGTGGGCTACCCGGAGGCGCAGATACCGATGATCCCCCCGACCACCGACCGCAAGGTCTACGGCGGCACCTACCCGGCGATGATCTGGAAGGACGTGATGGAGGCGGCCCACCTGGGCCTTGCCGTGGAGGAGTTCGCCAGCATCATTCCCACCCGTAGCGTCCTCCCGACTCCGGCCACCCCGACCACCACCGTTGCCGTGGAGGTAGCGGATGACGGTCGCATCCCTACGCCCGACCTACTCGGCCTTACCCTGCAGAACGCCCGTGCGCTCCTCGCCGGGTCGGTTGGCGACATCCGGATCGTGAGCGTCGTGGAGGTCGAGATGGAGGGCACCGAGCCGGGGACGATCATCGGCCAGGCCCCGGCTGTCGGCTCGTTGATCCAACCGGGAGGCTCCCTGCTCCTCGAAGTGACCATCGAACCACCTCCGATGAGTCCGGTGGTCGTACCGGAGGTGGTCGAACGCCCCCTCGCCACCGTGACGCCGCTGCTCGAATCGCTGGGCCTCGGCTACCAGGTGATCCGGGTGGCGGACCCCGACGAACCCGACTGGATCAGCGACCTTGTCTGGTCACAGGACCCTGCGGCAGGCACGGTCGTGGAACCCGGAACCGTGGTGACCCTGAGGGTGGCACCGTGACCACGCCGGACCCGCTGCGACCGGGACTCCACACCGTCGTGGTCCGCACGCTCCTGGGCCTGCTGGGGGTGGCCATGGTCGTGCTCTGGGTCTACGCCTTCTTCATCGCTCCGTCGGGAAACCCTGATCGCCTACAGGATCGTTCGTGGCCGGAGATGGCCCAGCAGCGGTGCCTTGAAGCCCGTGCAGTGATCGACACGCTCCCCCGAGCCGCCGCTGCCACCTCGCCCGCGGACAGGGCCGACGACCTGGACCTGGCAACCGACGTCCTCGCCGACATGGTCGCCGACCTGGCACTGCTGCCGGGCGGCATCGACGACGACACCCGGCTCATCGTCATGTGGCTGGAGGACTGGGCGATCTACGCCTCCGACCGCCGCACGCACGCCGACCGCCTACGCCTGGAGGGCGACGTCCGGCCGTTGCTGACCGCCCTGCCCAGCGGCACCGGCAGCGTCATGAAGCGAATGAACGGCTTCGCCCGGGTCAACGACATGGAAGCCTGCCTGGACCCGGGAGACGTGTAGGCCCCGCCCGCCGGACACCGGAATCCGTCTGGACTCAGGCCTCGAGGAGGTCCAGGCGGGACAGCGCCCGTTCCGCCAGGCGGCAGAGGCCCTTATCGGCCCCCAGCGACCCCAGGTCAGCCTCCGACACCCACCGGAAGGCCTCCGACTCGTGGTTTCCGACCGGTACCGAACCGGGGGGCGCCAGCACCAGGAACCTGACGTCGTGGTGGTCGTGGGCGTCCTCGGCCGGTGGTTCGACCATGTGGACGTCCAGGTCGACGGCCGGTTCGACCACCCGCAGGCCGTCGATTCCCGTCTCCTCGACCGCCTCGCGCAACGCCACCCGTGCGAGGTCGGCATCCCCGTCGGCGTGGCCACCGGGTTGGAGCCAGCGCTGCAACTTGGTGTGGAACAGGACGAGGATCCGGCGATCCGAAGGATCCACGACGAGCGCCGAGCCCGTGAGGTGACCGGGCCTACAGGTCCGATCCAGGGCGTCGACACCGGTGTCCAGGAAGTCCAGGATCGAGTCGCGTTCCGGGCCGGCCGGACCCGCCTCCACGGCAGGTCGCGGGTCGCTGATCCGACGTCCGGCCAGGTCCGCCAGGGCGACGGCGACGACAGCCGGCCGGGGTGGCCATGCCCTCGGCCCACAGCCCGCGTTCAACCGGCAATCCGCTTCGACTGGGCGGCCAACCGGTCGGCGAACCGGACCCGCTGCACGGCTACGGGACCCGGGCCGGCACCGCCCGGCGTGGTCCGCCGACGTACCGGAGCACCGGGGGCCAGCAGGGCTGCCGCATCGGGACCCAGGCGTTCGTCGGCTGTGACCAGGTCGACCAGCGATCCCTCTCCGGCCAGTGCCGCTCTCACGAGGGCTCCCACCACGGCATGGGCATCCCGGAACGGCGTACCCCCGGCAACGAGGTACTCGGCCAGGTCGACCGCCGCCGCATACGGGCTGTCAGCGGCGTCGGCCATGCGGTCCGTCCTGAACTCCAGGGTCGCCACCATCCCATCGAGGGCGGAAAGGGTCAGGCGGATGGTGTCGAAGGCGTCGAAGAGCGGCTCCTTGTCCTCCTGCAGGTCCTTGTTGTAGGTCATGGGCAGGCCCTTCAGGGTCGCCATGAAACCCGTCAGGTGACCGATGAGGCGCCCGGCCTTGCCACGGGCCAGCTCGGCGACGTCCGGGTTCTTCTTCTGCGGGAGCATCGAGGATCCGGTCGAGAAGGCGTCGTCCAGGTGCACGAACCCGAACTCCTCGCTGCTCCAGAGGATCAGCTCCTCACCGATCCTGGAGAGGTGCACTCCCAGGAGGGCCAGGGCGAACAACGACTCGGCGACGAAGTCCCTGTCTCCGACTGCGTCCATCGAGTTCTCGAAGCGGGCGGCGAAGCCCAGGTCCGCGGCGACGGAATCCGGGTCCAGCGGCAGGGAGGAGCCTGCCAACGCTCCGGCACCCAGCGGCGACACGTCGGCCCGGGTCCTGGCGTCCAGCAACCGGTCCACGTCGCGCGCCAGCGCCCAACCGTGTGCCAGGAGGTGGTGTGCCAGGAGCACCGGCTGGGCCTGTTGCAGGTGGGTGTAGCCGGGCAGGTACGCCTCGGCGGCACCATCGGCCCGCGACGCCAGGGTTCCCTGGAAGGCAGTGACCACCTCCGCCACCTCGCCCAGCTCGCGGAGGGTCCAGAGCCGGAGGTCGGTCGCCACCTGGTCGTTCCGGCTCCTTCCCGTGTGCAGGCGGGCGCCGGCGTCGCCGGCCAGCTCGGTGACCCGCCTCTCCACCGCGGTGTGGATGTCCTCGTCACCGACGGCGAAGGCGAACGAGCCGTCGGACATCTCGACCTCGACGGTGTCCAGTGCCACGAGGACCGCCTCGGAGTCGACGACCGACATGAGGCCCACCCGAGCCAGCATCCGGACATGGGCCCGCGAACCGGCCAGGTCCTCCCGGAACATCCGCCGGTCGAACCCGAGGCTGTCGTTGAGGGCCTGGAGTGCCTCTGCGGACCCTCCCTCGAACCGTCCGTGCCAGAGCGTCGCCATGTTCCTACCCCTCCGACCTTGCGGCCCGCCGTGCCAGCGTCCGGAGCCTCAGGGCGTTCAGCTTGATGAACCCCTCGGCGTCGGCCTGGTCGTAGGCGCCATCGTCCTCCTCGAAGGTGGCGATGGCCTCGTCGAAGAGGGTGTCGTCCGACTCCCTGCCCACCACGGCCACGTTGCCCTTGTAGAGCCGCAACCGGACCCGGCCGTTCACGAACGCCTGGCTGTGGTCGATCGCAACCTGGAGCATCTCCCTCTCCGGGCTGAACCAGAAGCCGTTGTAGATCAGCTCGGCGTACCGGGGCATCATCTCGTCCTTCAGGTGCGCCACCCCGCCGTCGAGGGTGATCGACTCGATGGCCCGATGCGCCCTCAGAAGGATGGTGCCGCCGGGGGTCTCGTATGCGCCCCGTGACTTCATGCCCACGAACCTGTTCTCGACGATGTCGATCCGACCGATGCCGTTGGCACCACCCACCCGGTTCAACTCGGCGAGAACGGTGGCCGGGGTCATCGGCGTTCCGTCGAGTGCCACCACGTCGCCGTTCTCATAGGTCAGGTCCAGGTAGGTGGCCTCGTCGGGCGCCATCTCGGGGCTGACCGACCACCGCCACATCTCCGACGCCGGCTCCTGCCATGGATCCTCCAGCGGGCCGCCCTCGTACGAGATGTGCAGCAGGTTGGCGTCCATGGAGTACGGGGACTTCGCTCCCCGCTTCATCTCCACGGGGATGCCGTGCTTCTCGGCGTAGTCCAGGAGGCTCTGCCGGGAGCCGAGGTCCCATTCCCGCCATGGCGCGATTATCCGGATGTCGGGCCGTAGGGCATACGCACCCAACTCGAACCGAACCTGGTCGTTGCCCTTGCCGGTGGCACCGTGGCTGATCGCGTCGGCTCCGGTCTCGTCGGCGATCTCGACCAGCCGCTTGGCGATGAGCGGCCGCGCTATCGACGTTCCGAGCAGGTACTCGCCCTCGTAGAGGGCATTGGCCCTGAACATCGGATACACGTAGTCGCGTACGAACTCCTCGCGGAGGTCCTCGATGTAGATCTCGGACACCCCCATCGCCTCCGCCTTGGCCCGCGCCGGCTCGAGCTCCTCGCCCTGTCCCAGGTCGGCGGTGAACGTCACCACCTCGCAGCCGTAGGTCTCCTCCAGCCAACGGAGGATTACCGAGGTGTCCAACCCGCCCGAGTAGGCGAGCACCACCTTGTCGACCGGCGTCCGGTCCGTCTCGTCGCTGGTCATATCGTGCCTTCCATCCTCGGCCGCGGGCTCTCGCATCCGGACTCTCCGGTCCCCGCTGGTCCTCGTCGTGTCTCAGAGCCCTGCCAGGTTCCTCAGGGCGACGGCCAGGTTCTCCCCGGTCGTTCCCTCGGCGGCCACCACCATCAGGGTGTCATCGCCGGCAACCGTTCCGATGGACCCTTCGATGCCGGTCCTGTCCAGCGCCGAGGCGACCACATGGGCCGAACCGGGCGGGGTCCGCAGAACCACGAGGTTGCCGGATGACTCGACCTCGACCACCCACTCGCCCATGACCCGCCGCAACTGGTCGATCGGCACGACACGATCGGCCGGATGTTCCGGAATGGCGTACACGCTCTCACCACCCGAGACCCGGACCTTCACCGCCCCGAGGTCGTCGAGGTCGCGCGACACGGTCGCCTGGGTGGACTCGACGCCATCGTCGGCCAGGAGGCCCACCAGCTGCTCCTGGCTGGTCACCATGTGGCCGGCCAGAAGCCGCGCCACCCGGTGCTGTCGTTGGTGCTTGCTCATGAGGGCCCTCCCCCGTGGTCGGCTTCGCCGAGGAGCCAGGCCAGCAGGCCCCTGGCGGCGTGCATCCGGTTGGCGGCCTGCGGCCAGACCCGACTGGACGCACCGTCCACCACCTGGTCGGTGACCTCCTCGCCCCTGTGGGCAGGCAGGCAGTGCAGGAACAGGGCCTGGGGGCCGGCGCCCTCCATGAGCCGCTCGTCCACCCGGAACCCCTCGAAGTCCCGGAGGCGTCGGGCCGCCTCCTCCTCCTGGCCCATCGACGTCCAGACATCCGTGTAGACGACGTCAGCGCCGGCGACCGCATCGACCGCCCGGTCGAACTCCACCACCGCCACGCCGGCCGCCGCCAGCCGGTCCCGGTCCACGTCCGGCAACCGGTAGCCGGGAGGGCTGGCGAACCGCACCTCTGCGCCGAGCATGCCCGCCGCCAGCGCCAGCGACCTGAACACGTTGTTGCCGTCGCCCACGTAGGCGATCGTCCGGCCGGCCACCTCGCCGAACTCCTGCCTGATGGTGAGCACGTCGGCGAGGGCCTGGAGCGGGTGGGCGGCGTCCGAGAGCATGTTCACGATCGGCACCAGGCCCTCGCCGGCCATCCGCTCGACGGTGGAATGGTCGAACACGCGGGCGCCGATGCAGGCGTGGTAGCAGGCGAGTGTCCGGGTGACGTCCTCCACCGACTCCCGGACGTCCGGCCCCACCTCGGCCGCCTGTATGTAGACGGGGTGGCCACCCAACTGGAAGACGGCCATCTCCATCGAGTTGCGGGTCCGGGTGGACGGCTTCTCGAATACGAGCGCCATGCCCCGTCCCTCCAGCACCCTGGGTGGCGAAGGATCCACCGCCAGGTCCAGGACCCGGACCATTTCATCGGCGGTGAGGTCGTCCACCTCGAGTAGGTGTCGCATCACGTCGCCTCCCCGGCGGAGCCCTCCGCCATCACGCCGGCGAGGATCCCCACACCCTCCACCAACTCGTCACCGGACACCGTGAACGGGGGCGCCAGCCGCAGGGCCGTCGACGTCACCCCGTTGACCACCAGGCCGGCATCGAGGCACGCCCGGGCCACCTCGGCGGCGGTCCGTCCGTTCAGCGCCTCCGGCCGGAGTTCGGCCGCCAGCAACAGGCCCAGGCCCCTGACGCCAGCCACCCCGGGTACCGACTCCAGCAGCGCCGTCAGCTCGGCACCACGTTCACGTGCCAGGAGGGGCACGTCGATCTCCTCCATCACCCGCAGCACCTCGCGGGCCGCCGCTGCGGCCAACGGCTGACCGGCGAAGGTGGAACCGTGGTCACCGGGCCCGAACGCCGAGGCCACCTCGGCGGTGGCCCACACGGCACCGATGGGCACCCCGTTTCCGAGGGCCTTGGCGACGGTCACGATGTCGGCCCGGATCCCGGCATGGTGGAACCCGAACCAGGCACCGGTGCGGCCCAGGCCCGTCTGGATCTCGTCCATGACCAGCAGGATGCCCCGCTCGTCGCAGAGCCGACGGACGCCCCGGAGGAACTCCACGTCGGCCGGGTTGACGCCACCCTCGCCCTGCAGCGGTTCCAGCAGGATCGCACCGACGGATGGGTCCAGGGCCGCCTCGAAGGCCGCCACGTCGTTCCAGGCGGCATGCCGGAAGCCCTCGGGCAACGGTTGGAAGGGCTCGTGCTTCTCGGGCTGGCCCGTGGCCGCCAGGGTGGCAAGGGTCCGGCCATGGAAGGACCGGAAGGCAGCCAGGACGCCGTGCCTGCCCCGGCCGTGGTACTTGCGGGCCAGCTTCAGGGCCGCCTCGTTCGCCTCGGCACCCGAGTTCTGGAACAGCACCCGGCCGGGCGTGTCCTGGTCTGTGCCCGCCCGGACGAGTGCGTCCAGGCGTTCGGCCACCTCCAGCTGCGGCTCGGTTACGAACAGGTTGGAGACGTGCAGGAGGGTGGAGGCCTGCTCGGCGACAGCTGCAGCCACCCGGGGATGGGCGTGTCCGAGGCCTGTCACCGCCAGGCCGCAGAGGAAGTCCAGGTACCGCCTCCCGGTGTCGTCGAACAACTCGGTGCCCGCCCCGCGGACGAACGTGAGCGGCGGAACGCCGTAGTTGCCCATGAGGGCCCCGGCCCACCGCTCCCTGCTGTCACCCGGCTCCGGACCGGAGGCTGCGTAGTTCATGCCGACACCCCGTCCACGCCCCGGCCGTCGGCAGCCACGCCGCCGTCGGGCAGGACCATCGTGCCGATGCCCATGTCGGTGAACAGTTCGAGCAGCAGGACGTGGGGAATCCGCCCATCGACCATGTGGGCCGAACCCACCCCCGACTCCACCGCGTCGATGCAGGCCTGGACCTTGGGGATCATCCCTCCGCTTATCGTGCCGTCGGCGGTGAGGTCAGCCAGGCCCGAGAGGTCGACGCGGGAGATCCTCGAAGCCGGGTCGTCCACGTCGGTCAGGAGGCCCTCCACGTCGGTGAGGTAGAGGATCCGTTCGGCGCCAAGTGCTCCGGCAACCGCTGCGGCCACCGTGTCGGCGTTGATGTTGTAGGCCTGCCCGCTGAGGTCCACCCCGATGGTGGATACCACGGGGATGAGCTCCTCGGCCAGGAGCCGCTCGATGATGGCCGGATTCACGGACTCGACGTCTCCCACGAACCCCAGCTCCGGATCCCGTGCCGAGGCCTGGATGAGGCCGGCGTCTTCACCGGAGAGGCCAACGGCCAGAGGTCCGTGCCTGTTTATGCCAGACACGATGTCCCGGTTGACCTTGCCCACGAGGACCATCCGGGCCACGTCGAGGGTCTCGGCGTCGGTGACCCTGAGGCCGTCCCGGAACTCCGAGACGATCCCCAACCGGTCCATGAGCGCACCGATCTGCGGCCCGCCTCCGTGCACGACGACCGGCCTGATGCCGACCGAGTGCATGAGGACGATGTCCTCGGCGAAGTGCGCTGCGAGGGTGGGATCGCCCATGGCGCTACCACCGAACTTCACCACGATGACAGAGCCGGCGAAGCGTTGGATGTACGGCAGGGTCTCGATCAGCACGGAGGCCCGCCGCTCTGGCGAGAAGCCTGAGAGGGGGCCGGCGTCTGCGGCTGGGGTCTTGTCCATGTCGTCCTCCACGGCCCTACGAGGTCCGCATGTTCTCGTCGATATAGGCATGGCTGAGGTCTGTGGTGACGATCCAGGCCGACCCGCTGCCCTGCCCAAGGTCTACCTCCAGGTCGATCCTCCGGCCCGCCATGTGGGCGGTCAGGGCTATCTCGTCGACCGGCTGGACCTGTTCGGCGGCGTAGACCACCTGGCCGCCGTACGCGATGGTGATGGTGGCCGGGTCGAAGGCGATCCCGGCCGCCCCCATCTCGGCGGCGATCCGGCCCCAGTAGGGGTCTTCGCCGTACCAGGAACACTTGACCAACTGGCAGTTGGCGGTGTCCCGGGCTCCCTTGGCGGCCTCGGTGTCGGTGGC
>Ga0302120_10001124_pt1 | contig 12511 bp, 9 predicted proteins | sample AG5_Bottom_MG_FD_203118 | JGI IMG/M metagenome (GOLD analysis project Ga0302120, IMG submission 203118) | Marine microbial communities from Western Arctic Ocean, Canada - AG5_Bottom | ecosystem: Environmental > Aquatic > Marine > Oceanic | place: Canada: Western Arctic Ocean | collected 2017-10-01 | reverse complement strand
ATCGAACATATAGTCAATATCGCGAATAGGAAGGAGTAGCAGGTAATCGTCTGGCCAATGCCGATGGCCAGACTGAAAGAAGAGTAATCTGGAACATCTGAAGGTAAGTGTGAAAATATCTTCTCGGTGAGTGACTGCGCATAAATCTGAATCGCCAGTGTGGCGACAAATCCCGCCCCCATCCAGATACCGGTGTACTTGAAGGCCGATTGATTCTGAGAAAACAGCATTATCACTAACGGAATCGCGGTCAGAAAGAAAATGCCTTGGGTGATGGCCTGAATTTCAATGATGCGACTCTCTTCGACATCGTCGAGTATTTCCATCACCATTTCCTTGGCCTCAAAATCCTCATTGGTCTCATTCCAAGTTGCCTGTTCTTCCGCAGTGCCGTTCTCCGGGTAAGGTCCGGGGTCTGTGACTTCCCAATCGCTCTCTAATTCATCGCTCCACATCTGCGGGCCAAAGGCGATACTAACTGCCGCTCCCAATGCCGATATCAGCGCCATAAAGGCGATGAAAATCGCCAAACCCCAATACCACCACGGGCTAACATTTTGATTGGTGGTATCGACCGCCACTGCGTAGGGTTGCATCTGGCCACCTACAAGATAGGCTGAGCGCGGAGCCATTCGAGGTCGGAGATGTAGAGTTGGCGAATGTCGTCAAGGTCGAGCACCAGCATCGCCAGTCGCTCAAGTCCCATTCCCCAAGCACAGACTGGGGCACTACAACCCAGCGGTTCGGTGACCTCAGGGCGGAAGATTCCGGCGCCGCCGAGTTCTAACCACTTGCCGCGCCATTTGATTTCGACCTCCAATGATGGTTCGGTATAGGGGAAGTAAGCCGGTCTAACCCGCACTTCGGGGTAGCCCATCTTGGCATAGAATGTCTTCAGAGTGGTGACCAACATCGGAAGGTTTGCTCCCGGTTCCATGATGATGCCCTCAATCTGGTGGAACTCGGGCAGGTGAGTACGGTCGATGCTCTCCTTACGGAATACTCGGCCAATCGAGAACACACGACAGGGTTCCTTCGGGTTTTCGGCTAGATGGCGAATCGTGTTGACGGTGGTATGGGTGCGCAATAGACCGCGCTGGGCAATTTCGGAGGAGAACTTCCCCCCCCATCCCAGCGAGCCGGTATCGCCACCGTGCTCGTGAATCTCCTGCCATGCGGCTAGGTGCTCATCTTCTATCTCGATACTATCAGGATTATCGAGATAGAAGGTATCCTGCATTTCACGAGCGGGATGGTCCTGAGGAATGAATAACGCATCCATGTTCCACCCAGCACTGGACACATAATTTCCGCTGATTTCACTGAAGCCCATCTCTAGGAAAATCGACCGGATTCGCTCGATCAGTGCCTGCATTGGGTGTGCCTTGCCAGTCATCGGATTAGCCGATTCCAGATTGACATCATAGGGCTTGAACTCAGCGCTACGCCACTCATCACCCTGTAGCAGTTCGGGGGTGATGTCAGCAATCTGAGCCGCTTCGACCAAGGCCGAGGAATCGACCGCTTGTCCAGAGGCGGTAATCGTCCAAAAGCGGGCGACAGTCTCACTCGAGACTACCAAGTCCTTACGCCCCTTGAAATGTGCCAACATGGAGGATTCAAGCGAATCCTCGCTCACCCCTTCGACCAGTGTGGCGAGAAAACCTGCTTTCTCAGCAAGCAATGCTTCCACCATTGTAGCATCACCTTCAAAAGTCAGATTTCCGGCGATTATTTCTACCCCGAGTCCCTTCAGCAGACCAACTCCAGGGCCAGTCTCATGGCGCTCAAATCCCGAAGAATTGAGGTCGCTCATGCTACGAGCAGACTCGGGTTGCGCAACCAACCAGTTCCACAGTCGCGCCTCCAGCAAGCCATCGGCATGCGCCCGCTCCCCCTCATCCCCAAGCGTCCAGATTGCCGATATCTTCTCATCTATCGATACCAGACCAGCATCTGCCAATCCTTGACCCGAACCGACCGCCTGTGCTTGGTCATGCCAATCACAGGCCGAGAGAACCTCGGATAGTGACCAAGGTTTGTCGGGAGAGCCTTGCAGTGCACTAAGCATTCTCCGCTCGGGATTGCTCAATGATGACTCTCCCATGCAGTGGTGCACCAGCAGACCAGCCTTGACCCTTATGGGTATAGAAGGGCACGCACATTGATATTCATACCGATACAGAGATGCGTACGCCGGAACTCGAATCCGGGTGACGAGATTGGGAACCTCGTATCATAACCGCTAGATCACGTACGCGTTGATTCGGCTAAGGGAGAGGGATTCTTGAGTACTACCCCTCACTCTTCCTCAAGTGTTTCCCACAAAAGAATATCACATTTTTCACACTCAAAAGACTTGGGCCGTCCACCTTCGACATCGGTGATATGCCCGCACGAACCACAGAGTACGGTGGTCATCTTAGGGTCATACAGGGTGGTGTCAACTCGATACATTACCCGTCCTGCATCATCCAAGGTAGTGGCTTTCGGCCTCCACGCATCCACCTCATCTTGCGTCCATCCCGACTCATTTAGTTTAGTGCTGAACCCCCAAAGGAATAAACAAATTCCAATTATTCCGACTGTAATCCCAAACGGTAGAAGGACGTCTCCTCCAGCGGATGCCGCACCACCGATGACGATGCACAACAAACCGGAAATCAGAAGATTCTGCCTGAGGAATTGCATTCTTGCACCTTTTTCTTGAGTTGTTAGTAAGGGTACCGAATGGGATTCAACGGGTCTGCGCCAGCCCATCTGCCAAAGCCGCCGCCACCCTCTCCATGTTCTCAGCAGCTATGGCACAGATTCCGATTCTCACCCCACCTTCAAGGGGTACTAAGAACACATCATGCATGGTAGCGGCGATTTCACAGACCTGATGATTGGATTTGCATTCAAAGAAAACGAAGTAGCCGTCATGGGTCGGGTTGAGACTCAAGTTGTGCGCTGCGGCGGCACGCCGAAACGCATCTCGACGCTCATCCAACATCCGCTTGAACGAATCTCTTTCACTTTGCCAATCTTCGTGTAATTTTTCATCCGTGTGAATTTCCGAGATTGCCCTTTGGGCAACTCTAGGTGCGGCTGACCAAGTTCCCCGACCAGTGTGCAGAAGGACATCACCAAGTTTGTCGATGAATTTCTCATTCGGATGGAGGCAGACCAGGGCTCCAGTTCTAAGGCCATAACAGGTATGAGATTTTGAGCACGAAATAGCGAAACATAGCATTAGATTCTCGGGAAAATCGCCACGCCTAGCGATTTCTTCCTTCAAGGTGGACGCCCAACCATGTGGTTCGGCTGCATAGAGGGCATAGGCGGAATCGATTAGCAAGGTGATTCCAACCTCGGGAAAGGAAAGTGCGTGCTCCCATACCTCTTCCAAAACCGCTCGCCTTTCGCTGGCTTGCAGAGATAATCCAGTCGGGTTGTGAGCCGGGTCGTTGAGCCAAATGAGAATCCGCTTCTGACTCTGCGCCAAGGTAGCAATGCCTGCTGCCAATCCGGCCCTCTCAAGATGCTCAAGTCCTGCCTCAGGAGTCTCGGGAAGGAGTGGCCAGGTGGCGATTTTGCAGCCGTGCTCCTCGATTATCGTCTTATATGGGCCCCAATGTCTCGACCTTAGGAGAATTTTATCTCCGGTATCGACGAAGTTTGAGGCACTTGCAGATAATGCCCCACAGCCACCGGGAGTGGCTATTGAAGCGGCAAAAATTCCGGCTTCCTCGATGGCTTGACGATTTGGGCCAAGCGCCAATTCAATTGCCAGGTCACGAAATGGTGGTAAACCCCTTAGAGGCGAATAACCGGATAATTCGATACTCGGTTGGCCTCGAATCTGTCGCTCGACAGTATTGTTGATAGCGAGATTTCCTTGGTCATTGAGCATGCTCCCAAGTGTGCCGTTGACAACATCTCGGCCGGATTTCTTGGCCTCTAGACAGCGGGTGAACCATTGGAAAATCTGATCATCGCCACCTTTATTCATCGCTTCTGGGTTAAGCAATAGATTTGCCGCACCCCGGCCCTCGACATAGGATGAAATATCGGTCATAAAAAAACCTCGTAGCAATCAAAAACTAGGTGGATGACCACCGATGTTACATCCTAGGGGCATCTTAGGTTATCAAGGTTGACCAAAATAATGCTCTGCATATTGCCTTGCAGTCTCTGGCGGATAGCCTTGTGCGATTAATTGCTGCTCATAGGCCAATTGTTGTGGCGAGACTCCGAGTCCAGACATTCCCGTTTGAGCGTTGAAAGCGGCATTGACGAAGGCATCATTCTTTGCCTCACCACGATTTCCCCCTCCCATCAATAGAATAGTTAGAATTAGGATTACCAGAATCGCACCAGCGGCAGAAATCAAGACCCAAGGTTGTTCGATTAGACTTCCAGATGCGGTTGAATCGGTGGTCGCAGTGCTATCGTCGCCGTTGCCATCATTACCAGTGCCATCGGTGCCATCGCCCGTTCCGTCTCCACCGGTGACATCGCCCGTTCCGTCTCCACCGGTGCCGTTAGAACCGTCATCAACGGTACCAGAATCATCGACTCCATCGACACAACCGGTGGTCATGTTTACTACAGCACCAATCGCACTGTTCGGGCAATCATCGAGGTCGTCGAAGATGCCATCGCCATCTGAATCGACCGGCGCTAAGGGGCACCCCATGCCGCCCTCTCCGTTGAAGACACCGGGCTCATCCGGGCAGCGGTCGTATTCCATACCATCCGAATTATCACCGAAGGTGTCGTTATCGGTATCCGCCCATTGGGTGCCGTCATCGGGGAAGGCATCAGCCATTCCTTCTGGGTGAGCTGGTCGGCCAGCGTCTACATCTGGGTCTGAATATCCATCACCATCAAAGTCTTGGCAACCGAATACGTCAGCGGTCGAAGAGCCCCATTCCCCGGGGCAGGAATCGACAATCCCATCGCCGGCATCTGATGTGTTAACGCCGTCTTGGTCAATATCGTTGGCCCAGAAGTCATAGTAACTCTCGACATGGAATGAAGCACCGGAAAGGTTGTTGTTAGATTCGTTAGATTCTGCATAATCATCGTTATTGTCGACGGTCAGAACACAGGTGTAATTATCCGTGGGGGTGTCAATTGGAATCTCGACGTATTCACCACTGCTCGACAACAATATGCCGTAAGAGCCGGTAAAGGTGACATTCTTTTCAAGCAGAGTGTGGGTTAAAGCACCACTGCTGTTGACGAGATTAATCTGCCAAGAGAATGGAACAGTGGTAGGACCAGCCAAGTTTCTAATCGTCCACGAAACCACGGCCTGCTCACCGCTTATCAGGTCGATGGGACAGTGCACACTTTCGGCGAAAAGGTCGGCTGATGCCGGGTTAGTTGTCATAACTGATAATGTATAATTACCCACCGAATTGTTCGAGCCGAGCATTAAGGTGTAGGTTCGGTTCATACCTTCCTCATACATCTGCCCGAGAGTTGACCAAGTCATCGTGCCATCTCCATTGTCCAGCCATGCGTCATTCATATCGCTGGGGCCATTTGTCCGGGATATGGAGAAGGAGAAATCGGTCATCTCGGGCTGGGCGATGGTGATATTCAGGTTCTGCATACCGGTGACGCTGAACTGGTAGGCGTCGGCGACATCGTTTCCATCCAAACACCCACTGCCATTGGAATTGGGGTTAACACCAAGCGCGGTTGGGTTTGCGCTTTCATCACTGGCATCACCGCCAATTCCTACGTCATCCAGTCCTTCACAGGAGAATGGCGGAATCCACGTACCAGCAAGAGGCTGGCCAATAATGAGTCGATAGGTGCCGCCCGGAGCACTACCGGTGCCACCGAAATAAGAGACGTTGAGAGTATATGTTCCAGCGACAAGATGGCTGTCGGTATCTTCGGTGGTGACGAAATCATCATTCACTCCCCACATGACCGAACTATCGATAGCAGTGCCATTGGGAGCGACAAGAGCCAGGTCGAAATCGGATCCACTGTTCGGGGCTATCACCAGAGTTGCATTGAGTGGTAATCCAGCACTAACGGTGATTTGATAGACGTCTTTCACATCACTTGAATCGACACATCCGCGGAATTCCTGCTCGATATCGGTACCGAGGTCGACCGCGGTGGCGGTACTATCTCCGGCATCACCACCAGAGCCACCATCATCTTGTGAGCTTGAGCAAGTGGTCTGGGGGGTACCGATGTTCAAAACCGAAGTAGGGGTGTAATCGTTATCATCCTCGTTCTTTTCAACGATAACATCTTCCTCGTCGACGAAATACAGCACATCATATTCTCCTTCGATTGTATCTGCAGGAATCACCGCGTTGATGGTAACTACCTGACTGGTATTCATCGGCAAGGTATTGACGGTGGTCGTTCCCAATACGGCATCAGGCCAACTTTGAATACCATCGACCGAAAGGTAGGCGCTGACTGCGAAACTCTGATTGGTGTCCAAGGAACCGGTATTGTTCACAGTTACCGTAAGACTGGGGGTATCACCCGGTTGTGCACTCGAGGGTTGTGAATGGTCGGTGATCTCTAAGTTCGGCGCCGGTATTGAGAAATTAGTGAAAACAGATAGGGTATAATTGGCATTTCCAGACCAATGTGAGACATTTAGGTAATAGGTTCCATTGACACCATCCTTTGCGGTATTCACTGAACTGACTGATTCATTGAGATCCCCGCCAAAACCCGAAACATCTAGGGTTGAGCCATTCGTTTGATGCAGGTAGAGGTCGAAATCCACTCCCGATTCCATCTCCAGCACCGCCTCGATGGTGTGGTTTGTTGGCACATCGAATGCAAATACATCGTTCTGGTCGTCCTTATCCATACATCCATCATAAGATGCTGTTACGTTATTACCGAAGTTGGTCGGTGAATCCGACCAATTCGCTGATGCGTCCCGGCCACTGCCGCCGTCATCTTGAGGATTATACCAGTCGACACACATCTCGGTATAATTAGTCCAGGTCTGAAGCCCGTAATTACCGTCGCCACTGTATTGCTGCACGACAATGAAATAATTTCCGGCAAGGCTTTCTGCGCCGGTACCGATGCTGGTAATCTTCTCCAATGGGTCGTTAAAGAATGAGTATGCATAGTATCCTGTGCCAGTCTCGTTCAGTAACCAAAGGTCGAAATCAGAGCCGATTGGAACGCTCAGTTCGACATCGATATTATATCCGGTACTCATGCTGAAACCGTACCAATCCTCTTTGTCGTTAGCGTCGACACAACCGCTTTTCTGCGTCGTCGGATCGGTACCCAATTGCCTAGCAGTGGCGGTGGTGTTACCTGCATCACCAGCAGTGCCACCATCATTTTGTATCGTCGGGCATGGGGCACGAGCGCCTGCCATCTGGGTATTACGGAACTTTTCCAAGGCAATTTCTGGGGGATTATCCAGTTTGTACAAGATTCCTTCTTCTGAAACAGAGATTTCACTTCCCGGAGTGGTAAAGGGTATTATCACGGCGGTCAATAGCAGGGCGATGATAAGCGAGCGAACCTTCATAGCAAATCCTCAATACCCCTTCGAGCAATTGCTAGACTATCAATGTGCGTTTTTCTAATCATTGGCGACCAAATCACCTTATTCCCTATTCTCAGTACCTCAACTACCATCTCTTCTACATTGTAACGCAGACTACCGTGATCTCTTGGGGGAGCCAGTTCTGAGGCCTGTAATGGTACCGAAAGGCAGGGGCGCGGCTCAAGATATGTGCAGGATTGTCGGCCCTACGGTTTTCGTATCTTTCGGGCCAGTGACGCTGAAATCGATAATACAAGTTGCCTTACAGATGTCGAGTCCAGCCTCGACAACGCTAATATTCTCACCGATTTCCCACACCTCAGCATCGGTGCCAGATTGGGTCAGGGTACAGTCGGTAGTCGAATCGATACGACATTTCACCGTGCCCTCCTCATGAGGATTGATGGTCACCAGTAAATCCGATATAGCCATAGCCTGTTCACCACTGACCAAAGTCATCGTGAACAGTACGTCGGTGGTACCATCGGTATTCGAGGATTTTGCGCTATCCTCGACCTCGTATCGGTAATCGGTTGAGGTGGTACTGATACAACCACTAGTGAACATCGAAGTTGCGAGCAACAAGGTGAAGAGAACCTTGGCGAGAGTGTTGTCCATGATTTAGCGCCGATTATTCAACTTTTTAGTATTGCTATTAAATCCCGGCCATTGAGCGCTTTGTTGTATTGGAAACTACAAGTCAAGTGTAATACGCTTTTAATGCATCGATTGGCAAAAAAGCCGACGGGGAGATTCGAACTCCCGACCGCCTGATTACAAATCAGGAGCACTACCACTATGCTACGCCGGCAACCTTTGCCGGTGGTCTCCTTTGATGAACCCTCGCTCGCCCTAAGTGTCAAGAGTGGCCGATACCTCGCATTGTTTGAGACGCATGGTCGCTGAAGTGCTCGATGGCCGTGCCTGTGCGGAATCGATTGAAAACTCACTGCATGGCGATATCACTGCCCTAGCAGAGAAAGGTATCATCCCACACCTTGCGGTCATCATCGTCGGCTCTGACCCGGCAAGTCAAGTCTATGTTCAGGCGAAGGAACAAGCCTGTGCTCGATTGGGAATTAAGTCAAGCAAATTTGAATTGCCTGGAGACACTGACTGGGAGAGCGTTATTGGCTTGGTGGAAGAACTCAATGACGATACAGAAGTGGATGGAATCCTGGTGCAATCCCCATTGCCGAATGGAATGGATGAATTGGTGATTTCCGAATTGATCAATCCGGAGAAGGATGTCGATGGTTTCCACCCACGAAATCTCGGTCGTCTTGTGCAGGGGCGGATTGATGGCTTACTCCCATGTACCCCGTATGGGGTGATGAGATTGCTCGACTGGGCAGGGGTTGACTTGGTCGGAAAGAGAGCTGTAGTAGTCGGGAGAAGTAGAATAGTGGGTATGCCGCAAGCCTTACTCCTCGCCCGTAAAGGAGCTGATGCGACGGTGACCGTGGTGCACAGCCGTACACTGGACATAGGGGATGTCTGTCGTAGTGCAGATATCTTGTTAGCGGCGGTAGGGAGTGCTGCATTCATCGCTCCTGATTGGGTCAAGCCGGGGGCAATAGTGGTAGATGTGGGAGTCAATCGAGTCGAGGACCCCTCTGCCGAGAATGGCTATCGACTTGCCGGAGATGTCCACCCGGATGTCTCTTCAGTCGCCGGATTGTTATCGCCGGTTCCCGGTGGAGTTGGGCCGATGACTATCGTCATGCTGATGGCCAATACCATTACTGCGGCCAAAAAGCGAAAAACTCCGATATAGCGGCGATTTTACTTGGAGAGGTTTCATCAACACGTTATTCCATGCAGCACCATGTCCGGTGAGCGATACCACCCCAACTTGGGTAGCGCCACTCTCATCATTGCAGTAATAATCCTGTTTTCCGTCCTATTGAATGCGATATTCGGCCCTTGGCCGGGACACTTCTCTGAAAAGATGTATGCCTTACCAATGCTAATGGGATTATTGAATATCGAAACCAGCCAACCTATTTGGGGACCGACCGGGGTGTTCAGTCTCCAAGAATTTCTGCTTCTATTCATTGCTGCAATCTGCGGGGGAGTCTCATATTGGGGGCGCCGTCTTAGGCCGGAGTTTTCAGTTCCCGAAGGAATGACTTTGTCGGACTTCAGTGAACGTCAATTCACCGACACTAAGGTCGCTACTAGCGGATTTGGTAAGGAAAGCCGCACGATGACAATCGAGTCGAGTCCAATCTCGTCTTCGCCATTATCATCCGACCTATTGTCTGACTATGAAATCCCGACCAAAGCCGCAATCATCGACAATATCATCGAGGTGCCACCCGAAGTCAGTTCGAGTAAAATGGAAGTCCCGATTTCCAACCTCGAGGTCGCTGTATCCCAAAGTGCGCCTATCAGTGGTGATGCTAAAGTGCGAGACTTCGGTGGCACGTCCGAAGTAGTCAATGTCCCATTGCCGGGTGCGAATGCTGCGGTAAAGACAGAGACAGAGGCCACTATCGTGCCGGATTTACCCGAGGACTCCGCCATACCCGAAACTACGTGGCCAACCGCTCCGAATACTACCGAAGTACCATTGCCCCAATCGCCAACAACGCCAGAATTACCCGAAGTCCCCTCATTGCCCGAAGTCCCCTCGTTGCCCGAAGTTCCCTCGTTGCCCGAAGTTCCCTCGTTGCCCGAAGTACCCTCGTTACCCGAAGTTCCCTCGTTACCCGAAATCCCCGAAGTACAAGAAGTTCCTTTGCCCCCATCACCTTTTACAACAGTGCTAGAAGATTTGGAAGTATATCCGGGTTCGGAGTTGGACCTCCCCGCCCTTCCAGATTTTGAAAATCAATAGTATGAGATATCCGCCACCAAAGGATGGCAGTATCGAGTGATTCTCTAGGCGCTTTTGTTAAACGAGGTTCTCTCTTCGGCATCATTACTATGCAGTCATCAGGCGACATCGAGGAGCACCTTTCCGACCTGATGGATTCCCCGGGCGGGAAACTATTGATGGAGATTCGCACCCATATAGCCAAGCGGATTCCGATGATGGCGGTGGCGTTTTTTGTCGGCCTGATAATCGGTTATCCCTTGGCTGCAATTGGTGTGGAATGGTTGGTTTCCGATGCCGCTCTGGCTCCCGAAAATACTGAGATAGTCGTGCTTTCACCGGTTGAATTCATCGCCATTAAAGTTCGATTCGCCGCGGCGGTGGGAATCTTGATGGTGGTGACACTGTTGATTGGAGATGCAGCCTTGGGAGCGTTCCGCTCGACCGCATTACGAGCACGGCTGTCCGAGGTTGATGTGAAAATACCGAAACCCGGCCGCCAACTCCTGTTGGTGATGTTGTCTATGCCACTGCTGGTGGTGGCCGGCCTGTACTATGCCTATGGCCTATTGTTACCATTGTTGCTAGAATATCTGGCTAATGATGCGGCTTCTGTCGGGCTATTGACCGAATGGCGGTTATCGTCCTATATCGGTTTCATCATCAATATGGCATTGGCCAGCATGATTGGTTTCCAGACGCCGTTATTGACCCTTCTCGCAATTCGCAGTGGTGTGGTTGAACGCTCGGTCTTGACCAATTTGCGTCGTCACATCTGGTTTGGATCGTGTGTCTTCGGGGCGTTGTTATCGCCGCCCGACCCACTTTCTCTTTTCTTGGTTGCGATGCCGGTAATCGTATTGTTTGAAGTTGCACTTTTACTCGACCGATTATTTCCCCTACGGGAATGAGAATCACTCAGATTCCATCAGGCTTCGGTTTCGAGCATCTTCGGCAGTGGCAACTGCAATGCCATCTTCGACATCGACCCAGAACATCATAATGGTGCCGGCAATAATCAGCACCGCCAGACTGGAGATTGCCACCCTGCTATCGAACATTACTGCCAATATCGTATAGATCATTGGACCCATAAAGGCGGCCACCTTACCGAAGAAGCCGAAGAAGCCGAAGAATTCGGCACTACGGGTCTCAGGAACCATCTGACCGAACAGGCTTCGCGCCAGACCTTGGCTGCCACCCATCAGGAATCCTGCGAGGCAACCCAGCATCAGCCATTGCCAGAACACACTCATTCCAAGAGGCGCCCAAATTAAGGTCCTAACCGTATTGGCGACAAAGTCCACCTTTCCATCGCCGATATTACTCGGGTGGTCGATACCGACCATGGTTGAATCAGCCAAGTCACCTCCCCTCACCGAGACACTGAAACGAGTATCGGTATTGGCGGCGAGGAAAGCGCTCAAATTCTCTGAATCAGCGGTTCCATTGGCACCTTCCTCAAAGTGGTTATTCTTGCAATCTACACAGAAGGGAAGGATGTGTGCCCAATCATCTTTGAAGGCTTGGTCATCATCTCCGACACCGACCAAATCCAGCGCCGCAACCGAGATGACATAGGTTTCTCCATTCCATTCGGCTTGGAAATCAAACTCTTCGTGATTCTCAAGTTCCAATGGGGCAAAGGACATCGCCCCGACGATTAACACACACCACAATACCAAGGACAAGGTCAGAGCCCTCTTGGTAGACCATCTTCCCGCGAGCCAAGTGAAGAAGAATGCTGATGGGAAGGCAACGAACTGAATCACGACAATCGTCATAATGAGGTCTTGCATGGTTAGTCCAAGAACCGCGATACCGAACGCCCCGGCTAGAGAGGTGACGCTGTTGATGCCGTCGATGAATAGGAAGTAAGCGAGCATGTAAATGAATAATGTACGGAAATTATGCCATTCTCTGATGGTCTTGAAAACTTCGCGGAAACCCATTTTCGTTGCTTCTATCAATTTCAGATCATCGATTTCATTTTCGATTTCCGGCTCGGCGACATAGGCAAAGGTGTACCACGCAAATCCATACCACCAAATCGCCGAGGTAGCCATGCAAAATGGGATTACCCATGCTCCAGATACACCCATCACTAAGCCGAGGTGGAATACCAGTAGAAGGCCGCCACCCAG
>Ga0302120_10001123_pt1 | contig 12536 bp, 10 predicted proteins | sample AG5_Bottom_MG_FD_203118 | JGI IMG/M metagenome (GOLD analysis project Ga0302120, IMG submission 203118) | Marine microbial communities from Western Arctic Ocean, Canada - AG5_Bottom | ecosystem: Environmental > Aquatic > Marine > Oceanic | place: Canada: Western Arctic Ocean | collected 2017-10-01 | reverse complement strand
AATAACCATCATCGTCATCGTAGAACGCTGAATGATTCACTGCACCGTGAATACTCAATGAGCCGTTTTCAACATCAACATTGACCAGTTGAAGCAATGAGATAAATTCGTAATTCCAGTGATAATATTCATCACCATTCTCTTCAACTATTTCATAGGTTTGTCGATAGGTAGAGAGGGGGACTGCAAGCAAATTTTCTGGTGCCCAATATGTGAATGCCTTGTGTTCATAGGATGCTTCTGACCAAGACCAACTCCAGCCACATGAACGAACATCTTCACATTGCTCATCTACATAAGCGGGTGATAGTGGTTGAACATCCATCAAAGCAGGATATTCAGGATTACTTACATCGAACAAAGAAACCTGAGTTATCGACCAATCAAGACCTAATCCGTCTTCACCGGGTCCAATTCCAATCGTCAACAGAGTATCCTCATCTACTGGGTGAATATATGTAGAAACACCAGGAATTTCTAACTCACCGAGAACATTTGGATTTGTTGGGTCTGATAAATCGATTACCCACAATGGATCCATGTTCTCAAAAGTCACCAAATAGCCTTTTTCACCAACGAATCGAGCACTCCAAATGCGCTCGTTCGGAGCGATGTCATCAACTAATCCAATTTGTTCAAGCGTGTCGATGCCATCAAAATCCAATACAGCAACCTGATTTGAAGGACCTGTCCAAACCGGTTCACCGTCTTCATCGACATCTTCGACAATCCACCATCGACCCCACACATCAGAGGTGGAAGCGACACGGATGTATCCATCGTATTCACTCATCGAAAATTGATCTTGGACTGTACCGTTTACTCGGCCTGAGCCGAGGTAAACTGTCGAATCTGCATCGGAAATATCGAATGCGTGAATGTTGGTTGCATCATCCCATCCGGTATTCTGCCAGAACCACCACCAATCAGCAGCTGGCTCAGCGAGGAGCAACATGTTCTGGCTAGCATAGACATGGGCCCAGCGGCTAGTGATATGATCCACTTCCAAATCAACCTCATCACCGAGTAATTTCATCGTCATGATGGTCGTCATTCCACGAACGGTGGAATCTGCACTCGCTGCAAACTCACTACAATCATCAGAAGATACTGGATACTGGATTAATCCAAATTCTGTGTCGGTCATCTCGTAAATTTTTGGTGCAAAATCTTCCATAGTTAATTCAGCAATCAATTGAGCATTATTTTCAATAGTCTCAAGCAAACTCGCATTCCATATATCCATCCTGACAGTTTTATTCTCAATTTGCCAATAATTATTAGGCAATTCGACCCAAGTTTGTAAGCCCTGAATATCTGTGTAGATATTTGTCACAGAGCGTACGGTGCCATCGACTAGACGTGCCGTGAGGTAATTTCCTTCAATGTAGAGTTCACGCTCGACTATAGGGGCTGAACGGTCACTTACATCGACAACTGTGTATTTCACCAAGTTTTCATAGCGTGTGTAAGAATATGATTGGTCATCTCCACTCGAATCGGTGTAAGTGTAAGTTATTTCCTCACTCATTACAGAACGGAGAGGATGATCTGGGGGTAAATTCCAGTAAGAAATACTCGAAACGATCACAAGTTTATCGCCTTCAAGCATCATTTGCATTGGATAACCTTGCATAGTCGTATTAGATTCAAGTGTTAAATCACCAAATTCTGGTACCCCCATGATTACCAATTGATTGTTATTCAACATGTAGATGTAATATCCATCGGTCTTCAAGAAATCAGCTTCGTCAACATCGGTTTCTTGGTTATTGGTTTCCGAATAAGTTCCTTCACGGCTTCCTCCATCATTTCCTCCTTCAGATGAAGAGTCGAAATCGGCCACCGTTGCTCCTTCTTCGGCAGATCCATCAAGCATAACCGGTCCACCTCTCCACCAACTAATGCCGACCCAATGCTGATATGATTGCTGGTCGAGAGAGACGAGCATTTCGTCGTAAACAGATTGTTGGAGATCCTCGAGCAATTCGCTGCATTGGTCATAATTTTGCAAAATTGGTGAGGTTAATATTCGAACGGGCAAGTCGAGCATGGGGTATTCGCCTTGAATCAAATCAACGGTTTTATCGAAATCATCGACCACATCGTCAACTAAACTGATACAGCCAGAACTCAGCATCATTACTAAGACAAGGATTGCCATTTTCGGGCGGCTATGCGAGTTCGGATTTGGACTCATAGTTAAAACGAAGTGCTCCGGCTATTATGAAGCGGTTGGTAAGATGATTTTACAATAATATATCGAAATTAATTAAATCAATTCGAAAATGGAAAGCTTCGCCAATTATTTCTCGGATGAATTTCTGGCGGTGAGGGGATAATTTCCTCCGCAGATTCTTCGGTTCTTTCTGACGTCATTTCAACGGCTTCTCCTTCAGGGTCGGAGCCGAGGCATTGGGTGCCGGCTAAGAATATCAGCGCGGCGAGCTGCATGTCCAAATTCTGGTCCATCAAACTGCTATCATCGCCATTCCTAACATAAGCACCTTGGCTTCTTGAGTCATGATTGCATCATTTAGTTTCATTTCTGCACTGGCTCGCAATATAACGATTATGCGCCTGATTCGAGGCGTGAAACCTCCAACGAGGTTGACAGCACACCGATTCCAACCTCGGTGATACACCATTTCGGTCGCTTTTTCTCATTTGCCGGACCAATGAGATCGGATTGTTTTAATTCGCTGAGATGATAACTCAAAAGTTGACGGGAAATCTCTAATTTATTGCTAATTTCTGTCCCTGAAAGTCCCAATGCCCCAGAGTTAGAAAGAACTTCGAGAATTGCCAATCGAGTTCCTGCGATTGGGTTACGAATCCTCTCTAATTCTGATTTTGATAGGTGGCCAATCGCATAACGGCGTAGTTTGCCATCTCTCCAGGAGATAATTCGACCTTCTCCTTCGAGTGTTTGTAAGTGGTAAGCAGTGACTCCGTTCGCTAATCCTAGAGCATCGCGTAAAGCGGAGAAATGAATTCCTGCATTTGCTTCAAGGTATCCCAATAATCTTCCACGTGTTAACAAATCATCTCGAGTTTTTTTGATTCGCGCTAACATCGGTGCGACTAGCGCGACTAATATTGTAACTTTCATTACTTCAGAAAACGCAGCACTAAGAGCCATCGTTCCGAGAATTCCGGCACCACCAATCATCAAATTACGACTTAAATCACCATCATCAGAACCATCTCCCGATTCTTCCGATGGCTGCTCATCAGACCGTGGTTCTGGTTGAGCAGCAAACTCAGCACCACCATCCTCTTCAGCAGTGTCCGCAGTTTCATTATCACCAAGAAATCCAGCAAGGTTTGGCTCTTCTTCGAAATCATCACCATTACTGGTCGAAAAGGCGGTCATCGAGGCTCCAGTGACCAGAGAAATAATTGCGAGAAGGGAAAAAAACCTGACAGCAGCAACGCCTTCCATCGAACATCCGAAGGTGATTCTACCTAAGAGAGACTTGGTAAATCGCTTTGACAATCCAACAAAACCGTTTGACTCTTGAATCGTGGCTTTGAAGAAGAGGGACTCTTGTGTGAAGACGAAATCAAATGAGCGAGTCGAGCGATATCGAGGTTGGTGGGGCTGAAGAGCACACTGAAGCAATGCTCACTGCAGCGCGCTCAGTAATCCGAACCTGTATGCAAATACGCTCGCACGAGCACGTCTTAATCGTCACCGATCCAGTAACAGCAGGAGTTGGTAGGGCACTGTACGAAGCCTCGGCTGAAGTCACAGATAGAACTCTAATGATGATGATGCCGACAACTCACAAAAAAGGTGCAGAACCGCCTTCACCTGTCACCGATTTGATGCGACGACAAAATGTTGTCTTGCTCGCAACAAAAAACTCGCTAACGCACACACGAGCACGTTTGACTGCTTCACGAGAAGGTGCGCGTATCGCTTCGATGCCGGGAATTACTGAAGTGACGTTCGCAAATGGTGGAATTACTGCTGATTACAATGCTCTCCAAAAAGAAATTGCAGGTCTGAACCCACTCTTGAGACGACGACGCGAGGTTCACGTTACTACACCTGCTGGAACCGATGTTCGCTTCGTCATCGGTGCTAGATGGGTTCTCGAGGACAATGGCATCTGCAATCGGCCTCGACAAATCATGAACCTACCTTCAGGTCGAGTTTTCGTTTTGCCAAAAGAGGATTCGATGACTGGGAAAATTGTAATCGATGGCTCGTGGGATGGCAAACTTTTGGATGATCCTCTAGTACTATTAGTGGAAAATGGAGTCATAGTCAACCTTTCTGGTGGAGAAATGGCGGAGAAAATCGATGATGTATTTGAGCAGGCTGCAATCCCACTCCGGCCAACAAAAGCTGCAAGGGTAAGGACGGTTGCAGAATTTGGCTTTGGTATGAATTCACGCTCAAAATTAATTGGTAATATGCTCGAAGATCAAGTTGTGCGCGGATCGGCATATTTCGGGTTTGGAGATAATTCGGCTTTAGGTGGGAAAGCAACGGTAGGTGTACATATGAGAGGCGTTATGATTAAACCAACCGTCGAATTACAAGATGTTGATTTGATAATTGATGGTAAAGTAACCGCTCGTAAAAAGTGATTTTAGATGCGGGCTATCCTTTGGTGTAATGGTCGAAACCCAACCATTGAAATGATGGAGGTTTTCGATAAAGATATCCCTCTTTTTGGCGTCGATGGGGGAGCGGATAAGGCAAAAAATGCAGGATATGAAGTCATTGAAGTTCTCGGAGATTTGGATTCTGTCGATTCTGAAGAATGGAATAAGAAATCAACCGAATTACCTGACCCATCCAATAGTGACCTCGCAAAATCTCTAGCAGAATTAGCATCGCGAGGATTCAATTCAATCGATATTGTCGGCATCGATGGAGGTAGTCCGAGCCATATCTTAGGAAATTGGGCAGCACTCGCTGATGCTCCCGGTTCGCTGTGTATCAGGATGCAGCATGAGAACGGCACGACAATTCGCCTTCATCCTGATGAGGGTGCTGCAGAATTTGAAGCGGAAATTGGAACAGAATTCTCAGTTTTCGCCCTTTCAAAATGCGAGCGGGTCACGATTGGCGGCGCTAAGTGGAATCTGGATTCACAGCCGCTCGATTTTTCGACCCGCGGCTTACATAACCTTACTACTGAAACTCATCTGAAAATTCAAGCAGATGGAATACTAGTAATCATTTTCTGACGAACTCGGCAGAGTTATCATTCTTCTTCGTGTGGTTTCGGATTTTGAGAGAGCAACATTGCTATCGGTCTAGTTCGTGAGTCACTCTCCAATGCTATCTTCATAATGACAGCCAAAGGGACACCGAGAACCATTCCCATCACTCCCCATGCCCATCCCCAGAATGCTACCAATAACAATAGGACTATCGGAGACATATCGAGCCGTTGCCCTGCCAATTGCGGCTCGACAAATGCTCCCCAAACCTGTTGATTTCCAATCAATAATGCAATCATAATCAAAGCGGTTGTCGGCTCTAGAATAATCAGGCCAAGAAGAGCAGGAGGGATTAATGAAATGAGTGCCCCAACATATGGAATGAAATCAAGCAAGAAAGTAAACGATGCCCAAAGGAACCAACCAGGAATATCCAGATAGTAGAGAATGATTGCCGCAATCACCGCTTGCCCGAAAGCTACCGTGGCACGAGTCATGACATAGGTATTGATACCTTTACCAGAATTTGACGCGATTTGAGTAAAGCGATCAACCTCATCTGGGTAAGCTACTGCCAAACGTCCTGGTAGAGTTTCCGCCTCAAGAATAATGAACAGTAAGAAAATGAAAACAGTAACTGCAGAACCGGTGAAACTTGCAAGAGATCCTGCAAATCCAGTAGCAAAATCTTGTATTGTTGTAACTGTTATTAACCCAGTTATTCCACTTGTATCGATATGATAACCTCGGAACTCAATCGCTTCGAGCCATTCGATTTTATTCTCTAATTGTCTGGACAAATCCTCGGATTGATTAGTAAAATCTTGAAGATTTGAAAACAAAATATTAGAAGCGAAGAAAATTACTCCAACTACGATAGCCATTAGAAGACCATAAGCCAGCAAGGGATGGCCAAATCGATTTTCTAACATCTGTGCAGGTGGACGAATAAGTAGGAAAAGCAAAGATGCGATTACAAGTGGCTGTATCACCGCTTTCAGATAGATAATAGCAAGAATCGATATCATCAATATAATTGCAATATGTGAAATTGTACTGACTGGTACACTGCGGAAACGGTTCCCTGACATCTCTCTAACCTCAGCCTTCCGAGTAGGTTGAACACATCAACCATTTGCTGGATTAGGCTAACTTTACACGCATATATATCGATATGAAACGATCTGCATCGTGCTCGAAAGTAAATTTTTCTTCAACTCGAGCACGACCATTCTCACCTTTCTCTTTCAATGAAGAATGGCTGGATAATTCAGCGACAATTGAATTTGCCATCGAAGATATATCGCCCATTCTGAACAGAGAACCGACCGTCTCATCAACCATCTCAGGCAAAGGACCGTGATCGACGGTTACAACCGGTGTTCCTGATGCCATCGCCTCAAGCGGAATCAATCCTTGACCTTCGTAATATGAAGGATACACGACCAAATCAGCATTTCGGTAAAGAGTTGCTAAATCTGAAAAATTCATGCTAGATTCTATCTGTACAGCATGGAGGATGCCTAATTTTTTTGCCTTTCTCAAAAGTCGAGATTTCAAATGCCCACGACCGACTATGACGAGCCTTGAGTTTGGTAATTCTTCGTAAACTAGAGAAAAGGCATCAATTAACGAACCATATCCCTTTCTAGCCGCTAATCGCCCAACTGCAAGTAATAAATTGGTATCGACATCAGCCCCAAATTGCTCACGGATTTCTACGTTTTCACTTTCAGCAGGCACGAACATTTTCGTGTCAACTCCCCAATGAACTACTTCGCAATCCCAATCTTCGGGCGGAGAATACCTGTCAAGAAAATCTTGTTTTGTCGCCGCCGAATTAGCGACGCAAACATCCGAACCAACCAGCGCGTCACCCTCAAATTCAGCATAACGGCCAGCGGTCAAAAGTATCGCCAAATCATTTGGATTCGCCCACACGGCAGCCTCCTTCATACTGGCTGCTGTGCGCAACCCATCCCGCTCTCCTAACCAAGACCCGTGAAGAGAGGAGACGATTGGCCCGACATTATTGCGACAATCAACGAATTGCTTTGCATTCCAAGAAATCATCGGGCAATGGAGATGAACGACATCGACGGGTGAAGTTGAATTGAGTTTTTTCAAGGCCCTCAGAGCACGTTTGCCGTATGAGCGAGTAAATTCCATCGGTAATCTCAGCCAACCGACTTCGATGATGTCGACACCAGCCAATACCGGCACCTCTCCCTTACTTCCTGAACGGGTGATTACAGTAATTTTGTGACCACGAGCGGCAAGCGCTGCTGAAAGGTGAAAAACAGTCGACCCCATTCCTCCCCACCTCGGGGGATATTCAGCAGAAAGCATGGCGATGTGCATAACGACTCCACGATGCGCTCGGATTACCTGTTTTCAAGCGATTGGACTCAGGACATGCATCCGTTTGATTCAAAACGCAAACTTTGGTCGCAGGTTTGAGAAACATGAGTGATACACTGCCAGTTCACGTAACCGTGGTTATTCCGACTCGAAATGAAGAAGCTGCAATCGTCGATACCATCCGCTCAGTACCAAGTGACGGATGGTGCGAAAAACTCGACTTTTTGATCGTCGATGGAAACTCAACTGACCGCACTCGCGAATTAGCAAAGGAAGAAGGCGCAAGCGTTTATCTCGAACCTCGCAAGGGTTATGGTCGCGCTTACAAAACGGGATTTGCTATGGCTCCGGGTGAAATCATTGTCACGATGGATGCAGATTGCACATATCCTGGAGAAGAAGTTCCAGCACTCGTCAAGAAACTCGTCGACGAAGAATTGGAATGGATTACCTGTGATAGATTACGCCGTGCGGAAGAGGGTGCAATGCCAGGGATTCACGGCTTCGGAAATTGGGTTCTGAGCACGACTGCGAGCCTGCTCTACTGGTATGGCGTGCACGATTCACAAAGCGGAATGTGGGTATTCCGCAAGTCGATTTTCGCGGATGAGCGCGTCCGACCCAAGCACGATGGAATGCCGCTTTCTCAAGAATTCAAGATCCGTGCTCGACGGTATTTGGGCAAGAAGAAGACTGATGAAGTTAGTGTCCCTTACCGACCAAGAGTTGGCGAGGCTGAAATCAACACTTGGGGAGATGGTCTGCTAAATTTGCGCTTCTTATTCACTCACAGACTAGGCCTAACTCGCCAAGTGACTCCATGGGGCCCTGAGTAATTTCAATCTGTCACCACCCCTTTTCTATCACTCATGGCTAGTATGTGAACATAAAGTAGCGGAACATCTCCCGTACTGTGTGGAAACTGGACTTCATGGCAAAGTTGTGCTCGTCACCGGCGGTGCAGGCGGCATAGGTCAGGCTATCTGCAGAGCGTTCGCCGCTGAGGGTGCGCGCGTAGTCGTGCATTACCATACCTCGGCTGCTGCGGCTATTTCGTTGGCCGAGGAAATTGATGGAATAGCCATCCATGCGGATCTACGCGATACCAAGGAAGCGCTGTCGATGGTTCGTAGCATCATCTCTGACTTCGGAGGACTCGATGTCTGCATCGCTAATGCCGGCAACTATCCCACTACGTCCAAGCCCTTTTGGGAAATAGATGCTGAGCGCTGGGCCTCCACCATGAACTCAAATCTGGGGGTTACAGTAACCACTGCTCGCGCCTTCCTTAGCCATGCCTCAGAGGTTGGACGAGGATCGATTGTTATGATTGGCTCGACCGCAGGTATCTACGGTGAATCCGGACATGCTGATTACGCTGCGGCGAAAGGCGCCATAACGTCAGGTCTGCTGATGACACTGAAGAACGATGTCTCGCAAATCGGTGGTGTCCGTGTCAATGCGGTCGCTCCAGGATGGACAGTTACCCCAAAGAAGATTGAACAAGGAGTTGACAAGAAAATCGTCGAGAGTGCAACTGCGACGATGGCGCTGAAGAAGCTCGCTACCCCTGAGGATGTGGCTAGCGCTGTAGTCATACTATCTTCAGACAAAATTTCAGGACATATCACGGGTCAGGTAATCGAGGTCGCTGGTGGAATGGAAGGACGTTTGATTCCCTGAATAGAGGGTGTTACTCTCGCTCATAATTGCTGAATTTATCGGTTCACATTGGGCTTTGCGACTCGCTAGCATATGATTCGCCCCTCAGACAATCGATATGAGAGAGTCACCTACGATTCATTGGGTTCATGTGCCTATACCCGATGGCACACCATGGCAGATGAGATTACCAACCGACTCGGCGGATGTACCTCGCCATATCTGCTCCAGCACGCCTCTAATCCAGTTTCTTGGCAACCATGGGATGAGGAAGCCATCGAACTGGCCAAGAAACTAGACCGCCCCCTGCTTGTATCCATCGGGTATGCTGCCTGTCATTGGTGTCATGTGATGGAGCACGAATCATTCAATGATGAGTTGACAGCTAAACAGATGAATGAATCACTAGTCTGCATCAAGGTCGACCGCGAGGAGAGTCCGGATGTCGATGCACTGTATATGGCGGCGTGCCAAATTTATTCGGGTGGTGGAGGATGGCCGCTGAATGTATTTGTCGACCCCGACACACTCAAACCGTTCTTCGCCGGTACTTACTTCCCTCCGGTACAACGCTACAACAAACCATCATGGGGGCAACTGATCGAGAGCATCGTACGGGCATGGCAGGAACAACGCGAGCAGGTCATCAACTCCTCGAAACTGATTACAGAACAAATCCAGAAATCATCGATAGGGGAGGGGTCATCACAAGATATTGAATCTCTGATCAAGGAATCCATATTAGCCGGGCTAATCCATTCCAAGAGGGTCTACGACCCCGTCAACGGAGGGATTGGGGGTGCTCCGAAGTTTCCGCATCCGATGGAGATGGAAGGCTTGTTACGTGCAGGAGAGATAGACATCGTATCTCATTCGTTGGACGTTATGGCAACCCGTGGTCTATTTGACCATCTCGCAGGTGGCTGGCATAGGTATTGCGTGGATGCTGAATGGGCAGTCCCCCACTTCGAGAAGATGCTCTACGACAATGCCCTGATGCTGGCGGTTCACGAGAAGGCGCGTCGCCTCGGAATAGGGAGCCAGAATGACAGGGTAATAGGACTGACATTAGAATGGATTCGCAATGAGATGCTAGACCCCTCCGGAGGTGTGTGGTCGACTCTTGACGCTGACTCGCTCGGAGAGGACGGGAAATCTGAGGAAGGCGAATTCTACTTGTGGACTCCCGAACAAGCAGGGGATACTGTGGCTTGCGAACGCTTTGGAATCACTGATCAGGGTAACTTCGAGAACAGTGGTCGAAGCGTACTATCACTACATGAGGTCGGCGGCCTTGATGATGATGACCTACGTATTCACCTTCTCAATAAACGGGCCGAACGGGATCGACCCGGAACAGATGACAAGGTGCTTACCGCGTGGAACGGTATGCTGCTGGTCGCCTGTGCAGATTTACCCGAAGATGATGCAAAGAGTATTGGCCAGCATATCTGCAAGGAGCTGCTGTCTCGTAAGGATGTCCTTCGAACACGAAGAGGAGACACCCTAGGGGGGCCAGGTTTCCTAGATGATTATGCATGGGCTGCACTCGGTCTGCTGCGCTGGGGAATACGCTGGGATGACAAAGAATGCTTACACCGAAGCCACGAGATCACCAGCCAGCTGCTCAAAATATTCACCGACCCTGATGGTGGCTTCTGGATGACCAGTACCGACCACACTGAACTTCCCGTCAGGCAGAGGTCAGTCTCAGATTCTGCGGTTCCTGGTGCTACCGCGGTGGTGGTTGAACTACTGCGAACCCTGTTGCTACTATGGCCTGATCACTCTCAAGCCGATGAGTGGAGAGAATCGGCCGAGAAGGCAATAATCAGTGTAGGGGGCGACCTAGTCGCCAGAGCTGGTGGTCACTGGGCTCTAATCTGCGCTGCACAAGGACTTGTTGAACTCGGTCAAGTCTGGTTCATTCATCACTCGGGGAGTGAACCTGCCGAGGTCGAGAATCTAAGGCGCAGCTCTGCTTGGAATCAGTTGGTCGTCTCCAGTTGTGATCCCATTAGTGGCAAGGACCGCGGTGAAGCTGAATGGCAGGGTTGGTTATGTGAGGGCATGACCTGCAGGTTAGCTACAATGGATGCATCTGCACTGAAATGGCAAAGAGAATTGCGTGACTAAATTACACATTCAGATTCTTTCTAATACTATAGATATCCCATTAATTCAGTAATAAGGGACTTAATGGATAAAAGCAACATTATTAATAAAATAACTTTAGATTAGTTACCTATGAAGTCTAGTCTACAAGACGTCCGCCTGACTGCCTTGGTTTTGATTAGCGTCCTCATTATTGTTAGCTTGATGGTTAGTGCAATTGGAGGTAACTCTGTCGATATCCATGGGTACTCATCTGTAGTTTACTGTGCTGTGATTGCCATTGGTATTCAGTGGATGGCATGGCTACCTGCTTCTTTCAGACAAACTGAACGCTTCTACGATATAACGGGTGGTTTGACCTATCTCGCTGTGGTTGCCTTCAGTCTATGGGCAGGAACACAAACTGAATCACCGAGCCCAAGAGAATGGATTATCAGCTTACTTGTAGTCATCTGGGCTTTACGCCTCTCAAGTTTCCTCTTTTTTCGCATCCACCGCGCAGGAAAAGATGGACGATTTGACGATTTGAAAACTTCTCCAATAAGATTTCTAGTGCCATGGACTATACAGGGCCTATGGGTTTTTCTCACTGTGAACGTTGTTATTGTGATCAATAGCCAAGCTAGTCCTGCCCCTTCACTAGGGATTTGGGATGGCATTGGATTTGGTGTATGGTTGCTTGGATTTGGTGTTGAGGTAATTGCTGACTCTCAAAAAACAGCTTTCAATGCTAAACCCGAGAACCGAGGAAGATGGATTGAAGATGGCCTTTGGTCACTATCTCGACATCCTAACTATCTGGGTGAGATTCTTATTTGGTCTGGAATCGCCTGCTTTGGAATTCCATGTTTTACCGGACTTGAGATGTTGGCTTGGGTATCGCCAATATTCGTCTACTTTCTCCTCACAAAAATTAGCGGGATTCCTATTCTCGATAAACGGGCTTTGGCCAAGTGGGAGAATAATCCAGAATATATGCAATACAGAGCCAATACTCCTGTGCTCTTTCCACGTCTTAGACGCTGAAGAAAAGCCTCGCCGGGAATCGCAAGGGTAGCCTCTAATCCACCCATGATTAGCAGGGTAACCTATTGGGCCATGTTGAAATGGACTTGGCTCCAGTACCATCCAATGGAGGACATAGTCTGGCTTAAGCAGATGTTCCGTCAAGAATTGGATTTGCGTCCACCCTCACTTGCGAAAATAGGTGAAAA
>Ga0302120_10001122_pt1 | contig 12539 bp, 10 predicted proteins | sample AG5_Bottom_MG_FD_203118 | JGI IMG/M metagenome (GOLD analysis project Ga0302120, IMG submission 203118) | Marine microbial communities from Western Arctic Ocean, Canada - AG5_Bottom | ecosystem: Environmental > Aquatic > Marine > Oceanic | place: Canada: Western Arctic Ocean | collected 2017-10-01 | reverse complement strand
TAGCTACAAGTTTGTCACTATTTGCTGCCGCAGGCATAAGTCCGAGAGGCAACGGGAAGAATCTAACTGCTGCTTCGAGGGGGGAATAACCTCTTACCAACTGGAAGTGCAACATCTGCATAAACATAAATGAAAACATAACGAAGAATGCCAAAGCGATTGCAGAAAGACCAACTGAATAACCTTTGTTTGAAAAGAATGACATGGGTAAAATAGGATGTTTTGTTTTAAATTCCCACTTAATGAAGGTAATACTTGCAATGATACCAATACTAAAGGCTGCTATCACTTCTTTGCTATCCCAACCGAGGCTCGGGCCTTCAATAATTCCATAGAGAATAGAACTGAGTGCAATTATTGACAATACTGAACCTGTCCAATCTAGAGGTTTGGATGCATTTTCTTTAGATTCCGGAACAAAATACATTCCCAATAATAAAGCCACTGTAATAATGGGCACATTGATTAGAAATACCGTTTGCCAGTCATAGTTTTGAACAAGATAGCCGCCTAATAGCAAACCAATTGGGGCGCCTACCCCAGCCATTGCGGCCCAAATGCCGATAGCCTTCCCTCTCTCCTTCTTAGGGAAAATGACGATGACTATGGAGAGTGTTGCGGGCATCACCAAAGCAGCACCCAAACCCATAACTGCTCTAGCGGCGATAACCTCGGTTGCTGAATCTGCAAATAGAGCAGTCCATCCAGATGCCAATGCAACGATTACCAACCCAATTTGCAAAGCACCTCTTCTTCCAAAACGATCTCCTAATGCACCCATCACTAACAGGGTGCCACCAAATGTTAGAGCGTAAGCATCTAAGATCCATTGCAACTGCGTATTATCTGCATCTAAGTCCAAAGAAAGTTCGGGAAGGGCGACGTTCAATGTGATATTATTTAGCATCACAATAACAAGGCTCAAACTCATTATACCGAGAATCATCCAACGCTTCTCATGATGAGAATGTAATGTTTCCATAATTCGCTGTAATTTAATATAATATATGAAAGGATAGCAATAGTAATTGAAAGTAATTAGTTGTAAAAAATTAATTTGAGTATCGAATGTCATTGTTGTTTGAATGGACTTGGCATGGGCCATTCTAGTCTCTACTCTATAATTTCAAAACCTTTGAACGGTTTAGTTTTGAATCCTTGTAAGGACCCTGTCAAGTGCTTGTATATCCTCAGCAAAAGTTTCTGGAGCCTTTGACCAAGCAACCCTCATCCAGGTTTTGAGGTCTTTGTGAAACATACAACCTGGGATTGCTAGCAGACCTTCTTGCTTGCCAATTCCATCGATTACTTGCATCGCATCAACTCCAATATCAAATGCTCCAAACACTCCTTGAGGTGGAGCCTGCCAATCAATTCCATGTTTTTCTAGTACTTTTTCCAATAAAGGAATACCATGTTTTCTACGCTCCTCGATGGCATCCAAGGCCTTCTGCAAATGTGGCCATGCAGCGGCAGCGAGGCGGGCGCTTGGTGTTGCCAACATTCCTGTAAATGTCTGTAAGGCGCGCATAGCATTATTGGCAACTTCTTCGCTTGCAATAATCCAACCAAACCTCAATGAGCCGAGAGAGTATGTTTTGGTCAAGGAATTAATACTCACACAATGTTCTCCGAGGGTATGGGCAGGACGAGAATTACCTGATGCGCGTAATGAATCATTGTAAACCTCGTCAGCAATCAGAGGAATGCCTTCCATCCTGCAGGCTTCGACCAACCAATCCATATCTTCTATCAAGAGGTTGAAACCAGTGGGGTTGAGAATTGGCGTTATTAAAACACCGTCAACTGTTGGAATAATATCAGAAAGTCTGTCTCTATCTAGTCTCCAAGGACCCGTGCCTGAATTAATTCGGTTGAATTCAACAGTTTCAATTCCCATTATTCTAGCGGATTGACTTACCGGCGCATAAGAGGGCATCTCAACTGCTAAACGCTTTGAGCCAGAAGGTAAGGCCGCAGCAATTGCTAGATGAATGGCATCAGTTGCTCCATGAGTTGCTACGACTCGTTCTATTGCGACGCCTTCTCTCTGCGCAATCAGTTGGCGCATATCGATGCCATCGTATAGCGGGTGAATAATGAGGTTTTCAATGTTTGACAATTCTTTTGACCAATCTAATTGTAGGCCTGATTGTGAGAGGTCGTGCGGCCTTTGCTCCATCAAACGAGGCTCGTACCAATCCAGATAGGCGATTGGAGGGATCTCATTTCCATGAACAGGTGGGCCATTTTGTGGCCACCATATATCGCCCATATTTGCCTGCACTGGCTACGACTTCATGAAGATAGCAGACGCTCACATACTTCAATTCCTACAGCATCCCCTATTTCTTCGAATAACTTTTTCAATCGTTGGAGAATTGATTTATCTCCATTTGATTGGAATAAGGAAAAGCCAACGTGCCCTCTTGTGTTGACTGATAAGTCCAATTCCCAAGCCGCTTCTAAGGCGGCTTGTGAACCATGTTTGAGAGCGATGCCGGCCACTAATTCAGGACGGCTTGCAGCCCCCCTTGATATGTCCTTGATGACATCAAGCACCTCGGCCTCTTCAACTTCTTTTGTTTCCAAAAGTAATGATAAATCTCTACCTCTTTGGATACCTTGTTGTAGAGCATTACCATCATCCAATTTGGAAGAAAATCCACCTAAAGCAAGTAGTTCATCAGCGCTAAATGCCGATTTTCCAACTTTGTCGACTAATGAAGTGAGGTGACTAACATCGGCAATATGTCCATCAAGTCCTGCTGCAATTAGCAAACACTTGGCTTCGCCAAATGCATTTCCTGCACGTCGATGTAAAGTAGCCGCTCGCCGAAGATGTAATGCTGCTTGGATTGTATCTCCTGTTACCATTTTCAACTGAGCCATTTCAATAAGGAGGGTGATGGTTTCACTAGAGAGGTCAAGTTCACCCTCATCTCCTTCAATGTTGATTTCAATCAAGGGAAGTCCATCATGAGTTTTTGCTTGCTTCAGAATGTTTGCCCATTCCAAGGGTTCTACATTGGCAACCAAATTTTTCAATGAATTGCGCTTTAATTGTCCGTCATCTCCTCGATGAAGAACCTCGGAATTAGCAAGTTCTGCGGATAATTCTTCAACTTTGTCTTGACCCTTTTCTGTTAGTGAATATGCGGTGACTCGCTTTCTTTCATTGCCAACTCTTCTCCTTTCTGAGATTAGTAAGCCTTTGGAAGTTAATATTGTTACCTCTCGTGAAATATGAGATTGTGCCATACCAAGTCGCTCTACTAAACCACGTTGGCTGTAGCGGCGGGGGTATTCGAAACGGTCTAGATATTGCTGGCATCCAGATAAAGAGATCAATATCCTATCTGCATTACTCGGCTTGACGCTCAACCCTTTCCACCCTCTGTATAGGTGTGCAACGAGGCGGCTGTGATTTAAGAATCACCTTGCTTAACATAGGAATGCCAGTTACTACCACGTTCTGCATTCGCTCCCATACTTGGGAAATCCTCAGCCTTTGGAATCAATGCCGCTTTCTTTGCCTTACGGCGAACCATCAGAACGGTACCAGCAACTCCAACAACAAGTGCCCCCATGATGATTGGAGAGATTCGGATCAAGTTTCGAACCAGCCCTAGGTTTCCAAGGTCAATTGGCTCTCCAAATCCTGCAGTATCAATGGTCATAACATCGATGTCATATTCTGGGTCATGAGTGATATTCTCACCTACTGGGTGGTTGTATCCTCCGATCATCCTAACTCCTTTGTAATGGCCATCTGGGAGGCTACTATTCTGCAAGTCCTCCTTGTTCACAGGGCGGATTCCGTGTAATTGGAACAATACTTCATCTTCCACTCCGTCGATTGTCGCATTGGATACCCAACGGATACTGGCCATTTTTGCTCCATCATTATCGAAATGTAATCCGCCTGCTCTAACTGCTGAGGCGTTTGAGATTCCTTCTTCTTTCAATTCATCTCCTTCAGAGCTACAATGGGTTTGCTCGAACTTTTTGCTGTCCTTTTGTCCATTGTTATCCTTTTCAACATAGTCCATTCCACACTTCAATGGGTGGCCAAATTGGTCATGAGTATCCATTGGTGGTGGATGGATTGGTGGGGCCGCCATTAAGGAGTTCTTTTTTGCTTGACCTACGAATGGTTTTGGTCCAGGCATCTTCTGGAATTGTTCCATTGTCCAATCAGCTACGTTGTCCTTCATGTAGACCCCCATGCCATATTCGACAACTGTCATCAATCGGCTATCATTTGCTGAAGCATCCCATCCTTCGATGATTTGGTCGTACTTCCATACGTTGTTTAGGACATCTGCGGTAATGTTGCTGCTTGCAATTTGCTTACTATTGTCGATTTTCATGTCCCCACCCCCCCTCTTATGGGTTTCAACACGGTAATGGGGCATTGCTTCAACTTCGACTGTTGTTTCAGTTGTTGTTATGTGAAAGATATACTTAATCAGGTCAAGGCTTTGATTAGCATCGGCATCATTCCCCTGATAGGCGATTGATGTTGCATCAAGGCTGAAATCAAATTGACAATTATTTCCATTACATTCTTCTGTCAAAACAGAAGGAGTCCAAGTTAAATTACTGTATGAAATATATTTCAGGACAGGTTCGTGACTAACATTAGCCTTTGTGATTTCATCCAATGTCCCTGCCTTTTCTTGCCCTTTTACATTGAATAGGCCATCATTGTTTAGATCTTCATATTCAAGAATACCATCTAATTTTTGATAGAAAATAGTGTTAACTGGAATACCAACCCGCTTATCGAAACGACCACGAGAATCGTGGATATCCGCAACCCCCATGAAATGTGTTTGTGCAGTAAGTAAGGAAATTTCACCTGGGTCTTCTGTTGTCCCCCATGATAACCGCATCTTTGCATCTCCAAGTTTTAAGCTCAATTCGCCAGCAGTTTCATTCAAATCCACTTTTATCTCTTTATTTGTATACTTGATACTATCATCAGTAATCGCATCATCGCTTTGAGCGGTTGCGCTACTTGGAATTGAGATTAACATCAGGCTCATCAGCAACAGTGCTACAAGGCTTCTTCTGCTCATAAAGCCCCATCGGCTATATCCACTATATCAAAGACAATATCAGATATACCATTAAATTAGTTTATATTCCGGCTGAGAACCTCTTCTGATTTCTTCAAAAGTGAATTGATAATTTCCACACCCTTGACCTCATGACCTAAGGCATTTAGCGAAGTCGTAGTTTTTGGACTCATCCCACAACCTGCTAGATTCTCTACTCTGCCAGCCGGCGTATTGACATTTATCGTGAAGCCATGTCTACTAACCCATCGTAGGAAAGATAAGCCGATACTTGCAATTTTATGCCCATCAACCCAGACTCCTTGCATCCTTTTATCGCGAGTTGCTGATATTTTATGTTCCGATAACGCGGTGATAATCCACTTCTCTATCTTGTGAATAATTTGGCTGACATTTGCTTCATCTGCTTGATTCCAATGGATAATTGGGTAGATGACTATTTGCCCCTCGCCATGCCAAGTTAGACCTCCACCTCGGTCTACATCAACAGTTAGGTAATCAGCAGGTGCTTGAACGCCATCATTACGTGCCTTAGGTCCGATAGTGACTACTTCGGGATGTTCACAGATGAGGAGGGTGTCTTCAATTTCATCAGCGATACGTTGCTTTTGCATTCTGCTCATCAGGGAGTCCGCCTCGGAGAACTCAATGATCCCCAGGTGTACTACCTTCATACTAATTCCTCAAAAGCGCCCTGATGAGCCAAAACCGCCGCTTCCACGCTGAGTATCACCCAATGCTTCGACAGTATCAACTTCTGTAAAAGATACCAATGGTACGGGAGATAGTAATAATTGAGCACAGCGTTCACCTTTTGCCAAATGGAATTCGTCGCCTTCGCCAATCCAGGTCGCCAAGACCATCAACTCACCGCGATAATCTGAATCTATTGTCCCTACCCCATTTGGCATGATCATTCCTTTTGCACCGAGGCTTGAACGGGAGCGGATTTGTCCTTCCCACCCTTCTGGGATGGCTACTGCTAAACCTGTTTTGATACGAGCAGATTGGCCTTTACGAATCACTGTATCCTCAAGACAACGCAAGTCCCAGCCTGCGGCGCTTGGAGAGCCTTGAGTCGGAGCCAATGCGGCTTGGTTGAGTCGGGTAAAAGTGACATTCAGTTGACTACGGGTCATCAGAGCATCGCAGGGGGTGGAAGCCTTCATAGTTAGCCAAGAGGCACCTTTTCCTAATAGCAAAAGCCCTTTGGAAATCAATGTGAGAGGACGGAGATTCAAGGCAATGATTATGACCCCAGCGAGATGCGTTAGAGACTCCAGCGCGTGGTGAGTGCGCCAAGGAGAGGGAGCGGAATGCAGACGGGACAAAACATGGATGGACAGAACATCGACTTCAGTGCCGAGTTCGTCGAACCCATGCTCAAGGAGAACCTCGACAGGTTCGTCCTTTTCCCAATTAAGCATGACGACATATGGGAGATGTATAAGATGGAGCAGGCCAGTTTCTGGACTGCTGAAGAAATAGATTTGGCGCAGGATACCAAAGACTGGGCCAAATTAAACGACGATGAACGCCACTTCCTCAAACATGTTTTGGCTTTCTTTGCTGCCAGTGATGGTATCGTCAACGAGAACCTGGTCCTAAACTTCTCCAATGAAGTTCAATGGCCAGAAGCCCGCGCATTTTACGGCTTCCAAATAATGATGGAAAATGTCCATGCTGAAACCTACTCTCTCTTAATTGACACATACATCTCAGACCCTGATGAGAAAAATCACCTCTTCAAGGCCTTAGAAACCGTACCTTCAGTAAAGAAGAAGGGTGACTGGGCAATGCGCTGGCTCTCTCGCAAAAAGGGAAATTTCGCCGAACGCCTAGTTGCATTCGCTGCCGTTGAAGGTATCTTCTTCTCAGGTTCCTTCTGCGCCATCTTCTGGTTGAAAAAGAGAAACTTGATGCCAGGCCTGACATTCTCAAATGAATTGATTTCTCGAGACGAAGGCCTACACTGCGATTTTGCCTGTCTATTACATACTCAAATGGAACGCCCTGCAGAATGTTCCAAGGTGAGGGCAATCCTTTCAGAAGCAGTGGAAATCGAGAAGGAGTTCGTAACCTCAGCACTACCTGTATCACTACTAGGTATGAATGACGTTCACATGTGCCAATATATCGAATTCGTCGCAGACCGTTTGGCTGTTGCCTTAGGTTGTACAAAAATTTATGGCGCAGAAAACCCATTCCCTTGGATGGAGATGATTTCTATGCAAGGGAAGACCAATTTCTTCGAAAAGCGGGTCGCAGAATACCAAAAAGCCGGTGTGATGAATGCAGGTTCAAGTCTGGGAGCGGTACAAACGCGCTTCTCTATGGAGGAAGACTTCTAAACCGTCCGCGATGGGAGAAACTTTGTTGCGCTGGAATATAGGAGGAGGTGAGTAAAAATGGGATTGAAAGTAGTCAACAGAAAAGGAGAGGAAGAAGCAGTACGTTTTGATGCAATTCGCGAAAAGTTGGAGGGATTAGCAGAAGGGCTAAACCAAGATTGGGTAGATACTGGACTAGTGGCAAAATTAGTCATCGAAGGACTTTATGATGGTGTAACTACAAAAGAGTTAGACCAATTATCCGCTGAAACCGCTGCCAGTCTCGTCAGCAACCACCCTGATTACAGTTACTTAGCCTCAAGAATTGCAGTTGATGATCTTCACAAGTCAACGAGTGATTCATTTTCAGAAATAATCAACCAACTACACGCATACATAGACCCAGAATCCGATAAACCAGCCCCCTTAATCTCCGATGATGTTCACAAAATCGTCATGGATAATGCAGAAATGTTAGATTCACATATAGATTACAACCGCGACAATAATTACGATTACTTTGGCTTCAAAACAATCGAGCGTTCTTACTTATTGAAAATGTATGGAATAGTTGCGGAGCGCCCCCAACAAATGCTGATGCGTGTATCCATCGGAATCCACAAGAATAATCTCGAAAAGGCACTAGAGACCTACGACCTAATGTCAGAAGGTTGGTTCACACATGCAACTCCTACTCTCTTCAACTCCGGCACACCAAAGCCGCAAATGTCTAGTTGTTTCCTTCTAACAATGCAAGATGATTCCCTAACAGGAATCTATGACACTCTCAAACAATGTGCGATGATCTCCAAGTCAGCAGGTGGCATCGGCATATCCGTTCACCACATCCGTTCCAAAGGCTCCTACATCAAAGGTACAAATGGCACCAGCAATGGATTAGTGCCAATGCTAAGAGTATTCAACGACACAGCTCGCTATGTCGACCAGGGTGGTGGAAAGCGCAAAGGTTCCATCGCAGTTTACTTAGAACCATGGCACCCTGATATCTTTGAATTCCTAGACCTAAGAAAGAACCACGGTAAGGAAGAGATGAGAGCAAGAGATTTATTCTACGCCCTTTGGACTCCAGACTTATTCATGGAAAGAGTACAGCAAGATGCAGAATGGAGTCTATTCTGCCCGAATGAATGTGCAGACCTCCACGATACTCATGGTGATGAGTTCAGGGCCCTTTACGCCAAGTATGAGCAGGCAGGAAAGGCTCGTAGAACTTTCAAGGCTAGGGAATTATGGGATGCAATCATCCAATCCCAAATCGAGACTGGCACGCCATATATGCTGTACAAAGATGCAGCCAATGCAAAATCCAACCAAAAGAACCTCGGCACAATCCGTTCCTCCAATCTGTGTACTGAAATTATCGAATACACAGCACCTGATGAGGTTGCAGTTTGTAACTTAGCAAGCATCGCCCTACCAAAGTTTGTGCAGAACGGAGTATTCAATCACCAGAAACTCTTCGATGTCGCCTACCATGTAACCGCTAACCTCAACCGAGTTATCGACGAAAACTTCTACCCAGTGGAAGAAGCAAGAAAATCCAACTTCCGCCATCGTCCAATCGGCTTGGGAGTACAAGGCTTAGCAGACACATTTGCTATGCTAGAATTACCATTCGAAAGTGAGAGTGCAGGCAAATTAAACCGAGATATCTTCGAGACTATCTACTTCGCCGCATGCACTTCCTCCAAAGACCTCTCCAAAATTGAAGGGCCATACGAAACTTATCCTGGCTCGCCTGCTAGCGAGGGAATATTACAATTCGACATGTGGGGTGTAACTCCCGATTCAGGAAACTGGGATTGGGCGGCTCTCAAGGCTGAAATCAAACAACATGGTATGCGCAATTCCCTCTTGTTAGCACCAATGCCAACAGCATCGACAAGCCAAATCCTCGGCAACAACGAATGTTTTGAAGCCTTTACTTCTAACCTCTATGTGCGACGAACACTCTCAGGGGAATTCATTGTAGTCAACAAGCACCTTGTTAGAGACTTAATCCATGAAGGTATCTGGAACTTGAAATTAAAGGATAAAATTCTGCTCAATAAGGGAAGCGTTCAGGGCATTGAAGAAATTCCAGAGCGCATCGCGGAACTCTACAAGACGACTTGGGAGATCAAGCAAAAAACCATCATCGACATGGCAGCAGCACGCAGCCCATACATCGATCAAAGCCAATCTCTCAACATCCACATGCTCGATGCAACACCAAACAAGGTATCCTCAATGCATTTCCACGGCTGGAAACAGGGATTGAAAACGGGAATGTATTACCTCCGCACAAAAGCAGCAGCAGATGCAATCCAATTCACAGTTGAATCAGCCCCTCCTAAGGATGAAACAATTGCAAAATTAGCAGAGCGCAGCGAAAACGTGGACCCACTCTCCCCCGAAGCAATCGCATGCAGTTTGGATAGTCCAGATGATTGCATGATGTGTGGAAGTTGAGTATTGCAAAGCGAAGCGAGCAATACGAAGCCCAGCGTGCGCTGAATACCAAAAAGCATCACAGCCGCGCACGCGATGGCTGAGCACTCCGTACCGACGCGTTTATTTTGAGCGTAAGGACCTTGCTTGCTTTGCGTATCTCTAACCTGCAGGAATGCGAACGCTTCATCACCACCCATCCCCTCCCCTAATCCAATGTCAACCTATGAAGGGCTCACAGTAGCCCAACTAAAACAAGAACTCAAGATAAGAGGACTTGCCCTCTCCGGCAAAAAAGCCGACCTAATCGCAAGACTCCAACCCCAAGCCGGGGAATTAATCCTCGAAGCCGAATTAGAAAGCAGCCAAGAAACATCACCTTGGCAACGCTCGATGAAAGAATTTATCGCTCTCCCAATCCCAGTCATCATTGTGACTGGGCTACTAGTCACTGGAGGCCTTGGCTACATTGGTTACGAACTAGTATCAGCATTCCTTGAGGAGGAAGTTGACTATCCTGAATTAATAGAATTCAACTCTGGACGTGCTCGCGAATATGCGGACACCTTAGTTGGATATGGGCACACCGAATGGAAAGGGAGAATGTCAGGAAGTCAAGAAGAACGGAATGTAGCCCAATATATCGCGGATACATTTGAGGAATTAGGATATGAATCAACCTTGGAATCATTCAGTGTGCCGATGTTCTCAATCGTCAGTGCTCCAACTTTGCAACTCTGTGTTCCAGGTACTACCCCATTTGTTCAAGCCTGTGGATTCCTCGATACCAATCGACAAATAACCGATTATGAGCACCGTACTGCAGTAGTATTACAAGGCTTTTCAGGAACAAGGACTCTCAACTTTAACGATGCAGAGGTCATCAACTTAGGTAATGGTTCAGATGAAGCAGATTGGGATTTGGCAAGCGATAATATTGGATTGGTATTCATAGAAGGCGGTGGCTTTGCAAGTAATACCTACCTCTACAGTAAGGCAGCAGAATATGGCTTGGTGGCATTATTGGTAGTCAGTCCCTATAATTGTGATAAGGTGGAAGCAGATAATTGCGTGCCCATTTTCAAAGGCATTGGAGTCGATGAGGTGAAGGATGCAAATGGCGGCTCGATGCCAGATGATATTGCCTTCATGATGATTTCAAGCAAGGCCGGAAATGAAATATGGGATGCAGTTAACAACTCAGGTGGCAAAGTTTCTCTGAGCACAAATGTACAAAACACCGGCAATTTGGATGTCTATGTTCCATGTGGCAAATGGCAAGGCATCAGTGATGAGTTGATAATGGCTGGTGGCCATCACGATACTGTCTACCATGGACCAGGAGCAATTGATGATACATCAGGAAGTGCTACAGTTTTGGAATTGGCAACAACCTTTTCTGAGATGTTATCTGGTAATGCTCGCCCAGCTAAGACGATGATGTTCTGCACATGGGGTGGTGAGGAAGAAGGATTGTGGGGTTCAACCTCTTGGGTTGAGGCTCACCAACAAGAATTGCGCGATAACCTCCGTCTCTATGTCAATCTCGATATGAATCACGTAGACCCAGACTTTGCCGAGCGAGGAAATGCGCTGACTCTATTCAGTAATTATGAGGAGGATATAACACATGTCAAGGCAATTGCTGCTATTTATCAAGATGAAAAATCTGAAGTCGCTTCAAAGTACACTATTGATTACAGACTCCTCGATGGTGCGAAAGGTGAATCAGATGGTATGCCATATAATTCTGACCACGGGCCATTCGTCTATGACCTCGGCGATGGTGAAAATGGTCGTGCCGTAGTCTGTTATGGTAGCGGCTCTTGGGAGTACCATACCTATGCAGATGACATGACTCACTTCAATGAAGAAAGCCTCTCTGTGTCGGGAACAATCTATGGAACATACCTGCGTTATTTAGCGGAGATTTAAACCACAGCACCTTGCAGCCTATAATATGGCGAAGAAGGCACATGCGAGCCACATCTTGGTGAGCTCCAAAGGTGATGCACTAAATTTTAAGCGCAGTATCTCTAATTTGAAAGAATTTCAGCGCTATGCAACAAAAGCCAGTAAGTGCCCAAGTAGTCGTAAGTTAGGCGACCTAGGTACCTTCACACAAGGACAAATGGTTCCCGCCTTCGACAAAGCAGTATGGTCAATCGACCTCAATTCCTGCAGCGATCCAGTGCGAACTCAATTCGGGTATCACCTGATTTGGGTGCATTCCAGAGATGAGTGATTCTATGCCTTTACAGGTGGGCCTTGAGTCCTATTCATTACGTGCATCTCATGGTGCATTTGATTGGGAACGAGAGCAAGAGCAAACTTTCGTCGTCAGCGTGTGGGCTACAATAATTGGCGAGCCAAGAGGAGAAGACCTCTCTGCAAGCCTTGACTATGGCCTCATTCAAACTTGGATTGACAAGGCATTCTTAGAGATGAAACCAGCCCACCTATTGGAAGAATTAGCAGCAAGGATAGTCGACCAAGCAAAATCCCAAAGCGCAGTTAGTGCTTTGAAAATTAGAATCGAAAAACCCGAGGCCCCTCTTCCGCATGCTGGTGGGCTCGCGGTAGTCGAGAAAACATGGCAACGCAGTGAATGAATAGGGGCAGGTTCATGCCCCATCAGTATCAGCCTACAGGTGATGGACAAGCCGGTTGTTGG
>Ga0302120_10001120_pt1 | contig 12543 bp, 8 predicted proteins | sample AG5_Bottom_MG_FD_203118 | JGI IMG/M metagenome (GOLD analysis project Ga0302120, IMG submission 203118) | Marine microbial communities from Western Arctic Ocean, Canada - AG5_Bottom | ecosystem: Environmental > Aquatic > Marine > Oceanic | place: Canada: Western Arctic Ocean | collected 2017-10-01 | reverse complement strand
CTGAAGCTTCGTCCAGCTCTGTCTCTTCTTGTTCAACGGTTGCGTCTTCAGCGGACTTCTCCTCCACGGGATTTTCCTCACTGGCCTTGGTTGTAGTATCCCCAGGCTGGTCCCAAAAACTCACAGGGCGCACCTGATTTTCTTCTTCATTAGCAGCTGATGTAGCGTCCTTCTTTTCTGAATCATCACTGTCCTCAGCAATTCCTTTAGCCTGCGCCTTATTTTCTTCTACAGCTTCTGCTATGGGTTCCTCCTTTTTTTGCTCCGCAACTTCTGGCTCTGGCTCTGCAGTTTCCTCCTTCACTATTAGCTTGATCTCCTCTTCCCCTTCCGGTTTCGCTTGAACAACTTCCTCTTCATCGTCCATCTTAAGCTCGTACACCTTACGTTCAGGCGTATTTTCGAGCATATTGTCTTTAGTTTTTGGCCTGGCCTGTACAATGGGTGGAAATACTTGCTTATCATCCTCTTGATCTGCAGTAGGTGCTTCTTCTACAGCACCCTGGTCTTTCTCATCGAGCTGGTGCACGATCGTTGGCTGGCCTGGATCGTTCAGGTTGCGCACAACTCTTTCCGGCTGATTGGCAGCAATAAATCCAAGATCCGGATTGGTCTCGAACCCAGCAGCTATGATGGTCACGCTCAAAGCATCTTCCAGCGCCTCATCGCTGCCGACACCCATGATCACATTGGCGATGTTTCCCGCCTCCTGCTGTACGTAGTCACTGATATCGGTAATCTCATCCAGTAAGGGCTCTTCCTTTCCCGTAGTTATATTCAGGAGCACATAGCGTGCGCCGGTAATCTTGTTATCGTTGAGCAAAGGTGAAGCAAGTGCTAGCTCAACGGCCTTCACCGCCCTGTCGTCGCCTTCCGCCACAGCAGAACCCATGATGGCAACACCAGAGTCTTTCATAACCGTATTCACATCACGAAAGTCCACGTTGATGATTCCGTGAACCGAGATCATCTCCGCTATGCCTTTTGCAGCAGTGGCCAGGACATTGTCTGCCTGTAAGAACGCTGTTGATAAGGTCAGGTTACCATACATTTCACGCAGCTTATCATTGCAGATAATAACCAACGCATCAACTTCCTCCCTCAGCCGGTTGAGCCCCTCCTCTGCCTGCTGTCGCCGCTTAGGGCCTTCATTGGTAAATGGAATGGTCACGATCCCCACTGTGAGAATTCCCATCTCCTTGGAAATACTGGCAATTACCGGTGCTCCACCGGTGCCGGTGCCACCACCCATCCCTGCAGTTATAAAAACCATCTGGGTGTTGGGTTCCAGAAACTCCTTGATCTGCTCAATATTCTCCAGAGCTGAATTTTTACCAACGTTGGGATCACCCCCCGCACCCAACCCTTCGGTAAGGCCTGCTCCCAGCTGTATCTTATGAGGTACTGGGCTTTTGTCCAGGTCCTGGGAATCCGTGTTGCACACTACGAAATCAACACCCTTTATTCCCTCGCTGAACATATGATTTACGGCGTTAGATCCACCACCGCCAACACCGATCACCTTGATAATAGATGACTGTCCTTTGGGCAAGTCAAAGTTCATTAGTTTACCAGGCATAATGTCTTGTTTTGGTTAGTATAAAATTCACTGCAATTATTTATGTTCATCATTATCGACGTCCTTTTCCTCAAAAAATTCCTGCGTTGTTTTAAAGAAAGAATCAAAGAAGCTGCCCCGTTTCTTTCTGGAATGGCCCGTTACCTTCTGTCCCTTCCCTTTGCTGCGCACCTTCTCCATGCTTTCAAATCCCTTTATCACCAACCCCACACTCGTTGCAAATAGCGGGCTGGCAATGGCATCTACGTCACCCTGTGCCAGAAACTGGTTGGGATACCCTACCCTCGCACTCAAGCCGGTGACATACTGACACAACTGAGCGATGTGCTTGAGCTGGCTGCCGCCTCCTGTGAGCACTATTCCAGCTATAAGTTTGTCATTGTACCCGGAGTTTTTGATCTCATGGTCTGCATACTCCATGATCTCCGCCATCCTGGCCTGTATGATCGATGAGAGGTTCTTGACCGATATCTCCCTGGGATCGGCCCCTGCTATGCCAGGAATGGATACAATTTCATTTTCCTGGGTTTGGTCAGAAAGCGCAGACCCAAACTTCACCTTCAGTTGCTCGGCTTGATTTCTAAGAATTGAACAGCCCTCTTTGATGTCTTCTGTGATGGAGCTTCCCCCAAATGGGATGACGGCAGTATGGCGGATGATATTGTCATAAAAGATCGCAATATCTGTGGTACCTCCTCCAATATCTATCAGCGCAACACCACCCTCTTTTTCTTCACTATTTAGCACAGCTTCAGCAGAAGCCAACGGCTCCAGTACTAAATCTGATACATCGAGATCTGCTTTCTGCACACACCTTATGATGTTGTTCTTCGCAGATTCCTGCCCTGTAATTATATGAAAGTTGGCCTCCAGGCGTACACCTGACATGCCCACGGGCTTGGTTATGCCCTGCTCGCCGTCTATGATATATTCTTGAGGAAGCACATGAATGATCTTTTCTCCAGGAAGCATCACCAGCTTGTGCATGTCATTAATCAGCAGGTCCACATCTTCCTGGGTAATAATATCCTCCGGTCCATCACACATGCGAATGCCCCGGTGCTGAATGCTGTTGATGTGCTTCCCGGCTATGCCCACATTCACCTTCTGGGTAATTTCCAGCCCGGAGGCATTCTCCGCTTTTTCAACCGCAATCTGTATCGCATCTGCCGTCTCAGAAATATTGGTTACAATACCCCGCTTAACACCTGTTGAGTGCGTCTTGCCAACTCCCAATATTTCAATTTTACCATGCTCGTTCTTGCGTCCTACTATGGCTACTATTTTGGTAGTCCCGATATCCAGACTAACGACAATATCCTGGTTTTCCATTACCTTTTTAATTAGATGTCCTTTTTTACTTGATATTTCTTACAAACCACCTGATCCTTGAAACTCAGGTCAACCACCCTGTATTTGTCCCATCCTACATTGTTCAGCCCATGCTTATAAAAGTTCAGTAAATTGTCGAATTTGGCGTCCAAATCACTGACCTCCCCAAGCAAGATTTTATGCCTGCCAACTCTGGGGATGAGCTGTATTTCCTGCGCCCAATCTACATAGATTTGCTGTACCTGAGATTTCCAGAATTGATTTTTATTAACAAAAGTTGCTAACAAAAACAGGTCGTCCAGCATGGCCTCACTGATGTGCCCACTGGCCACAATTACCCGGGAAGAATAGTTTTTTGACAGCGGCAGACGTTCCCCATTTTTATCGAGATAAAAAGTACCGAGCTTCTGTGAATGTATGCGCATCACCGGCCTCTTTTGATCGATCTCCATCCTGAGTGTGCCCGAAATCGTAGCATACACCTCGGCATTATCTATAAACGGATGGCTGTGCAATATCTCTTCCAGCATTTCGAGGTTGATCACTGAAACGGGCTTGCCAATGATCTCTACTCCTTCACTGCTGAACATATCGAGAACATCCTGGCGTCGTATAAAATAACGATCCCCAGAGTCGTCGATGTCAATCGTGATGTGCTCACAGATTGTACTCTTCTCTACTTTTTCGGCAAACCCCATCGCCATCAGCAGCACGGCAACAGCCCCTATCCAGCCAGCTGTGACGAACAGGCGCCGGGTCAGTTTTGACTGTATCCATCGTATTTTCTTCATCTATGCTACTTGTTTAATTATTAAATCCTTTTATCCGTATTTACCCCGAAAGTTACATGTCTCACCAGATAGTTCTGAACAAGTAAATGTTAATAAACCACTTACATATCCCCTTCAATTCAAAGTTTTGATGTGCTGTGAAATTGGCTTGACCAACTGATCGATGTCACCCGCTCCCAGGGTTAACAGCACATCAGTTTTGTCAAAATCTATCATTTCAATGGCATTCTCCTTATTGCATAATAGTTTATCACCTAATTTAACATGATCAAATATCAACGCTGAGGTAACGCCGTCTATAGGCTGTTCCCGTGCCGGGTAAATATCCAGAAGTAGCAGCCTGTCAGCTTCCGAAAGACTCTTTCCAAAATCCTCTGCAAAGTCACGTGTACGCGTGAATAAATGCGGCTGAAACAGCACTGTCAACTTCTTGCCTGGGTACAGCTCTTTAACTGAGCTGAGTGCCGAGCTAATCTCGCTGGGGTGGTGGGCATAGTCATCAATATAGATAACCGGGCCTGAAGGGTTCACCAACTCAAAACGCCGCTTCACCCCTATATACGACCCCAGAGCGCTCTTGATCTCTTCGTGGGGCACACCGTGTTTATCAGCTACGGCTATTGCAGCTACAGCATTCTCAATATTGTGCCTGCCCCCCATCGACAATGCAACAGTTGTCATTACCCCATTGGGTGTTCGCACATCGAATGTATACGAACCCTCAAGAATCCTGACCCCCTCGGCAACATAATCTGTAGCTCCTTCAATGGAATAGGTGAGCAATTCTGCATCTGCATTCACCCGATTTCCCACACTATCATAAACGCCTTCACTGAGCAATAGAACACCCCCATCGACAACATTGTTGGTGAAATCTATATAGGTTTCTGTCATGGAAGCCACATCTTCATAAATATCAAGGTGGTCTGCGTCCACTGAAGTTACCACAGCCGTATTGGGGTGCAGAAATAGAAAGGAACGGTCGTATTCATCGGCCTCTGCGATCACCAGCTGCCCATCCCCGGATTGAATATGGTTCGTGCCATAGTTCGCCGATATGCCTCCCAAAAAAGTATTGCTACTCACCCCTGACGCATACATAATATGGGCGATCATAGAAGTTACCGTGGTCTTGCCATGGGTGCCGGCAACGCCAATACATGCCCCTTCACCGGCAATCATCCCCAGCACTTCCGCCCGCTTTAATACCCGGTATCCGCTGTCCTTAAAATATCCCAGCTCCGCACTAGTCGCAGGCATGGCAGGTGTGTATATCACCAGCGCCTGCTCTCTTGAGACATCAGCCTTGAACACAGCTGGAATTTCCGCTACTGCATCGTCATAGTGAACATTCATTCCCTCTTCAACTAGCGCCCTTGTGAGCCGTGTCTCAGTCCTGTCATATCCAGCTACAGGTATATTCAGAGAATTAAAATACCGGGCAAGGGCGCTCATGCCTATACCTCCAATACCCAAAAAGTATATGCCTGTACGCGATTTAATGTCCACTTTCCCAATCATTGCGTCATCTTTAATATCTCCCCGGCGATTACATCTGCCGCATCCACCCTTGCGAGCTTCAGAATTTGCTCAGACAGCTGAGCGGATCTTTCAGCATCTTTCAACAAATCAACGGCCATCTCTCCCAAATCAGCTGCTGTGTCACTGTCACTGACCATCAATGCGGCGTGCTTATCCAAAAGTGCCATCGCATTTTTTGTTTGATGGTCTTCTGCAACATAGGGTGATGGCACCAGGATCACCGGCTTACCCACAGTACACAATTCCGAAACAGCAATAGCGCCGGCACGGGAAATAATTACGTCAGCAACAGCATAGGCATAATCCATCTGGCCAATAAAATCGAACACCTTTATATTGTCCTGGTACCTGGCATCGGCCGCCTTTTCCTTTGCCTCCTGGTAGTATCCGGCACCTGTTTGCCAGATCACCTGCAACCCATTGTCTGACAAGAGGTCCAGGTTTGCTTTCATCCCTTCATTGATCGACCGTGCTCCCAAACTACCGCCTACAGCGAGCACCGTCTTCAGCTGCTCGTTCAAGCCAAAATGACTGCGTCCAAACTCCCGCTTGCCTTCAAGATCCAAAATATCTTTACGCACAGGATTTCCGGTGAGCATTATCTTGTCAGCGGGAAAGAACCTGTCCATACCCTCATAGGCAACGCATACTTTGTCCACCTGCCTGGCGAGCAGCCTATTGGTTACACCAGCAAAGGAATTTTGTTCCTGTATCAGTGTCGGAACCCCTTTACCCACTGCGGCCTTCAGCATGGGTCCGCTGGCATATCCTCCTACCCCAACCACCACGTCGGGCTTAAACGAAGCAACAATATTCCTGGCTTTTATCATACTATGAATCAGCTTAAATGGAAAACTCAAGTTCCTGACAGACAAGCTCCTCTGAAACCCACTGATCCACAGACCGATAATCTCGTATCCCGCTGCTGGCACCTTCTCCATCTCCATCCTGTCTTCGGCTCCAACGAAGAGCAATTCAATGTCAGGCTGTTGGGCTTTAAGCGCATTGGCGATTGCAATTGCCGGAAACACATGCCCGCCGGTGCCACCTCCACTTATTATTACACGTGCCAATGTCCAGTTAATTAATGTTCAAATATAAATCCACGATCCAGCAATACGAACCTCAACCCGGTTCCCCTAACGTGGTATAGGCCCCATCTTTCGTTTCGCCAACTTATGCCACGGCCAGGTTTTGCCTTCCCTTAGGCACAGTGTTTTCTTCCTCTCCTGTACTCTTACTCACACTCAAGATGATTCCCAGAGCGATACTCGTAAACAAAATTGACGTCCCTCCCATACTTACCAGTGGCAATGCCAGCCCTGTAACGGGGAAAAGGTTCACAGCCACAGCCATATTGATCATCGCCTGAAAAACCAGGCTAAAACAACACCCCATAGCGAGCAAGGTGCCAAACGCACCGGGGCTTCTGGACACTATCCTTATCGTCCTGAAGAGGAGGATCAAATACATAAGGAGGACCACCGTTGCTCCCATCAGGCCGTACTCCTCTATGATAATAGCAAAGATGAAGTCAGAATACGGATGTGGCAAAAAGTTTCTCTGCGTGCTGTTGCCGGGGCCGACACCCATCCAACCCCCTTTGGCGATTGCAATTTTTGATTGCTGGACCTGGTAATTTCCCTCTCCCTCACCACTGGCAAAATTTTCAATACGGTTTTTCCAGGTCTCCAGCCTGCCCTGGGATGGCGTGAGCATCAACAGGCCTACCACGCAAAAAAGGCCGACCACACCGATGCCCATAAGTGACAGGATGTATTTTATTTTAATACGGCCTATGAACATCAAACAGAGACAGGTCATAAACAGCACTGCTGCTGTCGACAGGTTTGCAGGTAAGATCAGCCCGCAAACAAGAAGCACCGGGAATATGATGGGGAGAAATGCCTGCTTCAAGTCCTTGATCTGGCTTTGCTTCTTGGACAGCAGCCGGGCCACAAACATGATCAGCGCTAGCTTAGCCAGGTCTGAAGTCTGAAATGTGATGCCTACTACCGGCAGGGTTAACCATCTTGGTGCCTGGTTCAAGGTGGTCCCCATAAACAGGGTAATGACCAGCATGGGGACAGCAATCCAGATCAGCAGCTGTGATATGCGAGAGTAATAGGTGTACTTTACATTATGGGCAAGGTACATGAGTATGAGGCCACCTATCAGGATGGCCAGGTGCTTCAGTAGGTAATACTCGGTATTTCCCTGTTGGTATTTATAGGCAAGGGTACCCGTTGAGCTGTATACAGCCAGGACAGAAAAGATAGATAGTATGATGACCACTATCCAAATGGTTCTGTCTCCTTTTACCATGCTGCCTATTCCTTCCATCTTCTTTTTTTAGAGTTCTCTTACCGCTCTCTTAAACCTCCACCCGCGTTCTTCGTAATTCTTAAACATGTCAAAACTGGCGCAGGCTGGTGATAACAGGACAATATCTCCCTTGGCCCCAAACCGGTATGCCTTCTTCACAGCATCTTCCATAGAGACGGCATCTACTATAAGCTCCTGGTCTTCACCAAAGTTCCGGTGTATCTTTCGGTTGGATTTGGCATCAGCGCCAATACAGACTATCGCCTTTACCTTACTGGCGACGAGTTCTCTGAGCTCGCTGTAATCATTGCCCTTATCGACACCACCCACTATCCAAACAACTGGCTTGGTCATGCTTTCAAGAGCATACCATGTAGAATTCACATTGGTTGCTTTTGAGTCATTGATGAACTCTATACCATGCACTTTTACCACATGTTCCAAGCGGTGCTCTATGCTGTCGAAATTCATTAAACTGTGCCTTATAACTTCCTTCCGAACTTCTAAAATCCGGGATGCAACGCCTGCGGCCATTGAGTTGTAGACGTTGTGCTTACCCTGTAGGGCTAATTCCTGTAATAACATATTGAACTGTATTTGATTAACTTGGATTAATAAACTTTGGTCTTCTATATATGCGCCTTCATCCACTTTTTCATTTATTGAAAAAGGAAACAAGACAACATTGGTATTGCATTTTTCTATTTCATTAATTACTAACTGGTCATCGTGACAATAGATCAATGCCCCATCATCCTTCACCAACTCCAGTATTTTCATCTTGGAGTCAGTATAATTTTGCATCTCCCCTTCATACCTGTCCAAATGGTCAGGCGTGATATTCAGCAGGACTCCTATGTCGAGCACAAACTCCTTCATCCCATCGAGCTGAAAGCTGCTGAGCTCGATCACGAAATAATCGCGGTCTTTCTCGGCAACCTGCCTTGCCAGGCTATCACCTACATTTCCGGCCATCCCCACATCCATATTGGCATTTACAAGAATGTGATGGATCAAATTTGTGGTGGTCGTTTTTCCATTACTACCGGTAACACCTATCATTACCGCTTTTGAATACCTACCAGCAAATTCAAGCTCATCGATCACTCCTATGCCCTTCGATCTGATCTTTCGGATCAGCTCGATATTGTCGGGTATGCCAGGGCTCTTCACCACTTCATCAGCCTCAAGGATCTTATCCTCTGTATGCTGTCCCTCTTCCCAGTCAATTTCAAGATTTAAAAGAACGTCCTTGTACTCTTCCTTTATCTCCCCCTTATCAGATACAAAGACCTGATATCCCTCTTTGTGTGCGAGTACCGCGGCTCCGGTTCCACTTTCACCAGCTCCCAGTACTACCAGCTTCTGCATTTGTCTCTTTGATGCATCATCTTAGCTTCAAGGTTATCACTGTTAACACGGCGAGCATTACTCCCACGATCCAGAACCTTGTCACTATTTTTGACTCGTTAAAACCCAATTTTTGATAATGGTGATGCAGCGGTGCCATGAGAAATATTCTCCTGCCTTCGCCAAATTTCTTTTTGGTGTACTTGAAATATCCTACCTGCAGCATTACGGAGAGGTTCTCCACCAGAAAGATGCCGCATAGAATCGGTATGAGGAGCTCCTTGCGGATTGCGATGGCCAATACCGCGATGATCCCGCCAAGCGCCAGGCTGCCTGTATCGCCCATAAATACCTGCGCAGGGTAAGAGTTGTACCAAAGGAAGCCAACACAGGCGCCTATAAATGCGCTGACATAAACTACCAGCTCTCCCGTGTATGGGATATACATGATGTTCAGAAAATCCGCAAAGAAAATATTTCCAGAAACGTAGGCCAGCACGCCGAGAGCACCACCGACAATCGCAGAGACGCCAGTGGTAAGGCCATCGAGGCCATCTGTAATATTCGCCCCGTTTGATACCGATGTAATGATCAAAATAACGATGGGAACAAACACCAGGAAGCTCCACCACGACCAGCCCTTACCGAACAAGCCCATGATAGTAGAATAGTCAAACTCATTGTTCTTCAGGAAAGGGATGGTGGTCTTCATAGATTTCGACTCCTTCCATATAAAATTCCCGTCAGCTGTGTAATCGGCATCCTGCATCGGCCCTGCTCCGGCGGCGTCTTGTACAGGCACCGGTATCTTCTCCTTAATGACTACCGTGGGACTGAAATACAGCACACAACCTACTACAAGGCCCAGCACCACCTGCCCCATGATCTTAAAGCGACCGGCAAGCCCTTTCTTGTTCTTCTTAAAAACCTTAATGTAATCGTCAATGAAACCGATCGTTCCCAGCCACACTGTGGTGAGGATCATCAGCATCACGTAGATGTTGTCCAGCCTGGCGAACAGCAGCACGGGAACGAGAATGGCACCCAGTATGATCAGCCCGCCCATCGTGGGTGTGCCTTCCTTCTCCTTCTGCCCCTCCAGCCCCAATTCTCTGACGGTCTCACCCACCTGCTTCTTCAATAAAATATTGATGATCCTCTTTCCAAATAGCATAGAGATAATGAGGGAGGTCATCACAGCCAGGGCAGCCCTGAACGAAATGTATTGAAACACACTCGCCCCGATCAGGTGATATTCATTTTCAAGATATTCGAACAGATAGTACAGCACTATTTATCGATTTGGTTATTGGTCATTACTCATCATTTCACAAGCTTCAAGCAATACTTGTTTGTCATCAAAAGGGAGCTTCTCCCCCTTTATATCCTGGTATTTTTCATGGCCTTTTCCGGCAATGAGAATGATGTCATCCTTTACAGCCAGCGCACACGCTGTCCTGATAGCTTCTTTTCTATCGACTATTGAAAGCACCCTGGCCGCATACTGTGGCTGCACTCCCTTTTTCATATCCATTAAAATCGCTTCTGGCTCTTCAGACCGGGGATTGTCGGAAGTCAAAATAACCTTCGTGCTTTTCTCACAAGCCAGGGCTGCCATCATCGGCCTTTTCTCTACATCCCTATCTCCCCCGCACCCCGCAACAGTGATCACCTGCTCATTTCCAGTGCGCATATTGTTGATGGTGGACAGGACGTTATCCAGCGCATCGGGGGTGTGTGCATAGTCCACTATGCCAATGATCCCCGGGCCAGCTATAAAGCAATCAAACCTGCCGTCAACGGGCTCAAGGTTGCTCAGCTCAGTGAGTATATCTACCTGTTCGTGTTCCGTTAACCTTGCGACAGCATAGACCACAAGCAGGTTGTAGGCATTGAACTCTCCCAACAATTTAGACCAGAACTCGTTGCCATCAATATTGAGGTACAAACCCGTAAAGAGGTTCTCCAGCACCTTGCATTTATAGTCTGCCATGGCACGCGTGCTGTAATAGTGTCTGGAGGCCCTGGTGTTCTGCAACATTATCTGACCTTGTTTATCGTCCTTGTTTGCCAGGGCAAAGGCCGCAGCGGGAAGGCGATCAAAAAATGACTTCTTCACAGATATATATTCATCAAAAGTCTTGTGGTAATCCAGATGGTCATGAGTGATATTGGTGAATACCCCCGCCGCAAACTGCAAACCGGAAATGCGCCGCTGCATAATTGCGTGGGAGCTGACCTCCATAAAGCAAAAGGTGCAGTCAGTTTCCACCATTTTACCCAGTAAACCGTTGAGCTGCAGGGCATCCGGTGTTGTATGTGTCGCCGCTATTTCGTCTTTGTCAATGCGGTTTGAAACGGTAGAAATCAACCCTGCTTTGTAGCCCAATTTTCTGAACAGGTTGAACAAGAGCGTGGCCACGGTAGTCTTGCCATTGGTCCCTGTTATGCCGATAAGGTTGAGTTTAGAAGAGGGGTTGTCATGGAAGTTTGAGGCAATAACTCCAAGCACCTCTGCACTGTCTTTAACCCGTACATAGGTCACATCATCATTGAGCTTTTGAGGAAGCGTTTCACAAACAATTGCTATCGCCCCTTTCTCTATACTTTCACCGATGAACTCGTGCCCATCCACCTGAGTCCCGCGCGTAGCCACAAACAATGTATTGTTGACCACCTTCCTGGAGTCAAAGCAGACATTCTTAATCACGCGCTCAGTGGCGCCAATTACTTGCTCCAGGCCAGCCTTATATATGAGTTCACTCAGATGCTTCATCACGAGAGTTCTAATATTATTTCCTTGCCATTGTATATCCTCGAACCAGCCTTAATGGATTGCTTCACGATCATGCCACCACCCACCAGCCGAACCCGAAGGCCCGCATTTTCCAGTACAAAAATTGCGTCCTGTGCTGTCATGCCTATCACATTGGGGACCTTCTCATTGGCAATATCCTCATCCAGCCTTCTAACCTCTATGCTCACTATGCTATCCTGGGGAATAGCAACTGCCCACGTAGATTCGACATCCTGGTAGTGCGCTGGGATATCCAGTGTTGACAGGATGTACTCGAGATCATCCTGAAATCCATAAGTGACGTACGGGATGGGAGATGAGCCATCTTCACGTGCGGCCCAGCTTTCCATCTTTTTGCCAACAAGATTTTCGTGAATGTCGATAGAGCTGGCGTACACTTTGTCAGCAATATCCCGAAATATCGGCCCAGCAACCTGGTTGCCATAATAGACATTCTTAGAAGGTGCGTTGACCACGACAATGCATGAATATTTAGGATTATCGGCAGGAAAATATCCACAGAAAGATGCCTGGTAGCTGTACTTCCCATCGTACTTGTACCCGTATTTCCCGTTGGCTATTCTCGCTGTTCCAGTCTTGCCTGCTATTTTATAAGTGCTGTTGCGCAGGTTGCGCCCGGTACCATCGGTTATCACACCCTCGAGCATGGCCCTAGCATCTTCGATGGTCTCTCGTGAGCAGATTGATTCTTGAATCACTTCTGTTGGGAAGGACTTTATAAGCTTGCCTCTCCTCCTGATCTCCTTAATAAACTGTGGCTTGACCATCCGGCCGTTGTTGGCCACGGCATTGTAAAAGGTGAGTGT
>Ga0302120_10001119_pt1 | contig 12549 bp, 9 predicted proteins | sample AG5_Bottom_MG_FD_203118 | JGI IMG/M metagenome (GOLD analysis project Ga0302120, IMG submission 203118) | Marine microbial communities from Western Arctic Ocean, Canada - AG5_Bottom | ecosystem: Environmental > Aquatic > Marine > Oceanic | place: Canada: Western Arctic Ocean | collected 2017-10-01 | reverse complement strand
CGCTTCATCGAAACCGTGCAGTTGCCGCGCACGCGTGACGAGGATGGCACCGCGATCGGAGATGCCATTGCCCTTGCGGCCGCACACTTGGAGAAGGCGGAGGATGAGATGAAGAGGCAGTCTCCGGATCGCGCCGACAGCTATGAACTCAAGAGCAAGGTCATGATCTTGCTCACCGACGGAGAGCAGACCAGGGGGGAACGCACTCCGGCGGAGGGTGCCGCGCTGGCCAAAGAGTGGGGCATCAAGATCTACACCATCGCGGTGGGAGGAGAAGCGATCACCAGACAGAACACAATTCTCGGTGCCTTTTTTCAGGCGGGGAGAGGCCGGGGCGCGGACACGGGAACCTTGAAATCGATCGCCAATGAGACCGGAGGCAAGTTCTACGAGGCGCAGAACGCCAGTGCTCTGACCGCCATTTACGAGGAAATCGACGAACTGGAACGGAGCAAGATCCAGTCCCTCCGTTTCATGGATTACAAGGAGCTCTTTCTGCCCTTTGCCCTCGCGGCCCTGGTGGTGACCGTCATTGAAGTGCTCCTGAGTTGCACCCTCTTCCGAAAGATTCCGTGAACGCCATTCGCTTCCAGAACATTGTTGCCCTTCACTGGCTTTGGATTTTGCCGGTGATGGTAGGCTTTTATGTTTTTGCCGGAGCGCGGCGGCGGGCAGCGTTGGCGGCTTTCATCGATGCGGGGATTATTGATCGCATCAAGATTTCAGTAAGTCCGGTCCGTCGTCGCTGGAAGGCGGTTCTGGTGCTTTTGGCGCTGGCAGCGATCGTGGTTGGAATGACGCGCCCGGGCTGGAATCCGAGCGCCAAGAAGGTGGAGCGGCGGGGACGTGATGTGATTTTTCTTCTCGATGTGTCGAAGAGCATGCTTGCGGAGGATCTTGCGCCCAGTCGGCTCGAGCGCGCCAAGTTGGCGATTGTGGACTGCGTCGAGAAGCTGGATGGCGATCGGGTGGGCCTGGTGGTTTTTGCAGGGAGCTCACAGGTGAAGTGTCCACTGACTCTGGACTACGGGTTCTTTCGGCTGATGCTGGAGGATGTGGATACGGAGAGCATTACCAAGGGCGGAACGTTGATTGGGGATGCCTTGCGGAAAGTGTTGGGGACGCGTCCAGCGATCGAGGAGGCTGCCATGGAGCGCGCGAGGACGCCGGATGGAATCTTCGACGATCAGATCAAGGAATACAAGGACGTCATTCTCATCACGGATGGCGAAGATCATGATAGCTTTCCGGTGGAAGCGGCGGAGGAGGCTGGCGAACGCGGGGTTCGGCTGATTGCGATTGGCCTGGGGGACGAGAACGAAGGGCGGCGCATTCCGATCACGGATAGGGCCGGTCGCAAGACCTTCATGAAGCACCAGGGCCAGGAAGTCTGGTCCCGACTCGATGCGGACACCCTGCGAAAAATGGTGAATGCGACCGAGGGCGGACGTTACCTCAACGTTTCGACGGGGACCTTCGACCTGGGAGAAATCTACACCACCCTGGTGGCCTCGGCGGCCAAAAAGGACCTGGAATCGATGAGTGTTGAGCGATACGAAGAGCGCTTTCAAATTTTCCTGGTCCTTGCACTGACCTGTCTTTCCTTGAATTTTGTGCTATCAGATCGAAGCAAGCAGCGCGCATGACCCCCTCAAACGCACTCCGAACAATTACACTGGCAGCGATCTTCCTGGTCACCTTGACGGGAGCGCTTCTGGCTGAACCGGCGCATCAGCTGGTGGCGCGAGGGAACGAGGCGTTCTCGGCTGGAGACTATGAGAAGGCATTATCCCTTTACGAGGAGGCCTCCGTTGAGCTTCCAGAGTCGGCGCAAGTCTACTTCAATCGGGGCGCGGTTCTCTACAAGCAGGAGAATTACGAGAAGGCGATTGAGGAGTTCAAGGATGCCGCGCTCAAGAGCGTGGAACCCGGTCTGACCTCACGAGCCAAGTACAACCTCGGGAACTGCGCCTTTCGTCAGGCACAGCGTCAGCGGGATAGCGATTTGAAGGAGGCGGTCGAGAAGTGCCAGGAAAGTATCGCCTTCTACCGGGAGGCCCGTGACCTCGATCCTGAGTACAAGAAGGCGGCGGAGAATATCGAGATCGTGCGCCTCTACCTGAAGGTTCTTTTCGACGAGCAGAAGAAGAAGGAGGAACAGAATGACAAGGAGCAGGAGGACAACCTGGTGGCGAAGTTGAAGAAACTCCTGAAGCGGCAACTTGAGCTCAGGGATGAGAATGAGGAGTTGGCTGAGAAGACGCCCAACGGAAGCGATCCGGCGGCAGCGCAGGGATGGCAGGAATCATTGAAGGAATTGAGTGCGGAGCAGGGCAACTTGCACGATGATACCAGTGGCGTGCTGGAAGAAATAGGGCAAACCAAATCCGGGATGGAGCAACAGGCCGCGCAGGCGGGACAGAATCCTGCTTCGCCCCCTCAACCGCAGGATCCGCAACAACCGCCTCCGCCTTCCAAGGAGCAACTTGAAGAGATGGTCAAGAAATTGGCCGCCGCAGAACAGCATGTGACCAACGCTCTCTCGAATGAGCGAGGAGCCGCTGATCAGTTGGCCGCCTTTGCGCGAAAATCGGCGGCGCGGAATCAGGAACAAGCGGCCAAACACATTGAAGCCGCGATCGAGTCCTTAGCGAGTCCTGAGGACGAGCAGCAGCAGAAGCAGGAAGGCGACCAGGACCAGGAGCAGAACCAAGACGATCAGGAAAAGAAGGAGGGCGAGGACTCGAAAGACGGGGACGAGAGCCAGGAAAAGCAGGACGAGGAGAAAAAAGAGAAGGAAGGCGAGGAGGAGAAGAACGAGGAGCAGGAAGAGTCCAGGGAGGGCGATCCGAAAGCGGAGGAGGAACGGCGGGAGAGGGCTCGCATGGAGCAGGTCGATGACATTTTGAACGAAGCGAAGAAGAATCAGAAACGTCTGCCGGTGAGGCCCGGACAGCTCGTGCCGGTAGATCGCGATTGGTGATGGGCACGTTGGAGCGATGCGGGCAAATCTGGATTGCAGGGCTCTGCTTGGCCATGCTGGCGAGTAGCGTACAGGGCGCGACGGTCACGGCCCGCGCGGCCTTGAGTGCAAACTCGGTCTATGTCGGCGAACCCTTCGTGCTGCAGATTCAGATTTCAGGGGGTGAGAATCCAGAGCGACCTGATCTCTCCAAGTTGGATGGTTTCAGCGCCGTGTTCACCCGGGGAATCCCTAGCTCCAGCCATGTCACCCAGATTATCGATGGTCGGGTTTATCAGAACAAACAGCTTGGCTATAAGTTGAACTATGAGTTGCGGGCCACGAGGGACGGGCGCCTTGTCATTCCGCCCATCGAAGTGAAAGTGGACGGGCAGACCGTCCGCACTCAGCGTCTTCTCGTTCAGGCGCAGAATCCGTCCGAGACAGAAAATTTCAAACTGCGTCTCAGTCTCTCGAAGGAGCAGGCCTATGTCGGGGAGCAGGTGGTTCTGGAGGCCGTATTTTACTACCAGAGCTCACGTGAGATCGACGGGACCCGGGGGTTGGATCTTTCGATTCCAATCGAGTCCTCGGATGCCTTCTCGGTCTATGATTTGGATAGCGGTCAGAACGGCAAACGAGAGAGCCTGGATGGCAAGTCATTCAACACCTCGCGGGTGCGCAAAGTGATCGTTCCCAAACAGGCCGGGAGTTTTCCGGTGGACCCCGCGACCCTTTCCTTTCGCGGGGCCGATGGCTATGAGATGGTGCGCGATTCCTTTCGCGGGACAGTGCGACGCCCGAAATATCGGCAGTATGCGATCCCTTCCAATCGTCTCTCGTTTACCGTGCTCCCGCTCCCCAGGGAAGGGCAGCCTGCGAATTTTGATGGGCACATCGGGGAGTTTGCGCTGAGCGTGCAAGCTTCGTCCCCGGAGGTGAAAGTGGGAGATCCCATCACGCTGAACATTGCCCTGAGTGGTCCATCCTTTCTGGATTCGGTCGAACTGCCGGACCTCAACAAGCAGGAAAGTCTCACCAGGGACTTCAAAGTACCGAGCGAAATCGAAGAGGGAACCGTCAATGGTGCCTTCAAGGTGTTTACGCAAACCGTGCGCGCTCTGCGAGACGACGTGACGGCGATTCCGCCCATCGAACTGGTCTATTTTGATACCGCCAAGGGTGCTTATGGCGTGGCGAGATCGCATCCCATTCCACTCGTGGTGCGCCCGACCAAGACCGTGACCGCGGGAGACGCGGAAGGCCTCGGTCCGCTTGGAGCTGCGCAGACGGAAGTTCAGGCCTTGCTCCAGGGCATTGCACACAACTACAGCGGTTCGGAAGCATTGCGCAAACAGGTGCTTGGATTTAGCGGTCTCGCGTCCCCAGGGCGGCTCGCGCTCCTGGTCGGACCTCCGCTGGCCTACGGCATTCTCTTTGTAGTGGTGGGGGCGGCGCGGCGGCGCCATGCCAATCCTGAGAGCATGCGAGCGCGGAAGGCCCTTGGTCGATTCAATCGGCACGTGACGCAGGCCTCCACCGCCGAAGAGTTGCTCGGGGTGCTGACTCGTTTTCTGGGCGACAAGCTTGCACTGACCTCGGATGCCCTGACCTTCCGCGATGTGAGGGACTGTCTCTCCGAGCGGGGAGTGGGCGAGGAATCCCTGGCGGAAACCAAGACGCTCTTTACGGCGGGAGAAGCGAGCCGCTTTGCGGGCGGAACGGGAGAAGACGAGGTTGGTCAGTTGCGCGAGCGCGCGATTACCCTGGTGAAGGAGTTGGAGAAGTCGCTGCGATGAAGATTTCCTGCTCTGTGCTGAGTTTGATTCTGGTGCTGGTGGGACTTGCCTTACCAGTGCGGGCTGCGCTCGATGACGTGGAGGTAAGCGGCTTGTTCAAAGAGGGGAGCGATCTCTTCAAGGAAGCCAATGAGGTCTATGCTGCGGATGCGGGCCAGGCCGAGGACCTCTATGAGAAGGCCGCCCTGCGGTTTGAGCGGGTCGTGCGCGAGGGAGGGATCGAGAATGGAAAACTTTACTACAATATTGGCAACGCCTACTTCCGGGCCGGCGACCTGGGACGCTCGATCCTGAACTTCCGCAAAGCGGAGCAGTTCAATCCCAACGATCCCAATGTGCAGCAGAACCTCGCCTATGCGCGTTCTCAGCGCAAAGACGAGTTGGCGGAGAAGGGGAAGACCAAGATGATGCACACCCTGATGTTCTGGCACTATGATTTTTCCTTTGAGCAGCGCTTCACGCTCTTTGCGGGGTGTTTCGCTTTGCTTTGGATTGCGGTTGGAGTGCGACTATTTGCACCGCGACCCTTCCTGAAGTGGATCATCGGTCTTGCCGGTCTCGCTTCGGCAGTGCTTGGAATTTCGCTGGTGGTCGAATCGCTCGCGATCAAGAACGAGCGTCCTGGAGTCGTGCTCGCGGAGGAGGTTACCGCTCGCAAGGGCGACAGTGAATCCTACGAAGCGAGCTTCCAGGAACCCTTGCATGCCGGGGCCGAGTTTGTCCTCGTGGAGGAGCGCAAGAACTGGGTGCAGGTGGAGCTTCCAGACGGCAGAACGTGCTGGCTCCCCTCAGGTGCAGTGGCGATGGTCAGGTAGGGCAATCCTTGATCGGAAAGTTCCTGAACCTGGCCAATGGGCCTCAACCGTCCCAACCCACTAGCCACTTGCTGGCGCGGGGACACTCCCTCACATTCCAGGTGCTCGAGGAATCAATCAAGGGTCCAAATCCTCCTGTAAATCCGGAATGACAACGAAGGTCTGGTTGCGACCTCAAAACTCCCGTCGGCCTGGAGCCTCCGGATGAGATGAGCTAGTCGATCAGACTGAATCCGGATGGGCGGTGGACGAGAACGGGCTTAACATCAGGGCGTTCCCGCTAGTCCCTGCGTCGGTGCTTGTTGAACCACTGGTAAAGCTCTGGCGTCGCGTAGGCAGCGGACCAGCAATTGTGGCCGACGTGTTTCATGCTGGTGAAGCGAACTCTCTTTCCGCCGGCCATTTCAATGGCTTCCACCATGTCGACCGAGTGCTGGTAGGGGACCGCGTCATCCTGCGTGCCGTGGAAGACCCAGATGGGGAGATCCTTGAGTTTTTTGCCATCGGCCGGATTGCCTTTTCCGCACACCGGGGCGACCGCTGCGAATCGTTGGGGATGATCGGCGGCGAGTTTCCATGATCCGTATCCTCCCATGCTGAGACCGGTGAGATAGATGCGCGAGGGATCAACAGGATACTTCTCGATGATGTGGTCGAGGAGATTGAGCACGCCGGCTTGCTGATCGTCGGCGGTCCAGCGTGTGCTTGCCGGGCATTGTGGTGAGATCAGGAGGTAGGGCAGGTCATCTCCGCGTTTTGCCATGCGCGGCGGTCCCCACTTGGCGACGATGCTGAGAGGACCACGACTTTCACCGCGCCCGTGGAGGAAGAGGATGAGCGGCCACTTCTTGTCCGCCTCTCCATCAAAGCCCTTCGGGAGATAGAAAAGATAGGGGATCGTCTGCTGGTCGGAAATCTTATGGGTGAGTTCCACTTGCACCCCGGGGGCCGGCTTTTCGCCCTTGAGAGTGGGCCCGGAGAGGAGGGTGATCGTGAGAATGAGAGTGAAGATTTGTTTCATGGCTACCGAGTGTTACAGGGAATACGAATTGCTATGGCCATCGCTGTCAGGTCAAAAAGATCCGCGAATGCTCTTGCTAATCTTCCGATCGTGCGTATGTATCCGCCGCTCGACCTGCGGGTCGAGCAACCGAATCGATTGCTGATTCGGTCCCTTTTCCGGTCTTCATCGATGAGAGAATGGTTCTGGGTCCCTCTTAACCCCCTCATCGAGACCCGCCCAGGCACCCATCGGGAAGCCGGGCTCCAGACTAATATGAATCCGACCTCGTTCGAGGCGCTGCAACTTGCTGCGCCCATCCAGCGTGCGCTACGTGAGCGCAATTACCAGACTCTGACTCCGATCCAGGCGCAGGCCATACCGCCGTTGCTGGAAGGGCGAGATCTTCTCGGCTGTGCCCAAACGGGCACCGGGAAGACCGCCGCCTTCTCGTTGCCGATCCTGAATAAGCTTCACGAAGATCCTCGCAAATTGCGTCCGCGTTCGTCGCGCGTTCTGGTACTCACTCCCACTCGCGAGCTTGCCAACCAAGTGGGGGAAAGCCTGCGCACCTATGGTCAGCACCTGCGCAACCGTCACGCCCTGGTTTACGGTGGAGTGGGGCAGCGACCACAGGTCAATGCCATGCGTAATGGGGTCGACATTCTGGTCGCCTGTCCCGGTCGGTTGCTCGACCTTGTGGGCCAAGGACACGTCGATCTCTCCCACGTGGAGTTCTTCGTGCTCGATGAAGTCGATCGCATGTTGGACATGGGATTTCAGCGGGACGTGACGCGGATCGTCGACCTCCTGCCGCAGGATCGGCAATCGCTCTTCTTCTCGGCCACCCTCTCCAAGCCGATTGTCAATCTCGCGCACACCATTCTCTACGATCCGGTGACGATCAGGATCGAGCCGGAGCGGACGACCGCGGAGGAGGTCGAGCAGGAAGTGTGTTTCATCGAACGCGGTGACAAGCGCTCTCTTCTCGTGCAGCGACTGAGAGCCCAGAAGGATGGGGAACTCGCGATCGTGTTTTCACGAACCAAGCACGGATCCGACAAGCTGGCGCGGCACCTCAAGCAGGCTGACATCGGAGCGGAGGCGATTCATGGAAATCGTTCTCAGGCTCAGCGTGATCGGACCCTGAATCGGTTTCGCAGCGGGAACCTGCCTGTCCTGGTCGCTACGGACGTGGCTGCCCGCGGGGTGGATGTGAAGGATGTGACCCTGGTCGTGAATTTCGATCTTCCCAATGAGGCCGAAGCGTACGTTCACCGCATCGGACGGACCGGGCGGGCTGGTGCGACCGGGAATGCGGTCTCGTTTTGCTCTCCCGAGGAGCGCGAATTTCTGCGCGACATTGAGAAGCTCATTCAACAGAGCATTCCTGTCTGGGATGATCACCAGTGGCACAGTGCCTCCCTGGCGGAACGCCATGCGCAGGGAAGAAGCGCGAGCACAGAACGGGGCGCGAAGAAGAAGGCGTCGCGAGGCAATCGCCATCCCCAAGATCGCAACGGTCGCAACGGTCGCAACGGTCGTAGGCGCAGGCCACGTCGCCCGGCGAATGCGTAGCGCGGCCCGCTTACGATTTGAAGGCCAATTCCAGCTGGCCTTCTGCATCGAAGGTCAGCGGAAGGCGGTCAGGGTCGACCTCGCAGCTTGAGGTTGCAGAGAGTGTCTCCGCGAGGTCCTCGCTGACATAGAGGGTCTCGAGATGCAAGGTGTTGGGGATGAAGATCCATCCGGACTCGCCGTAGCGTTCCCTCATGCGGGCGATCACCTCCCGGTCGTCGCGCAAGGTGCAGGGAATGGCCATGCGCCGCATTTCGCCAGTCGTGAAGACGTTGGTGAAGGTCTTTTGCTCATCCATCGCGTCCCGCGCCCGGCGAGTGGTAAAGTCGGCGAGACCGATCCCGATTGCGTTGCCCTGGGAGGATTCCGCGAGGTTGAGGACGGCGATGGTTTTGATGCGCGGACGATCGAGGTCTTCAAAATCGATGATGCCGCGGTAACCGATCACGTTGGTGTCCATCCCGGTCCCGCTGAAGGTCTTGCTGATTTCATGGACGACCAGGACGTTGAGGTCGTCGACGGGCAGGGTGGGGAAGTAGTGGCGTTGCCGTGCGAGGAGGGCGGGTTCACACTCCAGGATTTCGGCGGGATGCAGGGCGTGAAGCTCCGCGGTCCGGTCGAATCCGTCCTCGAGGATGGCAAGTCCGGCAAAGATTTTCCCCGAGTTGATCACGCACGATCCCATCTCGAAGAGCATGTCCTTCATGGTGGCGGTGGGGGCCGCGTGAAAGGTTTCCGCTGACTTGATTTTGCCCATCCCGACCACCATCATCTTGGTGAGCCCACTCTGCACCGGGCCCGAGAAGCAGGTGTGGAGCTTGATGCGATTGAGAACGAGGACGCCCTCTGATTCAAAGCAGTGGCGATCCATCCAGACTTCGCCGGTTTCCACCTGTCCGACGTTCACGACTTCCATGCTGGAACGAATTTCCATGCCGGTGGCTTCCTCGGTGAGGCCGAGGGATTCGATCATGGCCCTTTGTCCTTCGGCAGTGGCGCCGTTGTGGGATCCCATGCAAGGGGTGAGAAAGGGCGTCGCTCCGTGATTGCGCAGCCAGTCACCGGCCGCTTTCGTGATCGTCGCGAGGTGGTCGATGCCGCGGCTGCCGGCGGTGATGGCGATATCTCCCTGGGGGGGCTCGATGCCCAGCGCATCCAGCTGTCGATGCACTTCCTTCTCCACCTCTCGGAGTGGATGGGAGACGAGGCGTTGATGAACGCGATGAACGAGCATGGCAAAGAGTGGGAGACCCTAGGCTACCCTAGCGTGATTCGCAGAGTGCGGCGAGAGCAATGCCGCAGGAAGGAATTTGACGGGTTTCCGCTCTGAACCTACCGTTGCTCGATGGAGGGAACCCCACTGGCTCGCCGATTGCTGGCTACCGCGCTGTTCGCACTGATTGCAGCAACGCCTTCCATTCTGGCTCAGCGAAGCCTCGCGGAAATCTCCAAAAGTGGAATCAAGTCGGAGGGAGATCTCAAGTTCAAGCCTGCCCAATGGGATGTCAGGGCGCGAACGGGAACTGGAGCACAGTTCGGGCTGCGCATCGTCAGTTCTCCCCCGGACTTTGAGGCCCGGATCCTCTTGCGGCCCGAGACCAAAAATCCACAGCCCTTCGCGCGGGTGATTTCGAAGTCGGGAAAGTGGTATGTCGAGGAGTATGGGGGGCTCAAGGGCATCTACCTTCCCTGGCAGGCTCCCTTCTCGTTTGAAGTGGTCGCTCTCCTCCTCAGCGAATGCCGTCCCTCTGGCTACGTCCTCGAAGATGGGCATCGCTACGGGGAGACTCGGAATCGAGTGACGACCGTGCGCGCGCCCCTGAAGGCAGGACAGCGTGCGATGGCGGAGGCCTTTCTCCAGGAGACCGAGGCATCCGGGGTGGTGCCCGCCGGCGAGTTGAAGCGCAACCTCGCAGCCATCAAACAGCGGCTCAAAGAGGGCAATGTCTTCAAGGTCGATGCCCGGACGGGACTGCTGCGGGGGCTGAGCCTCGGGAATGTCGAGATTGTGTATGGCAGGGTCGAGTGGCTGAGCAGGAAGCCCGAGATCTCCCTGCTGGCTCATCTGCCGGATTTCAGTGCGCCGTTTCCGAAGGACCGCGACAATCTGATCATGATTGGACGCGCGGGGGCTTGGCGGCCGGGGCTGCCACACATGGATGCAGGAGGGCACCTGCTCAACCTGAAGAACGGAAAACTCCTGCGGATTCCCTTTGTCGGTTCCTCCTGCATGCCGGGGTGCTTTGTGGCCGAGCGCTCCAAGGTCGCGGTGACCGCGCGCGAGACGAGTGGTGCGGGGGTGGGGCTCTACCTCATTCACCTGGACAGTGGCAAGAGTGAGCGCTTGGGAGGAAAATCCTTTGCGACCGGCCAGTGCCAGGGGCCCGTGCTCTCGCCGGATGGCAAGTCATTGGCTGTGACGCATTCGCACAGCATTCTCATGCGACAGCTTTATCTGCTCGATCTTGCCGGGGGGAAGCCTCGGGCGATCGGGAGGCCTCGCGATGCCAGTGGCTTCTCGTGGATCGGGGATGGAAGCGGCTTGATCGGGATCACCAGGCAGCGCAGAACCGGCGTTCCGGAATATCGCATGACACGCTTTGGGCTCGATGGCAGCGTGAGGGATCTTAGGGAGGATGTCGGGAACTTCGCCCTCGTGGTGGGAGAGAAGGGAGACCGCATTCTGTTTCAGGAGAAGGGCGACAGTTGGCACACCTGTGACTTGAATGGGGGCGATGTGGAAATGGTGGGCAAGGGGCTGAGCAGGTTGGACTTTCCCAGTGCCAGTCCAGACGGCAAGCGAGTCATCATGATCGAGCATGATGAGAAGGAGCAGACCTGTCCGGTAGTGGTCGATCTTGCGACGGGAGAAGTGAAGAAGGCGAAGGCAGAAGAGGGACGGTGGGTTCTGCCGGTCTGGAGGTGAGAAGTGATCCTGCTTTCTGCGAGACGACGGGCGAGCAGGCAGCCCGGCCAGCAGGTCGTGCGACCGCCCAGTCGCGAAGTTCTCATTGCAACATCGGGGATGATGGCGTTGTATTAAATTTCTAAACCTGACTATCATGAAACTGCCCAAACTTCTCACTCTCGCGGCGTCCCTGGCGATGATTTCCAGCAGCGCCATCGCGCAACTTTGGACCGATCCCCAGGGCGAGAACTTACCCCTCGATTTCAAGATACAAGGCGAGTACGCCGACGAGGAGATGGGTGCCCAGGTCATTGCTCTGGGAAAGGGTGAATTTCACGCGGTGCTGTATCCCGGCGGGCTCCCCGGCGCGGGTTGGGATGGCAAAAACAAGATCCTCATGGACGGGAGGCTGAAGGGCGAGAAGGCCAGCTTTCTTCCGGCCGCGGGCAAGAAAAAGTACATGGCGAAGAGTGCTGCGGAATTCAGCGCCACCAGCAAGTTTCCGCCCACCGGCAACTTGCCTTACTTGGGAAACATTCAGGATGGCGTGTTCAGTGTGAAGGCGAGCAAGGGGAAGACCTTCTCCTTGAAGCGGACCATCCGGCAAAGTCCCACCCTTGGGGGGCAGCCCCCTAAGGGCGCGATCGTCCTTTTCGATGGGAGCGAGAAAAGCCTCGCGAACTGGCAGGGAGGACGGGTCGACAAGAAGACCGGACTCCTCAATACTGACGGACGTGACATCAAGACCAAGGAGAAGTTTCTCAACTACAACATGCACTTGGAATTCATGCTTCCCTTCAAGCCCGATGCCCGAAGCCAGGGACGGGGGAACAGCGGATTCTATCAGGTCGACCTGTACGAAATGCAGATCCTCGACTCGTTTGGCCTCATGGGACTCAACAACGAGTGCGGGGGTATCTATCAGAAAGCCAACTCCATGGTGAACATGTGCCTGCCTCCCCTACAGTGGCAGGCCTACGATGTGGAGTTCAGCTCGGCCGTGATGAATGATGGCAAGAAAGTCAAGAATGCCACTCTTACGGCCAAGCTCAACGGGGTCCTCATCCACAACAAGCTGGAGATCAACGGAAAGACCGGCGGCTCCCGCAACGAGCCCGAAGGGACCCCCGGGGTGATCAAGTTGCAAGGGCACGGCAACCCGCTGCAGTTCCGCAACGTGTGGATCATGCCGAAGAAGTAGGGCCTGCCCAGGGTCCATTGTGCTCTTGCGCCTGAGGTTCAGGTTGTGCGCGATCGTAGTTTTTCGCCCAATGATAAAGAAAAGAATATAAAGGGACAGACACTTTATAGAGGAAGCGGATTGCAGGTGGAGGGTTTTGCGGGTGGTGGATCTGCAGTTCGTGTTGAAGAAGAAGGAAAAGGAGCAGTTTGTGCATCTGATGCGACTCTATGAGGCGTTTTGTGGAGTGCGGGTCTCGTCCTTTTGTGTGATGTCGAATCACTTTCATCTGTTGGTGGAGGTTCCG
>Ga0302120_10001116_pt1 | contig 12560 bp, 8 predicted proteins | sample AG5_Bottom_MG_FD_203118 | JGI IMG/M metagenome (GOLD analysis project Ga0302120, IMG submission 203118) | Marine microbial communities from Western Arctic Ocean, Canada - AG5_Bottom | ecosystem: Environmental > Aquatic > Marine > Oceanic | place: Canada: Western Arctic Ocean | collected 2017-10-01 | reverse complement strand
GTCGCCTTGAGTGGAACCGATCTCCATCTCGAACTTCCTTCCGGCGGAGCGCCGGCACGGCGAGTGCTCAAGAGTCTGGAGCAGGCAGACCATCTGGTGTCCCTGTACCGGGGGGCGGTCGATTCGTTGCCAGAGACGATCCGATCGAGATGGGCAGGGCGAGTTCACTTCGTACCACAGTCTGCAAGACCACTCCCTAGCGGCAGAAAACCGCTGAAGACGAGGTTTCGTCTGCTGGTGGTGGGTTTGCTACGGCGGGTCAAGGATCCGCTGCTGCCGCTCGAAGCGTTGGGTTGGTTACCCGATCGGATCGCCGATGGGCGTCGATTGGAGGTGGTGCACCTGGGGGGGATCGAGGAGCCGAGGTACCGCAGGTTGGCGACTCAGGCGATGCGAAGAGAACCGAGATGGCGCTGGCTCGGAGCGGTGCCTGCCGCGCGGGTACGAAGCGAACTGGCTCGCTCTGATCTGCTGATACACCCATCCCTCGATGAGGGTGGGGCCAACATCATCAGCGAGGCGTTGGTCGCAGAGATTCCGATTCTGGCCAGCGATGCGCCCGGCAACCTGGGCCTCCTTGGAGAGAGTCATCGGGGAATCTTCAGGCGTCAGGATGCACAGCAATTGGCTCAACTGGTGCTGAGGTTCAGTGAAGACGCTCGATTTCGCAGACAGCTGGTGCAGAGTTCAAAGAAACTGGGGAAGAGGCACCTGCCGGCGGTGGAAATCGAGACGTGGCGAAGATTGTTGGGGAAATTGAAATAAGTTGCCCACGACCTCAGAGGCTGTGGGCAACTCAATAGAGATGAAGAGCAAAGTGAATAGGTTTGCGCGATTCCTCAGTGGTGAGTTTCGACTAGCCCGGATTGTAAACATTAACAAATAGATATACAAGCGGATTTGTTAAGCAGGGGCTTCGTCTCTTCCAAATTCCTTGATTGACATATTGGCGAACCTTTGTCCCACTAGGGACATGGCAGGACAGGCTCCCTGCGTACAACAGCATTTGGAAAAGGGGTGACATACATGTCTCAAGTACTTGATGAAGCGGGCAAGGCACGGCTCTTCTGGGCCAGTTGCATCTCGCTGATTGCGACCTCCATCGCCTTTGGCGTCATCACATCTTCGATGGGTGATTTCAGTACGATGTATGGACTCACCAACACGCAAGCCGGCTGGGTCGGCGGTGCAGCCCTCGGTGGCTTCGCAGTCGCCATCATCATGCTCGGACCGGTGATCGAGAAGATCGGCATTGCGGTCTCGCTCAAGATGGCGTTCGTCTGCCACATCCTGGGCGTGATCCTGATGATGTACGCCGATGGCTTCGGTCAGTTGATGGCGGGAGCTTCCGTCATTGCCATCGGCAACGGCTGCGTCGAGGCGGGCTGCAACCCGCTGGTCGCCACCCTCTACTCCGACAACAAAACCACACGGTTGAACCAGTTCCATGTCTTCTGGCCGGTGGGGATCATCATCGGGGCGCTGTTTGGCTTCTGGGTCAGCAATGCCGCGGCCGATGCTGCAATAGCGGCGGGAGCACTGGCAGATTCTGCCTCTGTTGTTGCGGATCCGGCGACCTGGAGCGTGGCGTTCCAGCAGGCCTACGATGCCGCCCTGACCGGCTGGACCCTGCTGGGACTCAGTGCACTGCAGGCCAAGATGGCTCTGGTGCTGATTCCTACCCTCGCATATGGCTACCTGTTCCTGGGGCAGGAGATTCCCCAGACCGAACGGGTTCAATCCAACGTCTCCGATGACGAGGTCAAGGCTTCCATCGCTTCACCGCTCTTCTTGTTGATGCTGTGCTGCATGGGACTGACCGCCACGCTGGAACTGGGACCAGGACGCTGGATGGGTGAGATCATGACACCCGCAATGCAAAGTTCTCTCGGAGCCGGCTCGACGACGGCGGGTGCCGGAATCCTCGTGCTGGTCTATGGCAGTGGTCTGATGGCAGTACTTCGTTACTTCGCCGGAGGATTTGTCCACAGGTTCTCGCCGACCGGACTGCTGATGGGATCGGCAGTGCTCGGGGGGGTCGGTCTTTTTGCCATGACCTACGCCGAGACTTTCCCAACCATCTTCCTCACCGCCACCGTCTTTTATGGCGGCATCTGCTTTTTCTGGCCGACGATGCTCGGTTTCGTCTCCGAGCGGATCCCCAACAGTGGTGCCATGGGACTGTGTCTGATGGGGGGAGCGGGAATGTTGATCGTCGGTTATGTCGCGGCTCCTGCGATCGGAGCGATCCAGGACTCCTACATCGTGACTTACATGGCGGACAACGCCGGAGCCACCGCTGAAGCGGCCGCTGCCTATGCCGGCAAGATGGCCTTCCGCTGGATCGCCGCACTGGCAATCCCGCTGGCGCTGGTCTTCTTCAACCTCAACAAGAAGTACGGTCATGTCGCGGCAGCTTCGGTCGGCAGCAACAAGGAATCCACCGACAGCGAGTCGAACCAGATGCAAAACAGCTACTAACCTGGATCCGGAAACGAGTGAGAGTGACGGCCCCGGGGTTTCCTCGGGGCCGTTTTTTTGGTGATGTGAGGCATTGCTGGGAACGGCCGGTGGGCTGGCTGCGTCCACTGGGGGAGGAGACCTCGATGAACCGATGGAAGCCGTTGCTGATCGCCCTGTCCCTCTCCTCGACACTCCTGCTGGCCCAGGAGGCCGCTCGGGAACCCGCTCAGGTCCCCGCGCAGGTCTCCGCTCCGGTCTCCGCTCCGGTCTCCGCTCCGGTCTCCGCTCCGGTCTCCGCTCAGGTCTCCGCTCAGGTCTCCGCTCCGGAGCAGTTCCACTTCTCGTCGCTGGGAAAATCACTGCCGGAGTTGAAACTCGAGGAGGGCGATCGCTGGTTCAACGCCACCAAGGGCCTCTCTGTCGCTGCATCACCTCTCACTGTATTGGGGCGTGGCAAGCCGCTGCTGGTCGCCTATACGATTCCTGGCTGAGAGTGTTGTGCTCCGGCATTGCCCAGCCTGGTCAGGTGGCAGCAAGAAGTGGGACCCGAGTTCTTGTCGATGATGACTGTTTTCAGTTACTCGTCCAAGCAGCCAGAGTTGGTCCAGAAATTCATCGACAAGAACCAGGTGACCTTCCCCATCCTGTCGGAGCAGGCCAGCAACATCGAGCGCCACGGCGTGAAGGGGTTCCCTTCCGCCTTCTTCCTCGATTCCACAGGCAAGGTGATCTGGCAGGGGATCCTGCCCCGTGCCTTCGAGTCCAATGACTATCAGCGCCCCTGGCTCGACGGTCTGTTGCGTCAGGCAGGAGTCGAACCGCCGCCGATTCCCATCCGTTGGCTCGATTTTGACGAGGGAGTCGAGGAATCGCAGTGGACCTCGGAGACTCGACTGATCTTCGTCGAGGCGAACCGATGTGATCAGTCGGAGCGGATCGAACGATTATTGGCACAAGATGAAGAGATCGCAGGTCTGCTCAACGATTACATCCGGGTCAAGATCGATGGTCGAGCTCAGTTGGATATCGTCAAGAAGTACCGAGGCCACTGGCCCGGAGATCTGCTCATCATCGATGCCAAGGACCAGGTGCTCTATCGATTCCGGGACCACTACAAGGACATCCCTGCGCTCAAGAAGGCGCTCTACGATCACGCCAACTGATATGGATACCGATGGCGCTGGTCAGGGGCAAGCAGCGCTGGTGGTCGGGCAGTCGAGAGTGTTGCCGAGCGGATCGGTCCCGCAGGTCGGGTATGGAGCATCCAGAGGGGGAGAACCGGGGACAAAGAGTGCATTCAACCCGTAGACCATGTCTGCGATGTTGAAACTACCATCATCATTGATATCGCAACTCTCGATGCAATTCGGAGATACCCCTCCCGGCACGAACAGCGCATTGAGCCCGTACACGATGTCCGCAACATTGAAACTGCCATCTTCGTTGCCATCTCCGCGGATGAATCGAATCACCGATCCAGAGGAACCGTTGTGATAGATCAATGAATAGGGTGGGACCCCCGGAATCTCGCGCAGCTGGTAGGTGACATCGAGACTGAAGGAAGTGTTGTTGAAGGCGGGGTACAGCGTGCCTCGGATGGTCGGATAGATGTAGGCGTGCTGGCCGAGTGTGGTCGGTTGTAACTGCTCGACCACCTCGAACTCGGGGGAGGTGGCGAGTTTTTGTGCCAGCACCAGATCGCCTTCGTTGGCGAGGTCTCGGTACACGGCATGGACCGTGCCGGAGGTCTCGTCGCAGCCGATGTTAAAGATCTTGTAGTTGGCGATGTTGGTGACCTGGTCGCTGCTGGCATCGAACAGAGTGGTCTCGTCACTCCAGCCATTGATTTCGTCCCACCTGCGGTAGCGGAAACTCCACAGCGGCGAGCCGGAGGCGGCGTCGACGACATAGGCACTGTGCACATTTCCAAGCGCATCGCTGGAGAGCCAGCCGAAGTAGTCATTGCTGCCGGTGGTATTGCCGAGCACGAAGGTATCTGCCTGCCAGCCGGCGGCCCCCGATGGTCCGATGGTCGGGTCGTAGATGCGGTGCTCGTAGACCCCCGGTGGGGTGTTGCGATAGAAACTGCAATGGATGCGGCCGCTGTCATCGACCGCCAGACGCGTGTTCTGGGCACTGGCCGAGGGACTGAAAGCCCCCAGGTCGGTGAAGGAATCATCTGCCGCGTAGGGTTGATCGCTACGCAGCAGGTGCTCGACCCAGCTGGAGGGGTGGTGCCCCGAGATCCACACCGTGTTGTTGCCATCGATGACGATGTCCATCGCCGAGGTGCGAGCATTGAGTGGGGCACCGGTGATGGTGCTGATCTCGATGATGTCGGAACGGTCGCCGGTGGCGGGATCGAAGCGGCGGTAAAACTGGCGAAAGTACGACGGGTAGGTGTACCGACCCCACAGTACGTGGAGGATCCCCTGGTCATCGATGGCGACCGAGCATTGGCTGGCGGGATCGGGATCGAACAGGCCACTGTCGTCGTCGTTGAGATTGGGCGGCTGGGTCCACCAGGTGGCACCTCCATCCGAGGAACTCTGGACAATCAGAGCCATCTCGTCGGCGGCATTTCGCTCCAGAGAGACACAGTGAAGCACGCCATCGTCATCGCGAACCATGTTGTGCGAGGTATTCGATCCAGACGAGGCCATCTCATCGCTGTGCAGGATCACCTGAGCCGAGGACATCACGCTGCAGCAGAGCAGCACAAGCGATGCGAGAATGCCAACGATGGTTCTCCTCGGGTGCGGGTAGTGGTCCATCATCCCGTTCTTCATCAGGGACAGGCCAGATACAGGGCGCAGTCAATACCATCATCGGTCGGATCGACGCCGCAATCGAGAGCGCCCGGCGCCGGTGGATTGTCCGATCCCGGCACGAACAGTGCGTTGAGCAGGTAAACCGCATCGGCGACGTTGTTTCCGCCGTCGTCATTGACATCTGCACTGTCGATACAATCGGGCTGGGGCGATCCAGGAACGAACAGGGCGTTGAGCAGGCGGATGGCATCGGCGATGTTGACACCGCCATCGACGTTGACATCCCCACGGCGGAACAGTTCCGGTGGTGGACCGCTACTGGCTCCGAGAGCATCGAGGTAGAGGCCCATCAGGAGACCCTGCTCGCCGCTGTAGCCACCGAACTCCCACGACTGCGCGATCACCTCGCCAAACGGATCATCGGTCTCGTAAAAGTTACCGACGCTGTAGCCGATGCCCGATTGGACCCAGATGGAGCCGCTCGAGGCTCCCGCCAGGTCCGGCGTGAGGGGATCTGCGGTGACCAGCCGATCGGTCCAGTCGCTGGCCGCCTGGTCCTGGTTGTATGCGGCATCCATTCCGGTCATATCAAGCGTGGCATAGGAACCACCGATCAAGTCCAGTAACGAGTCGTCGCCATCGACCACTCCCAGTCCGATCCCGTCATAATCAGCGAAGGAAGTCTGGGCACAGTATCCCCACACATCGCCGCCCTCGATGTAGACATCGATGCCGTTGGCGATCAGGTCCGCCAGCAGTTGACCTTCTGCAGTGCTCAAGCAATAATGATCGGGATAGGTGCCAGTGGCCACCCAGACCCGCTCGAGGGTTGGCGTGTCGAGTAGACAATCACAACCGAGGATGTCCGTCATCATTGCCGGGGCGAGCCCGTTGAGCACCAGCGCATCGGCGATCGCCAGTGCCGAGTCGATCTGACCACCACTCCCTTCAGCGGCCCACACCAGATCGATGGCATTGACCAGTGCCCAGATAGCATTTCCATCGATGACACAGCAGGGGGTGACCGAGTCGTCCCAGCAGCGCAGCTGGTAGTGGTAGGAAGCGGGTCCGCCGGGAAGGACATCGGTCCACTGCTGATCACTTCCAGCCAAGGTCTCAGCGAGCTGTCCATCGCGATACACATCGATGCTGGTGAAGTTGTTGCCGTTGAGGTCCCAACTGAGAGTCACTTCATTGCCACTGGTGGCGGCGGTGAAGTCGATGGGAGGGGTGAGCTGACAGGGCGGGCCACTACGATGGTGGATGGCCCATGCCTCGAGATCTCCAAATTCGCCCCCGGTGTAGTCGGCCGCGATCAGGCGCCAGTTTCCATCGATGGGGAAGCCGGCAAAATCGGCGAGGGTGCCGGGCCCCTGAGGTTGCATGCGGATGTTGAGTGGAATCTGGTCCTCATCGAAGGGGATTCCCTGGTCATCAAAGATGGTGTGAATGTGATTCACATCGCTGGGAGACCCGGGGATGTACTGTTTCAAGGTCACCATCGTGGCCGATGGATGCGTCAGGTCGATCCCCACTTCTCGAGTCCAGGTGTGAGTGATATGGACCTCGATATCGATGTCCTGAATCGTGTAGTTGTCGGTGATGTTGATCACCGAGGTGACTCCCGTCGGGGTGCTGTTGGGAATCGGCAGTGGCGTGTCGAGACTGCCGTAGATCTCGAATCCATGGGGGACATCAATTCGGTCGGTGAAATCGAAGCAGGCGCCGTCAGAGACGACGATCAGATAGTTGTAGGCTCCCTGGCAAAGATTGTTGTCGGTCCAACTGGTCGCAGCGGGGTCGGCGATGTCCTGGTAGAAGACCCCGTCACGCCAGATCTGAAAAGTGTCGGTGTATGGACCATTGTTGGTGAACTCGAGGGTGATGTCGGGACCCACCGAGGACGCCACCAGCGCGTCAGGTGCGGTGAGACCACACGGCTCCAGTTCGAGGAGACCATAGGTACTGACATTGTTGGCGATCTCGTTGATGTCATTCCACAGGTAGGGGGAGGCCTCGAGGGTGTGGACCATGTCCTCGTTGTTGGAGTTGTTGGGTTCCCCGGCATTCCAGTTGCTGTACACCAGCGGTTCGCCGTTGCTCCATTCGAAGACACCCTCGACCGCGATGTCATTGAGACCCAGCCACAAGCGCCGTGAGGAGCCGCCAAAGTTTCTGAAGTTGTCCGCGATGAAATCCATCTCCGCCTGGTCTGCAACGGCCACGAGGTTACCGCCCCAGCTGTTGGCGAGAGTTTCAGCAGTGGTCCAGTCGCTGGTATCCAGCAACAGGTAGTGATGGTCATCCAGCGGACTGGAGATGCTGGTCAGGATGGCCGGATCCTGAGCCTGCAACGGAGTGACCCAGATGGTGATGATCAGTAAAGAGACTACGGAATTGAGAAACTTCATAACTCCTCCGGAGGGCTGGAGAGATTGGAAATTGTAGGGACAGAGCCATTTACCATTTTCCCCTTCATCGACCGGGATACAAGGATTGAAAATAAGGGCCGCAGGGAGCCGAATAACCGGTGCAGGAGGCGGTTGAGTGGGCTTCTGCCTCGCTCTCGCGGCTCATCCGTGGCTGTGGAAGCGCTTTTATGGCGGCGGCTGGGTCGAGGATGAGGAACGGCTCAGAGTGGCTCAGATCGAGTTGGGCCTGCTCGAACTGGATCTAAATCGAGCAGGCCGTGGACCCCTTCCGATCGATCGAAAGGGGTCCGCGGCGTCTCTTGACCCGAGAATCAGGGGCAAAGGTTGAAGGAAGTACATCCGAGCCCGCCGGGCCCATCGGGGCCACAATCGGGGAAAGGTGCCGCTGGCTCGGATCCACCTGCGAACATGTAGCCGATCAGATGCACCACATCGGAAACGTCGACCTGATTATCCCCGTTATCATCGAGGCTTGCCAGACAACTCACCGGTGATCCATTGAAGAGGAAGCCGAGGGTGTTGACCGCATCGCTGACATCGAGGCTTCCATCAATATTGGTATCGCCACGGATGTAGGTGACGGCTCCGCCTCCTCCACATTCATCGGGAGTGCCATCGCCATCATTGTCGGCGCTGGTCCCGTTCGCGATATCGCACTCATCGAGGACACCATTGAGATTGCAGTCGTTTGCTGCAGTGATCTCACAGCCGTCGTGAATACCATTACCATTGCAGTCTGGAATTCCTGCTCCGGCGATGGAGATGTCGAGTCCCCAGGTCTGAAGGGAACCGGAATCTCCTCCGGCATTATCCGAGATGGTAAGGGTCCAGTTGCCCAGACCGCTGGCTCCATCGAAAGTGGACAGTGGCGAGGCAGGAGGAGTGGATCCTGGGCTGCCATCGTCGTCGTAGATCGCGTTGATGTCATCGGAAGAACCGCCAGTCTGGCTGTGCAAGTTGACGGTGGTGCCGGAAGGATTGGCCACCGAGATGGCGAGATCGCCGATCCAGGTGTGAGTCAGGTCTAGCGCCACATCTATATCGTCGACCAGTCCTACCTGTGTGACCTCGATGATCCGGATCACCGGAGGCAAGTTGTCGGCGATCGGCGCCGGCGGGGAGACATTGTCGACATAGGAGAAGATTCCTGCAGCCTCACAGATATCGAGAACTCCGTTGGCATCGCAGTCTGTGGCGGGATTCGCTGCGATCTGGCAACTATCGATGGACCCGTCGAGATCGCAGTCCGTTTCGCTTCCCAGGTCAATTTCACAACTGTCGAGCACTCCATCAAAGTCGCAATCCGCTGCACCTGAAGAGATCTCGCAGGTGTCAGGGATGAAATTCCCATTGCAGTCGAGTGCGCCATTGATCAGTTCACAGGCATCGGCAATTCCGTCGTTGTCACAGTCTTCCTGGCATTCATCGAGCAGTCCATTTCCATCGCAATCGGATGCGCCGTTGGCGATTTCATCCCCATCTGGAATGCCGTTATTGTTGCAATCGAGATTGCCGACCATCGGAGCGAGGGTGGTCACCAGCAGAGTGTCCACGGCACCGGGTTGGAACAGCCCGAGAGTCGCATTGGCAGCGGTGGGTGGAGAGGTGGTCACGAAGCGGAAGTTGTACATCGTTCCCCAACGAAGTGCGTTGGCGTTGGGGTTCTGTGCAAAGGTTTGAGTCGACCAGTTGATTTCCCCGTTGGCGGTAGACACCGCCCAGTCGGTTCCATCGTAGATCTCGGTGCTGTGGTACTCGACATCGCGGAAACCGACATCGCTGGCGATCACACCCAGCAGCGGCACGGAGAAACTGCGTACCGCGCGGGTCGAGTCCATGTTGTAAAGAGCGTACTCGTATCGCCACAGGTTGGCATTCAGTTGGATGACCTTGTATCCGAGGATCAAGAGTCCGTCTCCAGCGTCCGAGATGTCGACCAGAGTCACAGTCGGATCATTGTCTTGCCACGCCTGGATGCCTGGCTGTTGCCGCTGGGTCGATCCAACAAAGGTGATGGCGTGATTGGAAGTGGAGGAGGAGACGGAGACCTGTCGGTAACTGGTGTTATTGTGATGATTGCCTGCGGCAGCATCGTCGGGGGTGACATAATGTCCCTCGACGAAGTACTGCGCTCCAACATTGGTCGACGAGTCCAGGTCACTCCCGTGAACGCGCAAGCGACGCCAGGTCAGATCACTGTTGCCGGGGTCGAGGTTCTGCGGATAGATGAATCCACCGTGGGCCGGATCGGTCACCTCTGAGCGAGCGCCGAGGCTTCCCTGGCTACCATTCAAACTGGCTCCGTAGGGATCGGAGCAACCGACCCCGAGCCGGCTACCGGTTCCCGAAGAGACGCAGCCGCAACCACAGGTGTTTCCCTGCAAAGCGGTGAATCCGTGCTTGAGCCAGCTCATGCCGATCTGCTCGAGCACTCCATCCTTGAGGCGAAACATGTTTTGACCGATCACCGGGTGCTGATTGGTATTGGAGATCCAGAGCAGTTCCTCGGTGCCGATGTTGCAGGATGTGGTTCCCACTGAATAAGCGTAATAGCCGCCCGCTGAACCGTAACTCTGGGTGCCGGTCAACTCACCGACGATCACATCCGCTCCGGTGCCACCGAGGCCTCCGCCCGGATCACACTGGGCGTCGAGAGAGGTGGAGAAGAGCATCGTCATGGCTGCAGCAAGAAGGGAGAGGATCCCGAGGATCCGCTGCTTGGAAAGTGTCATGGGTTCCCTTTCGGGGTCATCTCTGACCACGATGTTCAATCGACGGGCCTACCCATTGTATTGTCAAGAAAAGGTCGGATCGAGGAGCGATTTCAAATCAACGGGAGCAGAATCGCAGGGAAGTCAGGAGAGTGACCTGTAGAGGGATGGAAAAAAAAGGACCTCGTGGACCCGCTGGTCCACGAGGTCTTGCGTTTCATTGGAGCTGGCGACGGGAGTCGAACCCATGACCTCAGCTTTACGAAAGCTGTGCTCTACCAACTGAGCTACGCCAGCCCTGTGTTCGCTGAATATGAACATGGGCCTGAGGAGGGGAGGATAGCGACATCACAGCGAGGCGGCAATCGACCCTCGGAACAAGTCCGCGAGCGCGAGATCTGCCCGCTGTTTTCCTACCTCGTCTCAGCGAGAGGATTCGACCTCGGGCATCTCGCTATGAGGGTGATCTGAACGGTGTCGCTCGGAGATTTTCTCGCTACTGAGGTGGTTGTAGACCTGGGTGGTGGCGAGATGTTTGTGGCCGAGAAGTTCCTGTACCTGCCGTAGATTGGCGCCACGGTCGAGCAGGTGAGTCGCATACGAGTGGCGCAGGGTATGGGGACTGGTTCGACTGTCGAGGCCCGCCTTGCCGATGTATCGGTCGAGGATCTTGCGGATCGATCGATCGGAGATGCGATCACCGAAGCGATTCAACAGCACCGGGTGAGGGCTCCAGTTTCCATCCTCGGGTTGCCAGCGTGCAGGGATCGCTTCCTGGTAACTGAAGAGAGCGGTCAGCGCATGCTCGCCGATGGGAACGATGCGCTCCTTGCGTCCCTTTCCGTAGGCTCGAACCAGACGCGCAGGACCGTCGATGTGCAGCCAGTCGAGAGCGACCAGTTCACTGACCCTGAGGCCGGTGCTGTAGAGGATTTCGAGGATGGCTCGATCTCTCAGCCCGCGGTACGTGTTGGTCTCTGGTTGATCCAGTAGACGCAAGACTTCCTGAACGGAGAGGAAGTGGGGCAGTGCACGGGGCACCCGCGGTGTACTCAACTCGAGAAACGCGCAGCGTCCTTCGATCCGACCTTGGCCGGTGAGGAAGCGGAAGTACCCACGAATCGATGCGAGTTTTCGGGCCACCGTGCTGCGCGAATAACCGACCTCTGCGAAGTGAGCCAACCAGCGGCGAACCTCGGTGCTCTCCTTGGTGGCAATCAGTGAGAGATCCTTGACCTCAAAGAAGTCACGGAGTTGTTCGAGGTCCTTGCGGTAGGCCCGGAGAGTTTCCGGGCTCAGGTTCCGCTCTGTTTCGAGGTGTTTGAGGAACGAGTCCATCGAATTTGTACCCACTTCCATCCCAAGGGGCGGCGTTCCCCTGTAGGGATCCTACGAAGGCCGAAAAAAAATGGGAAGAAGAACTGGGAACTGAATCAAAATGGTCCAGTCACCACCGGTGGATAAACCCAGATGCCGCGACCGTCATGTGGATAACCATGGGAGAAGTAGGCCTGGATCGTCCGGAAGAAGAGGGGGCCTGCTTATCTCAGAATCCCGTGGCGACGACTGAGCAGTTCCCTCACGATGGCGCGGAAGTGATCCTGGGTCAGTTCTTCCTCATCGATATGCGCGGCGGCGTCGAGGGTCGAGGGAGAATCGCTTCCCATCGTCATCAACTGCTCCAGCAGCGACGGCAAGTCGGTACCATCGTAGAGGATGCAATGTTCTTCGTCGTTGCTGACCACCATCAAGGATCGCTCGTCGGGGTGAGTGAGAGGAGAGTTCGGAATCATCAGGGTCTCTTTCTTCTGTACAGATCTTGGTCAAGTCTATCTTTCTCTTCCCACAGGGAAGGGGGGACCGAAGCCGCAATGCGGCTCCCGTCGGGTCGTCGGTCATGACTCATCTTTCGGCAGATCGAGCGAAATTCTGCAGTACAATTTCGCCATGAATCGAGCCAGATGAGCGCCAATGAAGCTTCTCACCCCTTCCAAGCAGCACCTCGAATCGAGGCTTTGGGCCCTGTCGAGGTCGAGAGCCTGCTCGCTGCGATCGCTCCGGGGCAGCCCGGCTTTTTGCTGGAGAGCGGTCTCGATGTGGCCGGAACTGGCCGCTGGCACATCGCCGGGGTCGACCCGATCGGCTCCTTCGAGGCGAGTCGAGATCGGTGGCAGGTCAGCACT
>Ga0302120_10001115_pt1 | contig 12564 bp, 7 predicted proteins | sample AG5_Bottom_MG_FD_203118 | JGI IMG/M metagenome (GOLD analysis project Ga0302120, IMG submission 203118) | Marine microbial communities from Western Arctic Ocean, Canada - AG5_Bottom | ecosystem: Environmental > Aquatic > Marine > Oceanic | place: Canada: Western Arctic Ocean | collected 2017-10-01 | reverse complement strand
TGCCTATTTGTCGGCCGTAGAGGGTTGGGTGGCTTCGAATTCTTCACGGTACTCTGGGGCTTGGATCTGGGGTCGGGCAGCGTAGCCGCTGGCCTCCATCCCGCTTGACTCGCAATTCCACGGGCTCCCTCACCTCCGCTACGGTATCCTGCGGAGCATTCAACCCATGAGCACCCCATGACCCGTTTCACCCTCCTAGCGCTTCTCTTCCTCCTCCCCGTGCTTACGTGCTGCAATAGTGAGGATGACGAAGAAACGATTGACTACTACGCCCTCCGGACTCCCCCGCACCCGGTTGCCCCTACATCCAAGATGCTGACCAAAGGGAAGTGGCTGGTCTACCTCGCTTCCGAGGCCAACTACACACCGGCCGGGACCGACATGAATGGTGATGGGGACGTCATCGATGAAATTGCCGTGCGAGTCGACACGTTCTCCAATAAACGTACGGAGCTTGATACCGCCGTGCAGGACATGGCGCTTGTCAACGGGACTTTGTTCCTCGTCGTGCTTGAGTCCAGCGACGGCCGGGATTGGACAGCGGATGGGGACACGGATGACCGGGTGCTCGTGTACCAAACACCGTCTGAGGCGCTGCCGACGTTCTTTGCTGAAGTGGATCTGACTTCTGCAACGGTCCTGCAGGGACTCCAGACGGAGGTCTTCTTCACCTCGGCCACGGCTCCCACAACGCCGGGCGACACCAACCTCTTCGTCGCCTCCGTGTCGAGTAGTGGCTCTATCCCGACGCCAGCTACACGCGTTACCACCGACGTGGTCGCGGACGGTGACGGTGCCTCCGTTCGAATCCTCGATGAAGCTGAGGAGATTCTATTTCTTGGTATGGATGAGAACCTCGACGGCGATCTGAACGGGGATGCCGATGGTGTGGACGCACGGGTCCTAGCGGTCCTCGATGCATCTTCCAGCGGCTCGGTCATTCAAGGCACCTCCCTCGCTCTTGGAGCAACGTACTCCCTGGCGGCCGTTACATCCGGTGCGGATCGCATTGTCGCCTTCCTAGTGAACGAGACGGCTCAAGGGGTCAACCTGAACGCACAGAGTCTGTTTAGTGCCACTTGGCAACCTCCGGGCTGCACGGCGCTTGGGGACGTGGACTTTGATGACGACGTCCTGCACTGGCTGCTCATGGCGGACTTCGAGGCCGGTGGGTCGATTCAAAACACAGGTCTGGTCGGGACCGCTGGAGAGCGCCTGCACGTACACCCCAAGGGCTACGTGGCCTGCACCTCCTTGGAGGCCGATGAGGGGCTCGGTGCGGGTTGCGACATGAATAACGACGGCGACGTCAATGACCGTATCTTCCGCTGGATCAGCGCGGCCAACCCAGGGGGAGTCGTGCTGCCTGAAACCGACCCTTCACGCTTGATGGCTCTCGTCACCAGCGTGCCAGGGTCCGTGGGAGATTCGACTGGTGGAGTGCTGGTGGCCGGAAAGCTTTGGGTCTTGTTGGTGGACGAGGCAGCGGATGGCCGTGACCACGATGGGGATCCTGGAACGGACAACAACCTAGTCGGAGCCAAGGATCCGAGCTTGATTGGACAGGGCTGGAATTTTGGGCACACTTCCGCGGGTGTGCCGGTGGGAGTGACTTGGATGGCGACCGACATCCAGACGGCCAACCGGAACCTCATGGCCGTTGAGGAGTCCGTGATTGGCATTGATCAGAACGGGGACGGGGATCTTGTGGATAGCTTCCCTACCTTTCCGAAAGTACTGAGCGGGTCGACGCTGACTTTCCCTGGCCTCGCTCTGGCCACATCGGGTACCAATGCGGGGATCGTCACGGCTGCGGGTGTTGGTTATTTCCGGGTTTCCGAGGCGGCAGAGGGCGGATCGGACTTCAACACGGATGGAGACGTGAACGACTTCATCCTAAGTCGAGTGGGGGTGTCCAATTCCGAACCCCTTGTTCATATGGCCACCTTGAACAGCCTTGATCGTCCGGCCGTTCAATTCGACTCGACGAGTGCACCCAAGTTCGGTGTGATCTTGTTTCAGGAATCCATGCAGGGGGCCTCTGGTAAGGACCTAAATGGTGACGGGGACTCCAATGATTACGTCCCACGCTACTTCCGCATCGACAACTGAGGGTAAGGCTAAGGAGTTGGTGCTACGCCGGGGATGTGTGCTCGGCAGTCGGATCGGCCTACTAAGCTTGACCCGCTCGGATCGAATTTAGAGGATGCCATCGGTTCTTGAACTCATGCGGAACATCCCTTTCCTTTCAGAGCGCACCTTCTTGGGGGGAGGTGTGCGGTTGCTCTCCCCGTTGGAGAGGTCATGAACCGCATCTTTCAGACCTGCCTGGTGCTGGCTATCGCCGTCGCCGTGCTGCACGCCCTGAGCTTCTCAGCTTCGGGGCCCATCGACGACGACTTCATCTGCTTCCGCTACGCCCGGCACCTGCTGCAGGGGGATGGTCTGGTGTTCAACCCCGGTGAACGCATCGAGGGTTTCACCGCGCCGCTTTGGGTGCTCGTGATCGGCGCTGGGCTCGCGCTGGGGTTGAACCCCGTCACACTCTCACTCACGTTCTCCGCCCTGGCCTGCGGGTTGGCTGCGTGGGCCGTGGGTTCGGCTTGGCGTACCCTGCGGCCCGAGAGTTCCTGGCCCGTACCCGCCCTGCTCGTGGCCACCTCGCCGGCCTTGGCCTTCCATGGGGCTGCGGGTTTGGGCACCACCTTGCTGGCCGCTCTGCTGGTGACCTGGTTGGCCCTTGGCCTGCGCGCGCAGGCGCGACAAGGTTCTCTCTGGGGAGCGGGGATCGCCCTGGCCCTCGCTTGCCTGCTGCGCCAGGAGGCCGCCCTCTTCGCCATTCCATTCTTCTTCGGTCCTGGTCGTAGACGCGGAGCTGCATGGCTACCGCTTGCTGCCCTGGCTTTGTGGACGTGCTTGCGTTGGGTGTACTACGGGGGGCTTCTCCCCATGACTTACACCGTCAAGAAACTCCCCGTGGCCGAGGATCTTGCGCGGGGCTTTGACTATTTCATGCTCTCGACGCTGGTGGCTGGAGTGGGCGTGTATCTGCTGGTTGCCGTGTTGGGGCACCTGCGATCAAACCGCGAGTCATCATGGCTGCGCTGCGCGATTGTCGGTCTGGTCCTGCATACGGCCTACGTGATTTGGGTTGGCGGTGACTACGTGGCGCTCGCCCGTTTCTTTGTACCGACCCTGCCGCTGGTGATGCTCATGGCCTGCTTGGGATGGACGAATGCACTGGGCGGGGGACGAGGGCTGGCCTGCATGGCCCTGACAGCAGCCATGCTTCTGCCCCAGGCTCTGCAGGTGAAGCTGGACCAGAGGGTCGTGGCCGCGTTCCCCCAAGCCAGCATCCTGGATGATCACTGTCGACCTTACCTGGCTCTCCTGCATGAGTTCGACGAGCAGCGCTGGGAGTCCCTCGGTCGATACTTCGGCGAGGTCGTGCCCGCAGACCGGACGGTGGCTCTGTCGCCCATCGGCGCCTTTGGTTGGTACTCGGAGCTGAAGATCGTGGATGTGCTGGGTCTTACCAACACCTCAGCCGCCCGGCGTGAACCGGACCTGAGCATCGCCCTCAAGGGCCACCACCGTAGTGACGGCGCCTGGGTGCTCTCCCAGGAGCCCGACTACGTGATCCTCGGAAACGGGGTCCGTGATCACGAGGGCCGGCTCGTAGTGAATCCCTGGGAGAAGGATCTCGTGAATGACGAGCGCTTCCCAAAGGAGTACCTGCGGGAGTCTGTGCCCATTCCAGGTGGGGCCGACCTCGATTTGTATCGGAGGCGTTCGGCTCCCCCTTTGCCCGGGGCCCGGTCTGCTCGCTAGTGTAGGGCACTCCATGTTCGCACCTGCCCCGTTCCTGCGCGCCGCTCTCGCCGTCAGTGTGGGTGCCTGGGCTATCACTGCTTGCACGCCCAAGGTGGAAGGGTTGGCCGGAATGAGTTCGAGGCCCAATGTGCTCATCGTTCTCTTGGATGGGGCACGTGCGGATCACCTCGGTTGCTTTGGCTATCCATTGGAGACCACGCCGCACATGGACACGCTGGCCCGTGACGGTCTGCGTTTTAGCGATGTGGTGACGCCCTCGCCCTGGAGTCGTCCTGCCTTTGCTTCACTGCTCACGGGGCGCTACCCAAGCTCGATTGGCATGGGTGGTGAGGCCGAGCAGCTAGCAGATGGTGACCTTGGCCTCGCTTCCCTCTTGAGCTCCAAGGGCTACGCAACCTGGGCCGTACTCAGCCATCCGTTCCTGAATCCCACCAGCGGTGTGGGGGAGGGTTTCGACCAGTTTCGCCTGGTTGTGGACCGTACCGTTTGGCCCAAGGGCCTGAGCGCATCACTCGTCACCGACGCGGTTCTTGAACAGCTGGATGAAGCCGGCAGTCGTCCGTTCTTCATGGTGGCTCACTACGCTGACCCCCTGCACGATTGGGCTCCTATCCAGGGTTTCGAGTTCGGGGATCCCCAGTATGCGGGCCCTCTCGAGGGCGGCCTTGGCATGAGCGATCTGCAGCGAGGCCGTCGAAATTGGACCGAAGCGGATCTCGCAGAGCTATGTTCTCACTACGACTCGGAACTGGCGTACGTAGATACCCAGGTCGGACGCCTTCTGGCGGGCCTGACGGATAGCGGCCTGCGGACCAATACCTTGATTGTCTTGACCTCCACCCACGGCATGCAGCTCTTCGACCACGGCGGGCTGGGTGACAGCCAGAGCTTGCACGATGAACTGATTCACGTGCCCTTGTTGCTAGTGGGCCCCGGTGTGGAACCGGGTCTCAATGAGGTGGGGGCTAGCCTGATTGACCTGGCGCCAACCCTGTGCGAATACCTGGGCCTAGCCGTTCCGGACGTCATGGAGGGGACTCCCATACAGGCTCTCACCGTTGGACGAGGGAGGATCCTCTTCAGTGAGACAGATCGGATTCGCCGTCGGCGGGCGGCCATGGATGAACGACACAAAGTGATCCTGGATCTGGATTCGGGTGACCTCAGCATGTTTGATTTGATCGAGGACCCCGATGAGGCGCATGACCTGGCGGACAACCCCGAGTTTCTTGGGCATCGGGCCTTGCTTGAAGCGGCCCTCGAGAGATTCATGGATCCCAATGACTAGCCGACTTCCGATCCTCTTGGTTTTTTGGATTCTGGGCGCTTGCGCTCCAGGGGGTCGCAGTGCGGCGCGTCCCAACGTGTTGCTGATTTTTACGGATGACCAGCGCTACGACAGCCTGTCCATAACGGGCAACCCCTACATTCAGACTCCAGCCCTCGATCGCATTGCGGCCGAGGGTGCCCTTTTTCGTCGCGCCTACGTCAGCACCTCGCGCTGTTGTCCCGGCCGCGCGGCCTTGCTGACGGGCAAGCACGCCACTCGCCACGGGGTGTGGAACAACCACCCCGAACCTGGAAGCCTCGACGGGCATGATTCTGTGGCCGATCATCTCGACCGGGCGGGGTACCGCACGGCATGGATCGGCAAGTGGCACCTGCCCAACTCCGGGGGGGGGCCCGTGCGAGGTTTCGATCGTTGGGTCAGCTATGAGGGGCCAGGTAGTCACTTCGATCAGGCCTTGAACGTGGATGGCGAGACCGTGAAGAGCGAAGGATTCCAGGCCGATCGCCTGACAGATCACGCTCTAGAGTTCCTGGGAGGCGCTCGAGATTCTGAGGAGCCGTTTTTTCTAACCCTGGCGTTCAAGAACCCGCACGTGCCCATGACGCCGGCCCCCCGCCATGCGGGAACCCTGGATCACGTACCCGTGGGTCTCCCTGCCAGTGCACTTGATCCGGTGAGCAGCTTGCCGGCCTTCTATCGTGCGTTGCGTGGCGCCACGGGACGTCACGCCATCGAGGATGAAGAGGCCTATGCTCGCGACCTGCGCGCCTATTGGGAGCTGATGCTCTCGGTGGATGACAATGTCCAACGCGTGCTCGATGCCCTCACCGCGAGCGGGGAGTTGGATAACACCCTGATCCTCGTCACAACCGACAATGGCCAGCTGCTGGGGGAACATGGCTTGCAGCAAAAGGGCCTGTCCTACGAGCCATCTATCCAGGTGCCATTGCTCATGCGTTTTCCGGAGCGCATCCAGAAAGGCCGCACGCTGGATCAACTGGTGTTGACCGAAGACCTTCTACCCACGGTGCTCGAGCTCTGTGGCCTCGACATCCCGGGCGATGTTCAGGGCAAGAGCCTAGTCCCCATCCTGGAAGACCCCTCGAGCTCTTGGCGTGAGAGGTTTCTGTATCTCGCTCCTGGCTTTGGCGGGGAAGGGGGAATGATCGAGCGGGCCGTGGTGGAGGAGCGTTTCAAGTACGTCTCCTTCGAGGCTGCTGGAACCCGCGAAGAACTTCTGTTCGATCGGGAGAGCGACCCGGACGAGCGCACTAACTTGGCTGCTCAACCAGGCCAGGCCGACACCCTGGCACGCATGCGCCAGTGGATGGGGGAAGAGCGCCGGCGATTGGGCGATCTGTAACGCCACTTCCTACTTCACGTAGCCAATCGCCTTCAGTCGGTCGAGCAGATCTTGGTCGATATCCACCTGGGTGCGCTTGGACTGGGGATCGGAGCCCCGTCCGCGGTGCTCGTCGAGGATGGCGACAAGCTGTTGCACGAGGGGCTGATGGGTGTCCGCCAGGTTGTTGTGCTCACCTGGATCCGTCTCGAGGTCATAGAGCAGGACACCCAGATGCGATTGAATCAGCTTCCAGTTCTCCAGGATCACGCCCCATAGGTGATCTCCATCTTCGAAGCGGTGCAGGATCAGTGGCCGTTGGACCAGCGCCACGCTCTCTGACTGCAACCCCTGGCGTTTGTCTTCGCTACGGCAGAAGGAGGCTAGGGAGCGGCCATCCACGTCGATCGGTGCGTTCTGCCCGATCAGGTCGAAGATGGTGGGCACCACGTCGATCAGGGACACGTTCTCCCATACGCGGCCCGGCTTCACACGTAGGCCTGGAGCTCGGACCAGGAAGGGGATGTGATTCAGCTCCACGTGCAGGGTGAACTCGTGGTACAGCTGGCCGTGTTCGCGAAACTCTTCGCCATGGTCGGCCACCACGACAATGAGGGTGTCGTCATCGAAGCCCATGGCCTGGTGGATGCGCCCCAAGAAGCTGTCCAGGTAGCCCAATTCGCTCTTGTAGAGCTCCAGGTACTCTGCGGTCTCTTCGCGTTCCTCATTGGGGCGATAAAAGCGCGGGCGCTGCTGGTAGGGCTTGTGCACGTCGTTGAAGTGCAGATACAGAAAACTGGGGGCCTCGTTCGCTTCGATGCGGGTACGCATGGCCATGAGGCGCTCCGTTAGGAACTTGGCGGGCTGTAAGTCGTGGCGTTCGAATTCATCAAAGCCACGATCAAATGCCATCTCCGGACCGATGTTGACATTGGATGCAAGGGCGTACGTGCTGTACCCCGCTTGCTTGAAGCGCTCGGCGAGGGTGGGGACGTCCGAGGAGATGGCCAGGAGCTCCATCTGCTTAAGTGCATTCTCATCAACGGATTCGCCTTCGCGAAATTGTGCCAGGAAGCCGCGGGTCACTCCGTGTCGATCTGGGTACATGCCGGTCAGCATGGATGCGGTGGAGGGTGCGGTCCAAGTCGAGGTGGAGAAGGCGTTCTCGAATACCGTTCCCTCGGCTGCCAGCTTGGCGAGGTAGGGAGCTCGCTCGTCCTTTGCACCGTAGAAGCTGAGGACGTCCGGCCGCAGGGTATCCAGCAGGATGACCACCACATTGGGAGGGCGCATCGCGCTGGCTGGCTTCTCTTGCACATCCGATCCACCGCCACAGCTGGGTAGGAGGCCTAGGAGGACCAGGACCCAGTGCTTGGGGGGGGAGAGGTGGAGGGGGCGGTGCATGGGCAGCGAGGTGGGGCGCGGCTAAGTATTCCTACTTGATGGACTGAACCGGAACTCCTTTTCGGTCCCTCTGGGTTATCTCCTGCAGCTTTCCTTCCCGTACGCCCCGAATAGCGTTGTTCATGCACATTACGTTGGAAAATTAGCAGGGGTTCTTGCTGGCCGACCATGACCTCGCCCTGCATGAGCGTCTGGGCTCTCTGAGGCGGGGGGGGGATCCAACGCCAAGCAGGAGGCCCAGAGGCCTCGGGGTCTCGATCGCCTCCTCCAAACCCCTTACAGACACCCAAGAACGTGGTCTGGTGTGATTTTCGCCTCTCGTCAGCCCCGTATTTCACCTGTAGGCGGAGTGGTACTCAGTGGCCAAAGCAGACCCCCGGCCGACAGTCCCAACCTGTCCCTATAAGGAGGAAGAGTCATGAAGGATCTTTACAACCCCTACCGCACGCCCGAGGCCTATAACCCCTTGGCTGGAATTGGTCCCGCCGTAGAGCTCTTTGGGGCGACCCTTGTCCCAAGCCTCCGCCCCATGGGCCCCGCTCTACCAGCTGGCTTCCATGCTCAACTCCAATCCGAAACGCTCAGAAGCGCCAACCCGCACCCGTTCCAGCGCGTGATTGTGGGGATTCTGGTTGGGGGCATGGCTCTCGCTCTGTGGATCGGCAAGGGCGCAGAATCGGTCCAAGCTGAGACCTCTGGGTCCACTGCCCGTGCAACGGACTGAAGCCTTGAGTTCGGGACCGTAGGCAAGAGGCCAACGTAGATTTCCATGTGCGCTCACCTCATCCGCGGAGCGGCCCTGGCGTTCCCCACATCGGATCTAGGGTTGCTTCAGGTCGAGGCTGACGCGAAATGTGTTCTGCGCGTTGATGACCTCGACCGTCTTCGAGAGTGGCGGCCAGTCCTTGTGGCGTACGACGAGCTGCCACTTGTACATGCCCACCCCGCGCTTCGCATAGGACCCCGATTGTTTCATGGGGGGGACGTAGATTCGTGAGGGTACACGCACGTTTTCGGGCACGTACTCCTCTGGGATTCGTTCAAGGAAAACGGCTGCGCTGCGCAGGGGCGTGCCTGTGCCGTCGGTAACCAGAACACGGACCTCTACGGTGGGACGGGTCTCGACCAGACCCAGGTTTAGCGAATCGCCTGCGGCGACCTCGGGGACGGGGAAGTAGACGGTCTCCGCGTTGCTCGAGGAGACGGCCAACTCGGCACGCTCGACGGCGGGCCCCGAGAGCTCAAAGCGGGATCCCGTCACCTCAACCTTGCGGTACCTGAATCCTGAGAACTGCATATCCTCCGGGGGCAATCCGCTGTCCGTCACGATCACCGCGCCGAGCAGGGTGCAGGAGTCGTCGTTCACTTCAGGAACGAGTACCAGGGTGAGCTCGCCATCGAAGGGCACCTTGCAGGTCACGGGCTCGCCCTCACCGGGTGAGAACCCCGGGGCCTTAGCTTGGAAGGTCCACTCTTGGGCGGTCAGCTGCTTCAGCGTAAATCTGCCGTACTCATCTCCGGAAGCGGTCGTGGCGCCCATTCCGGAAATCCTGCGGGCAGTCACTATTGCGTTTGGGACGCCCCAGCCGGTTGGACCGACAATCACGCCAGAGAGATCGGACGTGGCCTCGAGGGCGATGTCCAGCCCTTCCAGATCGCCGTAGACCTTGGCATCCATTCGGCCTTCGCCATAGCCATCCCGTGTGACTCTCAGCCAGTAGCTGCCCTCGGGAACCTCGTGCAGGGCGAAGGTGCCGCCCTCTTTGCTCGTCGTCACACGTCTGCTCAGGTTGCCATCGGTGCCGCGTTTCGTAGCCGTTATGAGTGCTCCAGCCAGTGGGGCCCCATTCCCATCATGTACGGCGCCGCGCAGTTCGAAGGCATGTTTCAACCGGAGGATCAAGTCCGTGCGGATTCCCCCTGACTGCAGTCGCACGATCTCGGATTCGGCGGCGCCGGCCACACCTTCCTCCATGGGCTTGGGCGGCATCGTCATGAGTGCCAGATTGACCGAAGATGGAAGGGCCTCAAACTCAAATCGTCCTCGGTCGTCGGTCAAGGTCGTGTCAAGCAATGTGCCTGAACCGATCGAGAATCTGGGCGGGGCTTCGCTGCGGCCTCGGCGACCACCGACCTTGTTTGAATTGCCCTGCACGCATGCAACCACCCGACCAGCGGCGACCTCACCATTTTGATCGAGAACAAGGCCCGATAGTTTTGCTGGGGGAGAGAACGAAAATTCCCACTCAACGGGTGTCGTGTCCTTGGTGATCTCGCCGAAGACCTCCTTCGTTCCTCCCCATGGCACCCGGATGTAGGTGCGGTACGATCCCTCGCCCATGCCAAGGAAGAGGACTTCTCCGTCGGCCCCCGTCACGTGAATCGGCTGCGTCAGCCCCTGTAGGGGATGATCCTGATCACGCTGGATCAGCTGTAGGTCCAGTTCAGCACCCTGGATTGGCGCTCCGTCCGTGCTTTGCTTTACCCGCACGGTCAGGTTGATCCCCCGTTGGATCGTGACGGGCACGTTGGTGGGTCGGCCCCCGGAGAGGACAATGCCGGTTGCGAATGCTGGCGGTGCCCCTTGCTTGTAAACGGTTACCACGTAGGTCCCGGGGAGGAGGCTCTCGAACTGGAAGCGTCCATTCGCTGAAACAGGGACCTCTGCCATGGCCTCTTGTGGCAACTTGTTCCCAAGCCAGCACCGGACCTGGGCCACCGCGGGCATCGAAGTGTCCGCACCCGGCCCCACCAGACGACCGTGAATGGACTCGGCCGGGTCGAGCAGGATCGTCCACTGTGCGGAGCTCAAGCGGGTGGGATCCGGCAGGTTGGGTCGGCGCATCGCGAGGAAGTCGGGGTGATGCACCGCCAAAGTTCCAGAGGTTCGAGGGTCCCAGGACACCGCGAAGTCGCCTTGCCCATCGCTCACTGCAATATATGGAGTCTCCCCCTGCAGAATCTCAACGCGGGCGCCTTCGACAGGTGACCCATTGCCGCGTCGAACTACTCGGCCCAGAAAGGAGACTTCACTCACGTCGGGCGACATCGTCGCGGTGCGGTCCAATCCCGTGGGCCGCGAAAGCGCCGCCTCCAGTTCCTGGATCAGGGAGCTAGGCTCTGAGACGCGCCCATCTGCTGAAACCAGGCCGATGGACGGCAGCACCTCGTGCGTTTGAGGCCCCGGGTCGATTTGCGCACCCGGCCACGGGGACAGCGCGATGCCCGCGGCGAGGACTAAGCACACGCCGCACAGCAGGGGCAGGGATTTGAGGCGGGCCATGAAGTTGGGGATCAAGTATTCACGAGGGGCTGGGGCCAAGCGTATTCTCAATTGCTGATCGCGGGTACCAGATCTCCGCATGACATCTGACACTCTGGACCAGGCACGGCCTACAGACGGCGCTTCACGCCCTCCCGAGGGGTCGCGGAGAGATGAGGCGCCACTTGTACGTGCCGATTCTGCGCCTCGCCTGGGGAATTCTCGGCCAACCAGCGCCCCCCCCACAAAATACAGGTCCGACGAAGGGTGGCGCATGGCGGGATTGGAGCCCCCGCTGTCGGTACTAGCTTGGCCTAGCGCGGAGGACCGGACGGGATGCTGTTTTCAGTGGGACAGGTGTCGTCGCTACAGACTGTCTGTGAACTTGTCACACGTCCGACTCGAAGCAGAGGCATTTATCAAGTCCTCCCGAAAGTGCAAAGCCGTGACTCAGAGTTGGTCATCCGGTCTCAAACCGGGTCGGGAAGAGGAAATACCGGGCCGGAAAAGCACTTCGTGTTGTAGAATCCACCTTGGTCCGAAGACTGCGCGTCGGTCGGAGCTTCTGTGAAGGTCCAATGCGCCTTGAGTCTCTGGCCAGCCCCCGCCGTGCGTTCAAGGCGGCGAAGGACAATGCTCCCCTTGGACCGCCATGCAATCAATCTTCTTCTCTGGAACCGCCGGGTCTCTATACGGCTGCTATCACGCGCCGAATGGCCGGTTCGAGAACACTGGAGTCGTGCTCGCCAATGCGCAGGGCCACGAATACACCCAATTTCACCGAGTGTTCGGGCAACTCGCTCGCATGTTGTCTGAGGTTGGCATTCCCGTGCTACGGTTTGACTATTCCGGTTGCGGCGATTCAAGCGGAGATTCCGAGCTTTGGGGCTTGGAGCAGTGGCGCTCCGACCTCGGCTCTGCCGTCGAGGAGTTGCAGCGCTTGGCTGGTGTCTCACGCATCGGAGTGGTTGGGTTGCGACTGGGGGCGACTATTGCATGTCAGGGCTCCGAGTTCCGCACGCCTCCATCCTTCCTGGTGCTTTGGGACGCGGTCGTGAATGGCATGGCCTTCTTACGCGAGATGCGCGAGGCTCATCAACGCATGCTGCGCTACGCGCACGTCAGTCAGGTGCGGGACGCGATAGACGGCGAGGAGGTCTTGGGGTTTCCCATGCCGCAGGCATGGGCCCGCGAGTTGGAGGCGCTAACACTTGAACAGTGGAGGGGATCTCCGGCGCCGCGCATCTTGCTTGTCGAGAGCAACCCCAACGCATCCCAAGACAAACTTCTGGAGTCCTTGAGGAAGGTTGGACCCGTTCGTCATCTGCATCTCACGAATCCGCATCTTTGGGCGTGGACCGAGGACTTCACGCGCGTGCACATCCCCATTCAACTCCTGCAGGATATCGTGGAGGAGGTGCGTGAGGCAGC
>Ga0302120_10001112_pt1 | contig 12588 bp, 9 predicted proteins | sample AG5_Bottom_MG_FD_203118 | JGI IMG/M metagenome (GOLD analysis project Ga0302120, IMG submission 203118) | Marine microbial communities from Western Arctic Ocean, Canada - AG5_Bottom | ecosystem: Environmental > Aquatic > Marine > Oceanic | place: Canada: Western Arctic Ocean | collected 2017-10-01 | reverse complement strand
GGGAGAGAGGTGTGGCCATCGAGAGTGTGTTCCTTGGCATAGGCGAGGGCCTGGCCGATGGCGCGGACCTGGGAGTCATCGACGAGTTGGGAGAGGAGAGAGAGATCGATTTCCTCACTGCCAAAGTTGAGAGCGCGAGTGCCGTGAGCCTTTATATTTTGGCGCGGAGGACGGGAAGCACGGTCGCCACCACGTCGATTGCCGCGGTAGGGGGGGGCGGATTTGAAGGGGTTGATCGAAGACGGATCAGGGACGCGAGGGGAGTCAGAATGTGGAAAGCGGAAGGTGGAAGGGACTGATTCTCCGGCAATTCGCTTGGCTTCGGGCGTGAGGTCGTGGGGGAGGTAGTTGTCCATGGCGAGGACGCGGTCGGCGGGGCCGAAGTAGTCGCCGGAGCCGCCGAGGACGAGGATGGTAGAGATCCCGTGATCGTCATAGAGCGAGCGGACGCGTTGCACAAAAGGAGTGATCGGTTCCTTCTCTGGAGCGATGAGCTGCTGCATGCGTTCGTCGCGGATGAGGAAGTTGGTGGCGGAGATGTCTTCGTCGAGCAAGAGGCAGCGGGCACCGGCTTCGATGGCTTCCATGATGGCGGCGGCCTGCGAAGTGGAGCCGGAGGCATTCTCGCTGGTGAAGGCGGTGGTGTCCTTCCCGCCGGGGAGGTTGTTGATGAAAGGGGAGAGGTCGACCTTGACGACCGAGCGGCCATCTTCGGCTCGGACTTTGGTGGCGTCGGCACGGGACACGACGAGTTCTCGACCGTCGTGAGGGCGGTGATTGTAAATGCCGTGCTCGAGGGCATTGAGGAGGGTGGACTTTCCGTGGTAGCCGCCTCCGACGATGAGGCTTACCCCGGCGGGGATGCCCATGCCAGTGGTTTCTCCGCCGTGGGGGAGGGTGAGGGATGTCTGGAGTGAGTCGGGAGATCGGAAGGGCACCGCACCGTTCATGGGACGGTTGTCCACTCCGCTGGCCCGCGGCAGGATGGCTCCGTTGGCGACGAAAGCGATCAGGCCCCGCTCGTCGAGCTGGGCGCGGAGGGCGTCGGCATTTTCGTTGGTGTTGGCGGCGAGGGTGAGGGCTTTGGCGTCGAGGTTTCGATGTCGGAGAGCGGCCTCGACGAGGTCGGGAATCGTTTCGGTGAGCAGTCGGGCAGCGGCGCGGCCGAGGATGCGGCGACCGCTGGCCGGGAGGCCTGCCACAAAGCGGAGGATGGTGACATCTTCGGTGATCTGGCAGCAGGTGCGGTGGAGGACCTGTTGTCCTGGAGCATCGATGGTGAGTAGTCCGGATTTACCGGAGCCGAGGGAATCGCTGGAGTCGCGGCAGGCCGTGGCGAAGGCCGTGGCGAGGAATGTCTCGGTGCCAGTTCGTCTGGACTTGTTGGAAAAGAGGTCGGCGGGAAGTCTGGAGTGCTCGTGCTGGATCTGGATCGAGAGGCGTGAAGGCGCGGCGAAGGGATCGCCCTGGACGTGCTCGATGGAGAGTGTGAAGTGGTCAAAATCGTAGCGGCCGCGAAGGTCCTTGTAGGACGGGTAGGATTTGCCGTCGATGCGGCGCAGGAAGTCAGTCAGGTCGTTGCGGGTGGGCACGGAAGGAGGATCTAGGGGAGCAGGAGGAATGGAATCATTGATTTCTCTGATTTCACGGACCGATGATTGCCTGAGAAGAACTTCCTCATCGTTGAGGAGGGATCAACAACACAGGGCGCGACGAATAGCAGGGGGCTGAAAACATTCACCTCCCCTGTTCCCTTCGGCGCTTCTTGCGCTACTCGCGAGGGGTGACGCCCAGTTTGCGACGAAAGGCCTCGCACATGCGCATCGGGGGGTCGAAGCCGGCTATGCCGGTGATCTCGGAGATGAGGCGCTTGCTCTGGGCGAGTTCCCGCTTCGCACGCTCGATGCGCACGCGTTGGATCTCTTCGATGATCGGTCGAGCGACTCAACCGGAAGGGGCCCTACAGGTGCAACGCCTCGATCTCGTTGCGGGCGACCTTGATGAAGACCTCGTCGAGGTCCTTGCCCTCGAAGCGATTCTTGATCTCAGCCGCAGTTCCACTGGCGAGGATCTTGCCGGCGTGAAGGAAGAGGATGCGGTCGCAGACTTCCTCGATATCGCGCATATTGTGCGAAGTGTAGAGGATGGCGGGGGATTGTTCGCGCTGGAGGCGGCGGACGAGTTTGCGGACCTTGTCGGCAATGTCGGGGTCGAGGGAGGCGGTGGGTTCGTCCAAGAGCAAAAGCTCGGGATCGTTGAGGAGAGCCTTGGCGAGGTTGACGCGAGTGGACTCGCCGGCGGAGAGGCGGCCTGTGATGCTGTCGTGGAGGTGGGAGATCTCGAGTATTTCTAACAGTTCGGCGATCTTCTCCTTGGGATTCTTAACTCCATAAAGGCCGGCGAATACTTTCAGGTTCTGCCAGACTTTGAGATTGGACGGAAGCTGGGCGTAGGTGGTGCAGAAGTTGGTTCGCTTGAGGATCTCGATGCGGTGCTTGGCGAGGTCCTTGCCAAAGACGTGAATGGATCCATCGTTCGGGATGGTAAGCCCGAGGATCATGTTCATGACAGTGGTCTTTCCTGCTCCATTGACGCCGAGGAGTCCGATCACCTCGCCAGCGCTGACGTCAAGATTCAAACCGTCTACCGCGACTAGGTTGTCGAAGCGTTTGGTGAGGTTCTTGACCTGGAGGAGAGGCGGCATGGTAGGGGTCAGCGGCCAGGCTGATCAGAGTCGGAAGGACGCTTTCAACTTTCGGATTTTTCGTTGAGAGCCCAATCGCCAATGGGGATGGCGTCGAGATGGATTCGTTTCAAAGGGGAGGCAATGGATCTGAAGAATTCGGGGGTCACGACACACATGCAGAAGAGGATCGCTGTTAGGAAAGCAATTTCGCGCGGAGCGAGTCGGTGACTTGCTTGGGGTTGGCTTTGCCTTGGGATACCTTCATGACTTGGCCGATGAGGAAGTTGATGAGTTTTTCGTTGCCGCCCTTGATCTCGACGATCTTTTCGGGGTTGGCGGCGAGGATCTCGTCGATGATGGCCTCGATCGCTCCGGAGTCGGCAGGTTCGAAGCCGAGTTCTTTGGCGATCTCGGCCGGGTCGCGCGCGGGAGATTTCCAGAGGACTTCGAAGATCTCCTTGGCCTGGTTGTTGGAGACCGTGCCGGCCTCGACGAGATCCACCGTGCCGGCGAGTTTCTCGGGTGCGACGGGTGATTCGCTGGCGCTGAGATTCGCTTCGTTCAAGTGCTGGTTCAGAGTGTTGATCACCCAGTTGGCGGTCTTCTTGGGTTTCGCGGACGAAGACTTGGCGGCGGCTTCGAAGTAGTTGGCGAGGCTCTGATCGGAAGCGAGGACGTTGGCATCGTAGAGAGTGACCTGGTAGTCGGTCTCAAAGCGGGCAGCCTTGTCGTGAGGAAGTTCCGGAACATGGGGGCGCATGCGGTCCACGATCTTTCCCGAGCGGACAGGAAGTAAATCGGGGTCGGGGAAGTAGCGGTAATCGTGGGCATCTTCCTTGCCGCGCATGAATTCAGTGACGCCCAGGCCATCATTCCATCGCCAGGTGGCCTGGGTGAGTTCGTTGTTGGCGTCGAGTTCGTCGCACTGGCGCTGGATTTCGTGGTGCAAGGCACGACGCACGGCGGAGATCGAATTCATGTTTTTAAGCTCAATCTTGACCCCGAGTTCCTTTTGCGATGGTGGGCGCACGGAAACATTCACGTCGCAACGCAGTTGTCCCTTTTCCATGTCGGCGTCGGAGATGCCGCCGCAGATGAGAATCTGCTGCAGGGTCTTGAGATAGCAGAAGGCCTCTTCCGGGGTTTCGAGTTCCGGTTCGGAGACCAGTTCCATGAGTGGAGTGCCGGCCCGGTTGAAGTCGATCACGCTGGCATTGGGCAAGTGGGTGGACTTGGCGACATCCTCTTCGAGGTGGATGCGGGTGAGGCCGATTTTCTTACCCGGGTTGGCGATGCTTTTCTGGTAATCCTTGGGGTAGTTGTGGTGGTAGAGCGGGACGCTCCCGCCAATGCAAAGCGGGAGGTCGAACTGCGAGATCTGGTAGTTTTTGGGCATGTCCGGATAAAAGTAATTTTTCCGGTCCCACTTGGATATTTCGGGCGTTTTGCAATCGAGCAAAAGGCCGGAGAGGACGGTCTGCTCGATCGCCTTTTTGTTCAGAACTGGCAGGGCGCCCGGGAGGCCGAGACAGGTCGGACAGATGTTGGAGTTGGGATCTTCACCGAAGCTCGTGCGGCAGCCGCAGAACATTTTGCTCTCGGTGTTGATCTGGCAATGAACTTCGAGACCGATGGTGACGATGTAATCTTCGCGAGGCATGGAGAGGGAAAGAGATTAGACGGTGAACAGACGAGAGTAAACCGTGGGGAATACCAAGGGGTTCCCCGGCGGCAGGCGCAGGGAAACCGGGCGAGTGGTAGCGGAGAGGAGGGGTGGGGGCAAGGATGGAAGGGAGTGGTCCGATGCCGTCGGGACCTACTTTTTCTCTTCCTCTTCCGGTTTCTCTTTTTCCTCGTCCTTGAGGAGGCCCAGGGCCTGTTCGATGTCTAGACTGACGAGGGCCTCGTCGACCGCGTCCTCTTTGCAAAGATCCTTGATGTTATTGCTGTGGAGGAGTTGGGAAAACTGGCCTTCCTCGTAGTAGGACTTCAAGGTCGAGCTTTGCTCGAGGAGCATGAGATTGATCTGAGTCTGCTTAATGGCATCCCGTACATCCGGGTCGACGGCAGCCTTATTCAGGGCGAAGGTGTTGCCCACCAGGACGGTGAGCTTGGCGAGATTGGCGCGAGCGCGATCGTTGAGGAAATCGATTTGTTCGTGAAGCTGTCCCGGCGTGCTGGCATCGAGGCCTCGCTTGAGTTTGGAGAACATTGGCTGGGCGACATCCTTGATTTTGTTCTCCTCGGAGATGGAGGTCCGGAGCCAATCGAGTTCGGAGAGGGTGCCGATGTAGCGGACCCCGGAAAGGCAAAACCAGGCGAAGGAAGCACCCATGAGGAGCCCCAGCAAGCCGCCCGGAAGACCGAGGCTTTTGGCTTTGCCATCCTTTGCTCCCACTGGACTGAGGATGACACTGAAGAGGGCGCGGGCGACGAAGAAGGTGGCCAAACCGAGAATGATGCCGACCGCGGCGGACATCCAGGGGTCGGGGTCGGAGATCACGTAGCCTGCGGTGGAGGCTCCGTTCTTGAATCCCCAGAGACCAGCCAGGATTCCGCCTGCGAGCGCGACGAGTGCGCACAACATTCGGACCAATCCCTTGATGAATCCGCAGATGACGAAAACGAGGATGATGACGCCCACGGCGCCGGAGGTAGTGATGTCGGAGAAGGTGATGGCTAGCATCTCAGGCCGGTTGATGATGGGTTGAGGGTTTCAGTCCGCATTGAGCTCTCTGGCGAAGTAGGTGATCGCAAATGACAAGGGTGGACATAGCCTCAACCATCGGCACGGCGCGGGGAAGGACACAGGCATCGTGTCGCCCCCTTCCTTTGAGTTCGGTATCCGAACCCGTGTTGCTGACAGTCGGTTGCGACTTCATAATGGTGGCGGTGGGCTTGAAGGCAACCCGAAAGACGATGGACTCGCCGTTGGAAATGCCTCCCTGGATGCCGCCGGAGCGATTGGTGCGGGTGCGCACCCGCCCGTCATCCATGTAAAAATGGTCGTTATGTTCCTCACCGGTAAGGAGGGTGCCGGCGAAGCCGGATCCGATCTCGAAGCCCTTGGTGGCCGGCAAGCTCATCATGGCCTTGGCGAGTTCCGCTTCCAGTTTGTCAAAGACGGGAGCGCCCAATCCGGGAGGGCAGCCTCGAATGACGCCTTCAATGACGCCGCCGAGGGAGTTTCCATCGCTCCGGGTCTCCTTGATGAGATCGATCATGGCGTCGACTTTGGCCGGGTCGCCAGTGCGCACGATGTTGCTCTCGATGGTCTCGGCATTGACGGTCTCGGGGTCGACCTCCGCCTTCAAATCCTTGATTGAACTCACCCAGGCGAGCACTTCGATGCCGGGGACGAGCGCATCGAGAACCTGGCGTGCGATCGCAGCGGCGGCCACCCGTCCGATGGTCTCGCGGGCAGAAGCTCGTCCGCCACCCTGCCAATTGCGTATTCCGAATTTGGCGTCGTGGGTGTAGTCGGCATGGGAAGGTCGGTATTTGGTGGCCATTTCCTCGTAAGCTGAGGAACGGGCATCCTTGTTGCGGACCAGCACAGCGATGGGACTGCCAATCGTCTGGCCCTCAAAGACTCCGGAGAGAATCTCGCACTGGTCGGGTTCGTCACGGGGGGTGACGATTTCGCTCTGGCCCGGCCGACGGCGGTCGAGCTCATGTTGTATCTGTGCTTCGGTGAGCGGAATTCGAGGAGGGCAACCCTCGACGACCACGCCGACACCGCCCCCGTGGGACTCGCCCCAAGTTGCGATCCGAAAGCAATTTCCGAAGAAACTGGACATCAGCGGCATCTTAAGCGGCTTTGATTATCAACGCAATCCCTGCGTCTGCAGTTCTGGGACGGCCCCCGGCTGGGCTATCCAAGCCCCCGAGGTGACTCTCGCGGTCCCTCTTGAAAGGCTGGAGGGCGGGAGGATGTTGCGAAAAAGCTTTCCCTTGTGAGGGACAATTTGGCTGATAGGTTAGCGTGCAGTCTAGCCTGGCAATGGAAGCTTCCCTCGACTGTCCCGTTCTTGTCCTGAATCGGCTATGGCAGCCGATTCACACATGCTCCGTACGGCGGGCCCTCAGGTTAGTCTGTCTCGGTCACGCTCAAATTGTGCAAACAGATGGTGAGGCGTGTTACCAGACGCATGATTTGATGTCCTGGGCCGAACACTCGATTGAGCACTTGGCGGAGGAGGTGATTCGAACGGTTCGGCATGCTTTTCGAGTGCCCAAGATTATTGTCCTCGCGCTCTACGACCGCTTGCCCCGCAAGGAGGTGAAGTTTACCCGTCACAACGTGTTTCTGCGCGACAAGTTCACCTGTCAGTATTGCGGGAATTGCTTTGTGGAACGGGAACTCAACCTCGATCATGTGGTGCCTCGGGACAAGGCCGGGAAGACCAACTGGGAGAACATCGTGACCTCCTGTATTCGCTGCAATACCCGCAAGGCCAACAAGCTGGCCCATGAAGTGGGAATGCGTCTTTTACGCAAGCCGACCAGTCCGCGGTGGCGACCCCTCTTTGGGATGCGCTCCGAGATTCCGACCGATGAGAGTTGGGGGCAGTTTCTGCATCCCGATCGGGAGAAGGTGCGCGTCACGGCGTAGGCGATGAGCGCTCCGGGTGAGCGGGCGCGGGTTACGCGCCAATTAACCACAGGATCGGCTCCGGCCAGAAACCGAGGATCACGGTGGCGAGCGTGAGGGAGATGATCGCGTAGCGGCTGATGCGGGGGATCGCAATCAGATCGTCCTTGGGAGCGGCGCGCCAGTAGATGGCGCGCACGACTTTGAGATAGTAGTAGAAGCCTGCGGCCACTCCGACGAAACCGAGCGCAATGCCCCACCAGAGGATCTGGTTGGTGTGGGCAGATTCGATGGCGAGTTGGAAGGCGAAGAACTTACCGTAGAATCCGGCGGTGAGGGGAAGACCTGCCATGGCGGCCAGGAGGATGGTGGCGCAGAGGGCGAGGAGTGAATTGCGCTGACCCAGGCCATCGAAGGCGCTGATGTTGTCGCTCCCTTCGGAGTTGTGCACGACCACGAGGACGAAGAAGGCTCCGATGGTGATGAGGAGGTAAGTTCCGAGATAAAAGGCGACCGCCTGGTAGCTACTCAGGGTGTCATCGTCGCCCGTATGCCAGGCTGCAATGGCCAGTAGGATGAAGCCCGCATGAGCGATGGAGGAGTAGGCGAGCAGACGTTTGAAATTGGTTTGCGGAATGGCGGTGAGGTTGCCAACCAGGATGGTGAGTCCTGCGAGGGCGAGCACAACGATGGTGGTCTGGCTGCGGGTGATGTCCGAGCTGAAGAAGGGGTCGAGGATGCGGAGCGTGACAATGAATCCCGCGGCCTTGGAGCCGACCGAAAGGAATGCGGTGGTGGGGGTGGGAGCTCCCTGGTAGACGTCCGGGATCCAGAGATGCATGGGCACTGCGCCGATCTTGAAGGCGAGCGAGAGGAGAATGAGGGAGAGGCCGAAGAGGAGGGGGATGGGATTGGCTGAGATGCCATCGTGCAGATCGGGATTTGATGAATTCGCGGCCAGGAGCTGGGAGATCGTTTCAAGGTTGGTGGTGTGCGTGATGCCGTAGATCCACGCGATGCCGTAGACGAGGAAGCCGGTGGAAAGGGCGCCCAGGATAAGGAATTTCACGCCGGCTTCGAGGGAGCCCACTTGGCGGTTCATGAAGGCGACGAGGATGTAGAAGGTGATGGTGACCAGTTCGAGCGCGACGAAGATGGAAACGAGGTCCCGCGCGGAGGCCATCCACATCATCCCGGCGCAAGCGAAGACGGGGAGGGCGTAGTATTCCCCGGTTCCGTATTCGGTATCGGGACCTTCGGTGAAGCGGTTGAGGGTCTTCCGGAAATCGTAGGCCATGAAGAGCACCAGGATGGTGGTCAAGAGGGCGAGGAGCTTGAAGAAGATTGCGGGTCGGTCGTAGACGTAAAAGCGGGCAAGCTCCGCGTTGTCCGCCGGCGGGGCGACCGCAAAGTAGAACGGAACGAGCAGGAAAATGAGCCCGCCAATCCCGACGACTCGGATGAGTTCCTTGCTCTTGGAGTTGCTGAAGGCCTCCATCAAGAGAAGGAGGAGGCCGAGGGCGACAACGATCGCTTCTAACCAATAGGCGGGCATGATTATTGGCTTGGAGAGGGGTGAGGTTGGACGGGGGCCGACCCAGCGGGCTGGGGAGGTCGGGGGTGCTGAGTGATGTGGGCCTGTTCTCGTGCGACCACGGCCTCCGGTTGCTCGAGGAACTGGAGAAGGATGTTGGGGAAGAGGCCGACGATAAGGAGGACGGCGGCCAGAAGGACGGCCGGCGATCGGTCCCTGGCGCTCAGGTCGGAGGCGTTCCTGGTGAACTCAACGGTGGGTCCCTGGAAAATGTGGCGGAAGGCGCGCAGCATATACACGGCGCTGATGACCAGACCCCATAGGGAGAGGATGGTGGCAATCTGAACCCAACCGGGAGGGGTGTCGGGCTCCCATCCCTTGAAGCCGGCGATGAAGACCATCACTTCACCGGCAAAGTTGGCCAGGCCGGGCAGACCGATCGAAGCCATGGCGGCAAGGCCGAAGAGAAAGGCGAGTTTGGGAGCTTGCTTGGCGAGTCCCCCGAGGTCGCGAAGTTCGAGGGTGCCGGTCAGTCGTTCAATCCTATCGGCGAGCCCGAAGAGCATGGCGATGGTCACTCCGTGGCCGAACATGAGAAGAATGGCGGCGGGTTTGGCGATTGGATTGGCGCTTTCTGATTGGGCGGCGATCAAGGCCGCGATGGCGAGGAAGATGTAGCCCATGTGCATCACGCTCGAGTTGCCAAGCATGCTGTCGAGGCGCTTCTGGTTGATGGTGACGAAGCCCACCCAGAGGATGTTGCCGAGCAGAAGAACGATGATGAGCTCCAACCAGGAGGCCATTCCGATGGGCACGAGAGGATGGAGTCGAAGGAGTCCGTAGAGGCCGAACTTCTTCAGCACACCGGCATGCAGCATCGAGATGGGAGCGGGGGCGCTGGCGTAGGCGGGAGCGGCCCAGGAATGAAAGGGAAAGAGGGAAACGAGAGTTCCGAAGCCGATGAGCAGGAAGAGGGCAATTCCGCGTTGGGCTGCGACGGGCACAGTACACTTGAGGAGGGACTCAAAGCTCAGATCCGGCGTGCCCGAAGCGGCGATCAGCCAGAGCAGGCCGGCGAGAAGAATGATCGATCCGAAGGCGAGATAGATGGTGACCTTCCAGGCGATTTCCTTGCGATCGCCGCGCCCGAGAATACCGATGGTCAGGAAGGTCGGGATGAGAGCGAGTTCGTGGAAGGCATAGAAGAAGAAGAGGTCGGTAGAGAGGAAGGCGCCGACCGCTCCGGCAGCAATGAGAAGAAGGGAGATGTTCCAGAGCTTGGCGTGGCGGTCCTCGCAATCGCCCGTGCGCGCTGCGGCATAGGCGACGATGACTGAAAGGAGCATCATGATGACGCTCATGCCGTCGAAGAAATTGAGGGCGAGGTGAATCTCGGGCTTGCTCAGGACGAGGAAATCCACCCCCAGGAAGGTCCTGGTGCCCAGGGCCCACAGAGCGGCCAGTCCGAGGCCGGCAAAGAGCATCATGCCGGTGGCATTGCGGGCCGCAGCCCGCGGGTTGGCGCCCATGAGGATCGCGATGACCGCGAAAAGGGGGAGGAGGATGAGTGCGAGAGTCATCGGTTAGCGGGCAAAAACGGTGAGATAGATGACGAGGAGAATACCGGCTCCGAAGAGAATGGCGTAACCCTGCAGGTTGCCGCTTTGCAGTCGGCGGAAGATATTGCCCAGTCCAGCGGTGCTGCGGGCGAGTCCGCCTACGATCATGCCGTTGATGAGAAATTCATCGAGGAAGTGGACTGCCATCGCAACCGTGTCCTGGAAGAGGCCGACGAGCTTCAGGTAGAGTTCGTCGAGGTAGAACTTGTTGCGGAAGAGCTTGAAGAGGGGGTTGTTCTCGAGGGGGTCGCTGGAGCGGCCGTGGTAGAGGAGAAAACCGCCACCGGCGCCGAGGAGGAGAGCGCCCAGGGAGATCCAGAAGACCATGTTGGGGTGGAACCCGTGGGCATGGAAGTCGTTGTCGGGGACAATTGAGGAAGCGATCAGAGAGAAGGCCGAGACAACGGCGAGGACCCCGAGGATGATGAGGGGAACGAGCATCACAGGTGGGACTTCCTTCGCTTTCTCCGCACCGTGGTCCCGTGGCTTGCCGAGGAAGGCCACTACGAAGAGGCGCATCATGTAGAAGGGCGTGAGAACCGCGACGCCGGCACCGATCCAAAAGAGGGGAGGGTTGTGTTCCAAGGCCTGGGCGAGGATGAGTTCCTTCGACCAAAAACCAGAGAGCGGGGGAGCAGCCATCAAGGCCAAGGTGCCCACCGCAAAGGTCATGGTTGTCTTGGGCATGCGCCGAAAGAGTCCACCCATTTTCCACATGTTCTGCTCATGATGGCAGGCGTAGATGACCGCACCGGAGCCGAGGAAGAGCAGGGCCTTGAACCAGGCGTGGGTGTAGAGGTGGAACATGCCGGCTTGGCCGGCCTCGATTCCCGCTTCGCCGGCGAGCCCGACCGCCATCACCATGTAGCCGAGCTGGGAGAGCGTGGAGTAGGCGAGGACGCGTTTGATGTCGTCCTGCTGGGTGGCCATGAGGGCGGCGAGAAGAGTGGTGATGCCGCCGATCCACGCGATTGTGGTGCCGGCGAAGCCCTCAAAGATGGAGGTGCCGGCGGCGACTTGGAGGCGGAAGAGCATGTAGACGCCGGCGGCGACCATGGTGGCGGCGTGAATGAGGGCGGAGACGGGAGTGGGGCCTTCCATGGCGTCCGGAAGCCAGACATGAAGGGGAAATTGGGCGGACTTGCCGACCGCGCCACAGAAGATGAGAAGGACCGCGATGCCTACGATGGTGGCCTGGCTTTCCGGAAGAGCTTTGGCGGGTGCTTCCATCTCGGCAAAGAGGAAGGTTTGGCCAAGGATTCCCCAGAGCATGAGGATGCCGATCATGAATCCGAAATCGCCGATGCGATTGACGAGGAAGGCTTTCTTGGCAGCTTCGGCGGCGGACTTCTTCTCGAACCAGTGGCCGATGAGAAGGTAGGAGCTGAAGCCCACCAACTCCCAGAAGATGAACATCATGATGAAGTTGTCCGCGAGGACGATCCCCGTCATGGAGAACATGAAGATGGAGAGCCCGCCGAAGTAACGGGCCTTGGCCTCGTCGTCCTTCATGTAGCCGAGCGAGAAGATGTGCACGAGCATCCCGACGCCGGTGACCACGACCATCATGCCCTTGGCGAGTTGGTCGCCCAGAATGCCGATCTGAATGGTGAACGTTCCGGCGGTGGCCCAGGTGAAGGAGCTCGAAAAATCGGAATTGAAGACCAGGAGAACGGCGATCAGGAAGGTGCCGACCACCGAAGCGACCGAGAGATTAGCGGCCGCGGCGGGCGAGTCCTTCACTCCAAACTGGATGGCCGCAGCGCAGAGGAGGGGAAGCAATAGTAGGAGCCAGGCGAGGTATTCCATGGGTGCTTAGCCTCTCATGGAGGTGAGATCTTCGACGTCCACCGTCTGGCGAGCGCGGTAGAGGGCGACGATGATGGCGAGGCCGACCGCGACTTCAGCGGCCGCGACGGTGATGATGAAAAAGACGAGGACCTGACCGTTGTAGTCGGGAAGGCCATCCGGTCCGGTATTGAAGCGCGAGAAGGCGACCAGAGTGAGGTTGGCGGCACTCAGCATGAGCTCGAGGCACATGAAGATGACGATGATATTTCGACGCACGAGGACGCCCGCGAGTCCAATCGCGAAGAGCAGTCCGGAGACGAAGAGATATTCCTGCAGGGAGGCCATGGGCTTAGCATTCAGGGTT
>Ga0302120_10001111_pt1 | contig 12590 bp, 5 predicted proteins | sample AG5_Bottom_MG_FD_203118 | JGI IMG/M metagenome (GOLD analysis project Ga0302120, IMG submission 203118) | Marine microbial communities from Western Arctic Ocean, Canada - AG5_Bottom | ecosystem: Environmental > Aquatic > Marine > Oceanic | place: Canada: Western Arctic Ocean | collected 2017-10-01 | reverse complement strand
ATTCACCGTCGAACAACTCGCCGGTGACCTTTTGCCGGGGGCGGGCAGTGATGAGCTTCTCGCCACCGCCTTTCACCGCAACACCATGACCAACGAGGAGGGCGGGACCGATGACGAGGAATTCCGCGTGGCCGCGGTCAAGGATCGGACCGACACCACCATGCAGGTGTGGATGGGGCTCACCGCCGGTTGCGCCAAATGCCACACCCACAAGTATGACCCGATCAGCATTGAGGAATATTACAGGCTCTACGCCTTCTTCAACCAGACCCAGGACAACGACCGGGAGGAACCCTTTCGACCCGTTCCGACTCGCGAGCAACAGCAGAAGGTGGCGCAACTGCGAGTGGAGATCGCGGACTCCCAGCAACCCAAAACCAAGCAAGTCGAACTCGCCAAACTGGAAGCAAGTTTCCCGAAAGTTCCGGTCATGCTCGATCTTCCCGATGGGAAGCAGCGCATCACCCGTCTCCAGCAACGCGGCAATTTCCTCGATCCCGGTGTGGAGGTGAGTCCGGCGACCATTGCGCTTTTCGGCTCCTTCCCCAAGGATGCTCCCGCCAACCGGCTCGGCTTGGCTCGCTGGGTGATGCAGGCGGAAAACCCGCTGACCGCGCGCGTGATGGTCAACCGGATCTGGGCCCGCATCTTTGGCATCGGCCTGGTCGAGACCGAGGAGAATTTCGGTTCCCAGGGATTCCAACCTTCGCACCCGGAACTGCTCGACTGGCTCGCGGTCGACTTTCGCGAGCAGGGATGGTCGATCAAGGAACTGATTCGCTCCCTTGTTCTCTCCAACACCTACCAACAACGCTCCAATCTCACCCCGGAGATGATTGCGAAGGATCCGCGCAATCGCCTCTTGGCTCGCGGACCGCGCTTCCGCTTGTCTGCCGAAATGGTTCGCGACCAGGCCCTGGCGAGTTCCGGGTTGCTGACCCGCAGGATCGGCGGTCCCTCCGTGATGCCGCCACAGCCCGCCGGGGTTTGGAGGACGGTCTATAGCGGCAACCAATGGCGCAATGCCATCGGCCCCGACCGCTATCGCCGCGGGCTGTACACTTATCTCAAGCGGACCAGCCCCTACCCGGCGATGACCACCTTCGACTCCGGAAGCGGCGAGATCTGCCTCGTGCGCCGCATCCGCACCAACACGCCCTTGCAGGCCCTGGTCACCCTCAACGACCCGGCCTTCCTGGAGGCCGCCGGTGCCCTCGCGAAGCAGATGAGCGAGCATGAGGGAGGGCTCGACCAACAGATTGCCCGTGGCTTCCGCCTGTGCCTGACACGCGTGCCGAGCGCGCGCGAACTCTCCCGACTCACCGCGCTCCATCAAAGCCTCCGAGACGATTACGAGAGCGATCCAGAAGCCGCAAAACAGCTTCTGGCCTCCGCCGGTCTCAAGGAGGGAGACGCGGCCATGATCGGCGTCGCCAACGTCCTTCTCAATCTCGACGAAACCCTGATCAAGCCCTGACCATGGACCTGCCTCTCGATCTCGAAAAGCACCGCGCCCTGACCCGACGACACTTTTTCGGCAAGACCGGACTCGGACTGGGCTCGATTGCCCTCCAGGGCCTGCTCGGTCAGAATGGCTATGCCTCCAGCGCCAACGGCTTCAAGCTGCCCGCCAAGGCCAAGTCGGTGATTTACCTCCACATGGCGGGCTCGCCCTCGCAGATCGACCTCTTCGAACACAAGCCCGCGCTGACCAAGTTCCACGGGGTGGACTGCCCGCAGGAATACCTCGAGGGCAAGCGCTTCGCCTTCATCAAGGGCACGCCGAAAATGCTGGGCCCGATGTTCAAGTACCAGCAGCACGGACAGAGCGGCCAGTGGATCAGCGAGTTGCTGCCGGAGTTTTCCAAGGTGGTCGATGAGGTCTGCATGATTCGCTCGATGCAGACCGACCAGTTCAATCACGCGCCTGCGCAGCTCTTCATGCACACCGGCAATCCCTTGTTCGGCTACCCGGCGATGGGCTCCTGGGTGACCTACGGGATCGGTAGTAACAACAAGGACCTGCCCGGATTCGTGGTGCTCGCATCCGGCGGGAAAACTCCCAGTGCGGGCAAGTCCCTGTGGGGCTCCGGGTTTCTCCCCTCCATCTACCAGGGAGTCCAGTGCCGCACCGACGGCGGTGACCCCATCCTGTTCCTCTCCGACCCCAAGGGGATGAGCCGCGCAACCCGCCGCAAGACGCTCGATGCCCTGCGCGACCTCAATGAATACCAACACGAGCACGTCGCCGACCCGGAAACCCTGACCCGCATCGCGCAGTATGAGCTCGCCTTTCGCATGCAGATCTCCGTGCCGGATGTCATGGACATTTCCAGGGAGCCCCAACACATACTCGATCTCTACGGGGCCCGACCCGGCCATGTCTCCAAGGCCGAAAGCGCCTCCGATCCGCGTCGCGTATTCAAGGGCGACGACCCTACCTTCGCCAACAACTGCGTGCTCGCCCGGCGACTGGTCGAGAACGGGGTGCGCTTTGTCCAGCTCTACGACTGGGGATGGGATCACCACGGAACCTCACCCGGCGAGTCGATCGATGAAACCCTGCCCATCAAGTGCCGCCAGATCGACCAGGCCGTCGCGGGCCTGATCAAGGATCTCAAACAGCGCGGCCTCTTCGAGGAGACTCTCATCGTCTGGGGGGGCGAATTCGGACGCACGCCCATGATGCAGAACAACAAGCGCACGGAACTGGTCAAGGGCTTCATCGGCCGCGACCACCACCCCCACGCCTTCACGATGTGGATGGCCGGCGGTGGAATCAAACCCGGGATCTACGGCGAGACTGACGAGATCGGCTACTACGTCGGTGAGAACCCGGTGAGTGTCCGCGACCTGCAGGCCACCATCCTCCACCAACTCGGCATCGACCCGCACCGCTTCAGCTACCCGTATCAAGGTCTCGACCACCGCCTGATCGGGCCCACCGACGAGGGCAAGGTGCTCAAGGATCTTCTGGCCTAGTCAGCAGGCAGTCTCACCAAACAACTATCCCGCACTCCAACACCAAGCTCGAACCAATCATCAGTCATCCATGCAACAAGTCGTGGAAGAATCCCTGCCTGACCAACGAGAAGAGAACATCATGAAGCACCTCTACTTACCATTACGCCTTTTATGGATCACTTGCACATGACGCAAAAAAGCATCAAAAATACGCATTTGGGAGACAGGAAGTTGTCGTAACCCAAAAGGGTCCGTCTATTGTATTAGGTAATGAAGAATCGCCTTTATTTTCTTTTCGGGTTCTTGCTGTTCACCTTGATGGGAGGGCAGGGACTATTCGGAGCTGAGGCCTTGAAGACGCATGGCATTTTTCGAAGCAACATGGTCTTGCAGCGCGACAAGCCCATCACCATCTGGGGTTGGGCTCCGGCTGGCTCCGAGGTCAAGGTCTCGCTCGGGCAACTATCCGCCAACGGCAAGGCCGAAGGGGAAAAGGGGAGATGGCAGGTCACCTTCGATTCCCAGCCTGCCAATCCCAAGGGACAAGAACTGGTGGTGAAGGCGGGCGAGGCAGTCATTCGCATGGAAAATATCCTGATTGGCGACCTTTGGGTGATGAATGGCCAAAGCAACATGGCCTTTGCCTTGAAAGCCGTTTACCAAAACGCATTCGAGTCGGCTCAGGCCCACCTGCCCCTGATGCGTCATATCCGGATCAACTCGTATGCAGAATCGGAGCATGTCGAAACCGACTTCGAGGAGAAGGATCTCAACGGGATCGACCCGGACAAGAACTGGAAAGTGGTCACGCCCGAGGTTGCTTTGAATATGGGGGCGATCGGATATGTTTTTGGTTCCCGGCTCCAGCGCGTCTTGCAAATACCTATTGGTATTATCGACAACTCCCGAGGAGGAGCATCGATGGAGAGCCTGGTGCCTCGTCATAAGTTCAAGGAACATCCGATGGCGGCCGAATACCTGGCGTGGGTGGAGAAGCGTCAAGCCGAGTTCGACTGGGACGAGGCGCTTCAGAAGGCGGTCGAGAAATGGGAAAAAACGGTAGCCGGTCAGCGCAAGAAAGGTGTCGCCGAGGACAAGCTGCCACCCAAGCCGACCCGTGAGAATTTGCGTTCCTGGAACGTGCCCGGGCGCAGCCCCAGTGACGCCGCTTCCTGTTATAATGGCATGTTCGGGGCGTTCAAGGGGCTCAACGTCAAGGGCGTGGCCTTTCACCAAGGATTCAACAACGCCATGATGAACACCAGCTGCAAGCCGAAGTTCTATCGCATCCTGATGAAACTGATGGTGGATGGCTGGCGAGAGGATTTCAATGACTCGCAATTACCCGTGGCCATCATCGGCCTGTGCGCCGGTGGCAAGGCCCAGACGCGCCTTAATTTCGAGGAGTCGGGGTTTTCCACCGCGGCATACATCCGCGAATCCCAAAGGTTGGGACTGGCCGATTCCAAGGACCTGGCAAACACGGCCTTCATTCCCTCCTATGACCAGAGGATTCCCCAGTTGCATACCAAGAAAAAGAAGGAACTGGGCCTCCGCTCCGTCCGTTGGGCATTGAAGACTATTTACGGGATGGAGGACATCGACTGGGATACGGCCAATCTTCTCTCGGCAAAAACGGAAGACGGTAAGATCCTGCTCACCTTCGACAAGCCCGTCCTGCCTGATGACTTTGGTTCGGAACTGGAAGGGTTTTCCATCGCCGGTGAATCCGGTGTCCATTACCTCGCCCATGCGGTTCAGGTTCAGGTAAAGGACAAGAACGAGCGTAACAAGCAGATCCTGGTTTCCTCGCCGCTGGTCCAGGAACCCGTGTCCGTTCGCTATGCCTGGGCCCGGGCGCCGATGGGCAACCTCAAGGTGAACGGCATTCCCTGGCAGCCCCTGCACAGTTTTCGCACCGATGCCATCGACTTTACGCCCGAGGTGACTCACCAGGATCCCGACGGAAAGACTAAAAATTCCGAGGCCATTAAGGCCCTGAAGACGCAAGCTGCAGACGCCCTCAAGGCAAGAAATGAGAATGTTGAGTGAATGATGAATGGGCCTCTGCATAGCTGTTCAGTCATCCTTTGGGTCGCCTCTGCGAGTATCGCCTTCGCGGCGGAAAAAGCGGTTCCCTTTGCCGTGCCTGATCAGGTGGAAGACCTAATGGCGAACTACTGTCTCGATTGCCATGATGGTGATGTGCAGAAAGGGGATATCCGGTTTGATAACCTGACCGAACTAAAGCATCCAAAGCGCTTGGATATGCTCAACCGAATGCAGGAGCAGGTCTTCTTCAAGCAGATGCCGCCGAAAAAAAAGAAGACGCAGCCAAGCGAGGCGGAACGGCGGCAACTGTTCGATTGGATTTCCGATGAACTGAGGAAGCACGATGCCTCCAGGTTTGAGGATAAATTACGGAAACCCGAGTACGGCAACTACGTCGACCATGACAAATTGTTCTCGGGTGAGTTCAAGGACTTGCCGGGGTTCACTTATGACAGGCGCTGGCTGATCAGCGAATACATCTTCAACGACAAGTTCGATCGGATGTTGAAGGGACAGGCTACGGGGTATCATCGCGGCAGAAAAGTCCCCGTTTTCGGCAGCAAGCGATTCCACCGGCTCACCCCCACCAACCCCTTTTTGTTACCCACTCGTTCCGGGGTCCGCTACTACGCCAACACGGATCTGACCGGTGGTCATTTGTCGACCATGCTCACCAACGCGCAGAAAGCCGCACAGCTTATGACTGACTACCTTGTGCCACGCCATAAGAAGAGTAGACAGCAGTACCTGCCCGCCGTTGTCGAAATCATGGCGCTGGAAGACCAGCACATTGCGACCCTGAAAGAGCGGCGGGAATTCCTCGAAACCAATGTCGCAAGAGTTTGCCAGGACCTGTACGGCAAGAAGAACGACTCGCTGCTGCCGGAGTTTGTCCCGGTAGTGCTCAACGAAGCCAAGGCGCTTGAAGAGGGTGAGACTTACAAGAAAGCTCCGATCCACGTGGCGCAAAACACCCTCAAGAACCTGGGCGGCGAAGATGCCTTGTATCAGGTGCTTTTGAATCCGGAGGTCAAAGGTCTGAGTGACCTGGAAATCCGCAACCGCTGCGAGCGCCAGTGGTTCTACAACGGCGACCACGAACGCAAAATCCAAGGACGCGTCACGATGCTCCGCGACTACTTGACCGAGGTTCGGGAGCGCCTCGCAAAGAACGGCACAAAAATCAAATTGCGTATCTACAAACCGCTTACCGATGAGGAAATGGCAATTCTCCATGCCGCCATCACGAAGTACCGCAAGCAGGGTGATTTCCATACTGCCGTTATCGACAAGTGCATGACGCAATGGACGCATGACTTCCGCCAGGAACGGGTCGAAGCCGGCCCGCCATCCGATGAGCTCTTGACCCAGTTGGTGGACCAGCTCTTTCTGCAAATCCTCGAGCGCCCCCCGTCAGCCGACGAACAAGGTGACTACCTGACCCTGTCGAAATCCTATGTCGCCAAGCTCGGGAATCTCAAGGCGATCCAGAAGATGATTCAAACCGTCCTGCTCTCCAGCGAATTCGTCTACCGCCAGGAATTCGGCAGCGGTGAGCCCGACGAGCATGGTCGCCGGATGTTGTCGGCAAGGGATGCCAGCTACGCCATCGCGTACGCCTTGACTGACCAGAGCCCGGACGGGGAACTCGCAAAATCCGCTGCCGAGGGCCGCCTCAATACCCGCGAAGACTACCGTCGCGAAATCACCCGCATGTTGAAAAGGCGGGACCGTCATTACTTGGTCGACCCGATTCTCATCGACAAAAACCATCGGGAAAACGTCACCAGCATGCCAATCCGCGAACTCCGATTTTTCCGTGAGTTCTTCGGCTACCCGAAGGCCATCACCATCTTCAAGGACGAGAAACGCTTCGGCGTCGACCGCCTTGGCTCGGCCACCGCCCGCCTACTCGGCGAAACCGATCAGCTTGTGGCCCATATTCTCGAGAATGATCGAAATGTTTTTGAAGAACTTCTCACCACGGAAAAATTCTATGTTTTTCACGATGGCGACAACGAGCGGATGCAGGCTGCGTCCGACCGCATCAAGCGCATCTATGAGTATTTCAAGGATACCGATTGGCAGAACTTCGACCTGGAAGAGCTCGGCAAGCACAAGGACTTTCTTCGCGAGGTGAAGATACGTTCCATCAACCCGGACAAACTTGAATCGGGAAACCGCTCGGGCACTGGCCTGCAGTTGTTCAAGAAATCCATGACCAGTATCACCGCCAGGCTGGACAAGGGCCAGAAGGAAGCCGCCCCCTTCGACATGTACCGTGGCTACGGCAGCGACTTCATGCCTGGAGAAAACGTTTCGAGTTTTTTTAATTATCCCTTGATCAACTGGGACTACGCTACCGTTCAACCCGGCAAAGTACCCAATCGCAAAGGTTTTCTAACCCATCCGGCATGGCTTATCGCTCATGCCCAGAATACCGAAACCGACCCCGTCATCCGCGGCAAGTTTATCCGCGAAAAGCTCTTGGCCGGCACCATACCCGACGTCCCCATTACGGTGGATGCCGTCATCCCTGAAGATCACCACGCCACCTTGCGCTCCCGCCTCGCCAAAGCCACGGAAACGAATTATTGCTGGAAGTGTCACGATCTCATGAACCCGCTCGGATACCCCTTCGAAGCCTATGACGATTTTGGCCGCTTTCGTCTCCGGGAATCTCTCGAAACTCCGGAGAATCTCGTCAAGAAGAACCCCGACAAGGCCCCTAACCGCAACCATCTCCTGGATCTCCGGGACATATACAAAACCCTGCCAGTGGACGCGACCGGTTACCTCAAGGGCACCGGCGATCCCAAGCTTGACGGCGACGTTAAAGACGCCATCGATCTTGCCGAACGCTTGGGGAAATCGCGGCGGGTACGCCAGTCCATCATCCGCCATGCTTTCCGGTTTTTCATGGGACGCAACGAGTTCCTTTCAGATTCGAAGACCCTGATCGATGCTGAGCAAGCCTATGTGGAAAGCGGGGGCAGCTTCGATGCCGTCATTGTTTCCCTTTTAACTTCCGACTCATTTGTGTTCCGTAAGCCAATCAAGGAGCAAACTCATGACAACTAGAAGAGACTTTCTCAAATCCTCCGCCTTGGGCGCAGGCGCCTTGGCCATGCCTGCCGATCTGTTCGCAGAACCTGGCCAGGGCAACATTCCCAAGCGTTTCGTCTTTATCCGGAAGTCGAGCGGGATCAGACCGGCTGAAATCGCTCTTCCCGATTTTTCCGACAAGGACAAGGCGCTCGACGAAAAGAAGGAACCGCTGGAAGTCGACCTCGATAAGCATGAGCTTCCCAAATGGCTGCGCGGTCTGGAGGCGCACAAGGAGCACATGACCATCCTTCAGGGACTCTCGGCCAAGATGAGTGAAAACGTTCATTGGTCATTCTCGTCCGTAATGGGGTGCTTCAAATCGAACCGAAACACTCTCAGCGCGATCAAGCGTGCGACGATCGATTTCGAAATAGCCAAGCTCTTTCCCTCGCCGTTTGGCCACGTGGAGCTGTCCTTTGCGGGTGGCCGGACGGGCATCGTCGACGGCTACTCAGCCCCAGCGCCGCAGACGCGCAATTACTGCTACGCCGACCCCGATACGGCCCGAAGCGAACTGTTCAAGTCCGTCCTCAATCCGGAAGCAGTCAATTCGGACAACGACATGCTTTCGTTTTTACAGAGTAAAGAGGGCCTTAAGGCTAGTGGCGTTCGAGGTCATGAAAGGAAGCGCCAAGAGAAGCATCTTCAGTCGATTGAAGCGATTCGTGAACGCAACGAGAAGCTGATCAAGGTTTCCGGATCGCTTGCCAAACATCTCCCTGAACTTGCTCCCGTGCATGCAAATGGTGGCCCCAATGCGAGTACCCCGGAAAAGCAGGCAGCCATGACCGACGTGTTGATCGCTGCCCTGAAGGCTGACCTGACCAATGTGGCGACTTATACGATTGACGACCTCGGTACGCCAGTCACCGGGCTACCGGGCAATGAAACCGATCGGGTCGGTATCCACCCGCTGGGGCATGATGAAGCCTTTGGCGGTGTGCCTGCCTGGAAAACCAGGGAGCAGATCCGTATCAGTCACGTAAATCAGATCAATACGATCATCGAAAAACTCAAGCAGGTGCCTGAGGGCAAAGGCACGATGTTCGACAACACGATGATCATGTACTTCCCGGAGAATGGCGAAACCCATCATGGCGTTGGCTCCGAGGCTCCTTTCCTCATCATGGCCGGCAACAACTGCAACCTCAATATGTCGGGCCGCTACGTTCGCTTGCCATTCCTCGGCAACGAGGGCCACAAGACGTTAGGCAACTGGTACACCACCTTGCTCAACGCCCACGGCAATCCGATCAAGCACTACGGGGACCTGGACCTCGAAATGTCCCGCAAGAAATTCGACCAGTTGGGCGCGATCAAGCAGTTGATGGGCTAGAATAAGTTGTCATTCAAGCAACGGTCCCGGGCGAGAGAGACCGTCTGAAAGATTCCAGAATTCATCCATCGAAATATTTCATCCATGAGCAAATCATTCTGCGTCCTTCTTTTGGCCCTATCGACAGCTCTCAGCTTATCGGCTGAGGATCATCAACTGGAATTGGCCGTGCCTTTCACGGACAACATGATCCTGCAACGGGAATCCAAGGTTCCCGTTTGGGGCTTTGATGAACCGGGAAACGAAGTCAGCGTAAAGTTTGCCGGGCAAACCAAGACCGCGGTGGCGGATAAGAACGGTGACTGGATGGTGAAACTCGATCCTCTGCAGGCTGCCGGGGAGGAACAGGGACTGGAGGTAAGGAACAACCGGGGCAAAGCGATCTTGCTTAAAGGCGTCCTGGTCGGGGAGGTCTGGTTCTCCTCCGGACAATCCAACATGGTCTGGATTGCCGGTAAGAGCATGTGCAACGAATTGGCCCGGGAACTCGCCTCATCCAAGGAGGACGTGCCCATCCGGGAAATCAACGTTGCCACCGTGTCCGCCCTCTATCCGCAGAAGAAGGCCACTTCCGAGGAAGGCTGGAAGAAAGCCTCCGCCGCGAGTGGTTTCTCCGCCCTGTCACTTTCCTTCGCCCACGAACTCTACAAGGAACTGAACGTACCCATCGGCATCCTGCTCAGCGCCCACAGCAACACCCGCATCGAGGCCTTTACCCAACGCAAGGCGATAGGGGATCATCCCAAGCTTAAAATGGACGCCGATCTTATTCTAGATGCGGATCCCCTGACCGAGCAGGGCCGTGATGCCTTCGGGCGCTACTACAAGGACCTGAAGGCTTGGCAGGACGAAGCAGGTCGTGCAGCAGAGGCCGGGGGGAAGGTGCCTGCCCGTCCCAACCTCCCCGGGATCGCCGGCATGTGGCGTGGGCCGTCCCAGTTCTTCAACGGCAAGATCGCACCGGTTGTTCCTTATGCCATTCGTGGTGCGATCTGGTGCCAGGGGACCAGCAACGGCGGGGACGGCAGGATTTACGCAGCCAGAATGGAAGCGCTGGTCAAGGGCTGGAGGGATGCCTGGGGGATGCCCGGGATGCCTTTCTATTTCACGCAGATGCAACCCTACGGATCTCCTGACCCCGATAACGTCGGCTTTGCCGACATCCGTCAGGTGCAGCACATGTTTTTTGCAAACAACCGTAAGAACGTGGGGATGGTGGTGCAATCCGATCTCAATTCAGCCAATCCCGGAGGCATCCACTACTACAACAAACTACATCCCGGGATGCGCATGGCCCGGTGGGCCCTTGCCAAGCAATACGGCAAGGACGTTGCCTGCACCGGACCGATTTACAGCGGCTACAAGGTGGAAGGAAAAAAGGTGGAGGTCTCCTTTGAGAAGGAAAGTCTCTTTGGCGGCTTGATGGTGGGCAGTAAGGGAATGGCCAAGGATCGCCGGGAACCGGGCAAGTTCGTTGAACCCGCCAAGCCCACCCCGGGAGCCAAGCTGAATCACTTCCGGCTTTGCGGCAAAGACAGGAAGTGGCACGGCGCCGAGGCGAAGATCGCCGGGGAGACCGTGGTGGTCACCTCTGAAAAGGTGCCTGCTCCGATTGGCGTGCAATATGCCTACAACGCGGTTCCCGAAAATTCCAACCTCTACAACCAGGCCGGCCTGCCGGCGACTCCCTTTGCCGCTATCGACGGCAAGCTGATCTTCGAGGAAGACGACCTGGAAAAAGCTGCTGCCCTCAAGGCGAAGTACGCCCGTTGGTCCGACCCGGACTACCCCATTTTGCAGGTGGCCGAGTATTATCGTGATGGGGTCATTCTCCAGCGCAATCATCCAATACAGGTGTGGGGCCATGCCAACCAGGGCGTCAAGGTAACCGTTACCCTGGATGGGGTTATGCAAACCGTCTCTCCCAATGACCTGGAGCAGTGGTCAGTGACCTTCCCCGCAAGGAAGGCCTCGGCTGAGCCGATCACCCTCGAGGTCACCTCCAGTCATGGCTTCAACCGGACGGTCAGGGACATTCTCATCGGGGACGTCTGGTACTTGACGGGGAGCACGCTCTTGTCCACCGAGTGGCCTTACGACAGGCGCGCCAAGGAGATCGAGTTGCCCAAGACGATGGCTCTGGTGAGGGAGTTTTGCAGAAAAACCAAGGCCAGTAGTTTTCCCACCCCGAGAAAGCGCCGTTTCGAGACGGGTAGCGGCAAGTACCGTTCCCGATGGTTGACGGCCGATTACTCCAAGGAAGGCAGCGGAGTCACCATGTTTGCCTATGAGTTTGCCAAGGCCCTCAACCGTCCAGGTATCCCGCAGGGATTTATCACGATGTCATCCGGGCAGGGAGGGCGTCATCGCCAGTTTGCCTCTCCGCTGTCCTGGACCTCCTTCCACGGGGTAAAGAATGTGAAGAGCCCGGCATTCAAGGACCGTCTCGAGGAGCTTTTCCTGCAGTTTCCAGGGACGGACATCGCAAAGAAGGCCGCCGACGGGCACGTCGCGGAAGTGCAAGCCTTCGTCAAGACCATCACCGACGCCGGAAGGCCGAGCCCGAGCCTTCCCCTCCAGGCACCGGCGTTTCCGGAAGCAGGCAAGCGCGGCACGGTGGCCCCGGACACGATTCCAACGTATGCCTATAACTGGTGCGTGAGCCCGCTGACTCCCTTGGGCGTTTCGGGCGTGATCTGGGTGCCATCCGAAAGCAACCTCGGTGAAAATTCCAAAGACTATGCGTCCGAGTTGGAGATCTATGCCGAGAGTCTTTCCAAGACCTACGGCCAAAAGAAGGTCCAGTTTCTCTATGGCCAACCGGCGATCTCGCTGGTCGAGGGCATTACCGTCCCGAAGATCGCCGGTGCCAGGAGCGTCACCTTTGAGCAATGGCCGAAAAGCCTGAAAAGCATCGCCACCGGGTTGGCAGGGATTGCGGAGTGAGGCTATTACCAGCATGCTAAATCCAAAATCACTCAAGTTCTTTTGGGGGATAGCAACCTTTCCTTTGCTCATTCTCCTCTGGGTTGGCAAAGTAAACGCTGACACCTCCTTTAAAGGGGAGGTAGCGCCTTTTTTCGAGGCATATTGCGTTAAGTGCCACGGACCAAAAAAAAGCAAAGGTAAG
>Ga0302120_10001103_pt1 | contig 12617 bp, 6 predicted proteins | sample AG5_Bottom_MG_FD_203118 | JGI IMG/M metagenome (GOLD analysis project Ga0302120, IMG submission 203118) | Marine microbial communities from Western Arctic Ocean, Canada - AG5_Bottom | ecosystem: Environmental > Aquatic > Marine > Oceanic | place: Canada: Western Arctic Ocean | collected 2017-10-01 | reverse complement strand
GAACCTCGCGTTTGATTTTTAGTCAGGACAATGTGTTTGACGCAACGGATTCACAAACACGCATTACACACTTCAACCCGCTCACGGAAAACACATACAGTTTTTCTTCTCAAACGTGCCGGTATATCCGTTGGGAAATCACTTCGTTGATGGACCCAGGGTCTACCTACAAACTCATTGGCGGACGGGAGCTCACCTTTCTTACCGACAACGCCTCCATGCCGGGTTACCAATGGGTCATGGATGGTTTTGATGGAGCCCTGGAACTGTTAGGCACCGACGCCGTCCGTAACCGAAGCGCCGTCGGCATTCCAACGGACTGGAACGCACCCTTCACCCTCAATCTTTATCTTTGGTTGGATCAAGCCCAGGCTAACGAAACACTGATTGCAGGCATTGGAGATCCACGCACCGATACCAACAACTTGCGCTTTTTCCATGTAAATAATGGGCACTTGGCTTTTGGACCTTTTGAAAGTTCCCAGGCGCTGGATGTTCAACAATGGCAAATGATCTCCGCCACTTACGACGGTAGGCGATTGCGTTTGTATCAGAATGCCAACAAGGTCGGTGGATGGGAGTGGTCCCCAAACTCCGCATCTTCGCAAGCTTGGATTGCTCCGCCTTTCGGGCCGCAAGGGCCTTCGCAACTTTCCGCGCGCGTGGACGAATTCAGTGTTCATGATTGGAATTTTTCCCCGCAGGAAATTCTTGATCAATTCGCAGGAGGCAAAGCCAGCGGGCCGCAGCCTATGGATGGCGCGCGTTCTGTTTCCGTAGATACGGTGTTGCGATGGAACGCCGGGCTAAACCAGCCCAAGCAGGACATCTACTTAGGTACGGACTTTCACGCAGTACAAAATGCTGACCGCAACTCTCCGGAATACATCGGATTAGCGAACTCCCCTTACTTAAACCCGGGTGGACTTTCCGAACTCACCATGTTTTATTGGCGCGCCGACCAGGTTTACACGGGCTTTGGAATCCGTGGTCCAGTTTGGCGGTTCAAGACCGAAAAAGATTGGACCAGCGCAATTGTGGAGTCCTTTGAAGATGGGATTGCCGGCGACCATCTCTCCGGACTTGGCTTAGGGTCTGGTTTTGCGGATTCCTGGAGCGCACAGTTGGGCAATGGATTCACCAAGCGCGATGGCAGTATCAACCCATTCCCTTCCAACCTACCTTTGGTTGAAGCGGGCGGATACTTGGAATCACCGCAAAAGAATGCTTTGGATCGCACTGCGGAGCGGCTGCTGGATATCGCCAGTGTGGATATCGACTTAGGCGGCGGGAGCACCTACTACCTTTCTTTCGCAGTGAAGGCCGAAGGAAACGGGACCGAACCAACCGCCATGATTGGTCTGCGGGATTCCATGACCGGAGAATCTTTTGCTGCCGGTTCGCGCAATGGCGCTTGGACCGCTGAGGGCGTGACCGGCTCGGCGTCCGCCGGGAACTTCCCGCGATACAGGTCCACCTTTGTCGTTCTTAAAGTGGAATGCTCTGTAGGGGGAAGCGATATTTTGTCCGTAAAGGCCTATGACGTGGCCAGTGAAAATGTGCATCCTTCCGACGCCCTCCTTGCGGGCATGGGCACCGATCAAAACCAATGGACACTCATCACCAATGGAGGCGCGTCCAGTATGCGGGCGGATCAACTCACGATGACCTTGGGCGCGCCAAGTATCGTTTTCAACGCCTTCATAAAAATAGATGAGATCCGCGTGGGCCGGACCTGGAAAGACGTCACCGGATTATAAACAAGGTCGTTCCTGGTTTTACCGACATCATTTCTGCCGGCATGCCGGCAGAAATGATGTCGGTAAAACCAGGAACGACCTTGTTGATGCGGACTCCGTTCAGGTACACCGAAAGAACCTGATTTTCATGGACAATATCCAACATGAAATCCGTCTGAGCTGGAATCAAGTCAACATAAATAGGTGAACCCGGAAGAATGGAACCTGTCTTGGCACTAGAAGAGCCCGCCGCATTCAACCTCACTTCATAATCTCCAAGACGAATTGCATATTCTTCGTCCCCCAATTTAAGTTCAGAATGAATGGCCCAATCTCCGGACAATTCAACCCCCGACTTCGGGAATGGAGACCAGCCGTCGGTATTGACCTTTGGCGTAAGCGGCCGCATGCGTACATCTCCTAATGCAACTTGAGAAACCCTTCCCTGGAAAAAGAGTTTTCCTTGGGCAACTTCTCCCTCAAGGCCACCTCCCGTCGGCCCGTCGCACTCTGCAGCACCGAACAAAGTAACCCCGTCCACCGCAACGTCCTCAAAACGTGCATTCCTTGTTTTTTTCCCATTCCCATCAAAGCGAGGTGCGAAAAATTTCCCCGTAACTTGGTGCCACTCGTGCGGGCCACGCCAACCCCTTGCCCGCGGATTTTTTGTGCGAACCACTCCGCCAAAGGCACCGGCATCATCCACAAGTTGTAATTCATATCGCTCCATAAAGTACAAACCGCTATCGCCTCCCTTTGGCAATTGAATATTAAAGTGAAACTCCACATCACCAAACTCCACCTTGGACCGAAATGCGCCGGGGTTTTCCCCCACATTTGCCAATGCAGAATTCCCTAGACCAAAAGAAAACCGCTTCGGATTTTCTGGATCCTCACCAATGGCACAAAGCTTCCAGCCCTCGCCCTCCCATAACTGGGTGGCATCTCCCCACGTCAAGTGCAGCCAACCCACATCGTCCGCAACACGCGCCGACGGAGGCTCCACGCGCTTTGCAACTGGAACAACCTCACCACCCGGCATTCGATTCACCGTGTAGGAAAATTCATCGTGCAATAAACCCAAACCACTTAACTGCGCACGCACGCACCGGCCCGCCTCTAAGCCATCAACATGCAAATCCAACTCCATGCCGTCGGCAGACAAATATGCATTCGCCACGGCCAATTCCTTCTCTCGCATTTCCGGAGAACCGTAATCCCACCACCAGTTGTAATCATAAGAATGAATCTTGATTTGGCTAACGTCTACCGGACCTTGCACAGGCTCCGTAAATTGTACGCGGAAACCATTAGCCAATAATGAAACGGATGCCATCTCCTTTACTTCCTTCCCTGTCCAGCGTAATCGTGCTAAGCCATCGCCCGGCGTTCGTCCTCCCCAACCTCGATTGGTGTAACCCAAAAACAAAGAGCCGTCGGGCGCAAAACGTACTCGACAAGCAGAACCTAAGTCTTTCCGGAAAGGAATGACAGCACCCTGCCAAGTTCCATCGACTTGTTCCGGAATCAGGCGCAAGACCCGACCCAAGGTAAGTTCGGCAGCAAAAAGCTGTTCGCCAAAGGGCCCGAAAGCGCCCTCCGTTTCATCGGCAACCAAATTCCCCGTAGAGCGTGACCAGTCATACGGCAACCAAATAGCTGCAGGATCCGCATCTCGATCTGGGGGATCCAAAGAAGAAGGAATCTGCTCTCCATTTCCATAATCATCCGTCCACCGCAACGAGGCCGGATGGCCAAAAAAGGCGCCATCCTTCACTGGAAACACACCGCAAACCGGCATCCAGTCTCCTTGATTATCCGTGTACCAAATATTTCCGTCAGCATCTCTCCCTAGACCAGACGGGCTCCGTACTCCACTCGCTACTGGGGTCATCACACCGTCAGGAGTCATACGCAAAATCCAACCACGCCAAGGCGCTTTAGACATGCCATGCCACCACTCCGGGCTCCAAAAACCAACATTGGTACTGATGTAAAAATTCCCTTCCTCGTCCTGCGGTAAACCGAATGCAAACTCATGATAATTTCCAGTCATAGCCCAAGCCTGAGAAATCGTATCAATGGAATCGCAGAAACCGTCGCCATCTTCATCACGCAAACGTGAGAGCTCATTCCTCTGCACCAACCACACTTCATCCTCAACAACCTTAAGGCCCAAGCCGTCGACCAACCCTTCGGCCCAGAGTGTCCACTGCGCATCTGAAGGATTCTCAGCCAACGCATTCTCCACTTTCCAAACTTGGCCTCGACGCGTGCTGATCCATAACACGCCCTTCGAGTCAAAGTCCATACCGCCGACTTCCACCACCGCCCCCGAAGGCGGCGTGAAGGACTGGAGTTCCCAGTATTCGTTTTCCTTTTCCTGAGCAAAGAGCAAAAAGGAAGTGAGAAAGAGTGAGGCGGAAATCATGGAAGAGTGATGATGGTTTGGAAGGAAACAGGAACACCTGTTTGATAAGGAATAGACAAAGATTGCGTGCCATCGGCAGGAGCAAAGAGAAAACCGTAATCTCCTTTCACACTGGTGAATTCAAATCGTCGAACAAAACCGCCAACCTCCGGCGAAACTTCATCCACAATTTCAATCTTCCCAAAAACTCCCCCGCTCAAGTCCTGTAGTTCTCCACGAATGGTGACGTGATTCCCTTGCACCGTCGTTCCGGTCAATTGCACTCGAACAGGTTCTTCCCGCCCTTGAATCTTCCATGGGCAAGCCGGATCCCCGCCAGAATTTCGCCAAACCACGTCGCCAAGCGGCTTCAAAGGCGTCCCCCCACGGCCACCCCAATCCGTTCGCTCCACAAAGCCCCCTCGCCGTACCGCCAACAACCGTAAGTCGTCGGCGCGATACTCAAACGTAAACCCATTGGCGTAACCCACCAGCAACCCTCGGGGGCGTTCCGGCAATCCGTCAGCCACGGAAGGAAGATGACCACGAACGACGACCGGACGATCTGCTACTTGCAAGACCATTTCCTCCACCGATGCCTGGGGAGCAGGTGGCGCAAAACCCTGGACCACTTTGACGACCGATGTAATCTCCTCCTCTGTCAGTACGCCTGCGAATCCAGGCATCGGCGTTCCACCAATGCCATCACGAATGGTCTTCGCTAAAGCGCCGGACGTGTTTCCAAAAGAAAAACCTCCGTCAATAAAACTTCTTGCTGGGCGATCCAATGGAACAATCCCTTTGCCATCCCCTGTTTCGCCGTGACAAAGCGCGCACTGCTTTGCAAAAATTGCCGGGCCATCAACCTTCTTTCCCGGATGATTCTCGCCGGCAACAACCAGCCCCTCCTGCGGCAACGAACTCGTTAATTTGTTTGCCGCCTCAGCATCAGCAACCGCAACCGAAGGCTTTTCTTCCACAGTACAGGCAAGAAGGAAAACACAAAGTGACAGGGGGACGAGGCGATGCATCCTAAACAGGTTAATTCTTCGTTTGCCCCATGGACTATCTTTTGCGAAACCCAGAGGAATTGGTCGAATTTTACTCGCTAACTTTAGTTTCCATAAATTACCTAAGTTTATTCCTAACCAGAGGTTAAAGACGATTAATAAACTGATTAACCCCAAAGAGAATGGGTGCCACCACCCATAGAAGAATAGGGACGTGGCCACAAGCCAAGCCAAAGCTAACGTACTTTTTCTGAGTCTGCTTAAGGCAAAAAACCCCGATACAACGACGGGGGAAAAGAAGAACAGGAGCTCCACCGAATTGAACAACATGGAAAAGGAATGCTACCCCTTCCGGCAGGAATTCCGTAGCCTTTTTGCGTGTCCAACGTTCCGTTCTCCGTCCGGAGGCCTGGACTCCTCCTCCAGGGCATTTTCACGAATCGTGACCAACCCGACTTCGCGAAACTTGCAGCTTTAACCGACCCAGAAGCATTCCTCTGGGCCATCTTGCCTCATGCTGCCCGAACCTTTGCAGCATGCATTGTCATCTTGCCCGAAGAAAAAGCACGTGCGGCGGCCGTCGGTTATCTTTATGCCCGCATTCTTGACACCTACGAGGACCTCATGCTGGACCCCAAAGCGCGCCACAAAGCGCTCTTGGGATTCGTTCAGCGTTTTAATCAAACACCCGGAGCTCCACTTCCCGATGCACCGCACGCGTTTGACACGCAAAAAATTGATGCCAGAGACCGAGGTCATCTCCTCCTTGTCCAATGCTGCAACCGCATTGACGCCGTGTACCTCACTCTTTCGCAAGAACACCAAAATGGGATTCAAGAAATGATTCAGGCCATGGCGCCGGGCATGGCGAACTCTTCCGCTCTTTTCCAGCAACAAGGCGGTGCGCTAGAGACCCTTTCACAAAGAGAGGATTACTGTGACGTCGTTCTGGGAAACCCACTGGCTTTAGGCCTACGCATTGCCAAGGGAAGCACACTGACCTATGTGGAAAGATCATCCATTCAGAAAATCTCCATCTTCATCCAACTCGCAAACATCACCCGTGACATAGAAAAGGATTGCCTGCGTGGCATCTGCTATCACCCAGCACTGAAAACGTACCTTGGAAAAGATGCGCCTGCGGAACTCTATCAACAAATTCGTGGGGACCTTCTGAGTGAAGCTCTTCAACACGCCAACAGCTTTCGGGAAGTTGCCAATACCATCCCTGCGCGGAAGCTTAGCCTTGTGCGGTCATCGGCGCTTATGATGGTTCTTTTTACGGACCGCTACTATCGTTTCTGTGCAAAGAAAGCTGGACGGAAACCGTGGCAGGGTATCTCCAGTGCTTTGGCAATTCTTTGCCAGTCCTTTTTGGCGATCTTCAGCACCCGTTATGCCGACCGAAAACTAAATTTGGTCTTAGAGAAGCATCAACAACATATTCAAGACCACCCGCCCCCTTCGGCGGTGGCCAAATAGTCTTCGCGGGAAAACGAGTCCACGTCAATGGCATCCCGACGGGCGGCTTCGGCGTGACGAACTTCTTCAGCTTCCACTTCTGTTAAAACACCGGCGGAAACGGCTGCATCTAATTGATCTAAGGGCGCCCCCTTTTCAAGCCGACCTTCTTTGACGGCTTTTTGTAAACGACGAACCACCAAATCCGCGGCAGCGCAAAGTCGGAAAGCATTTTCTAAACGACCCAAGGCCTGTTCGGGATCCGACGGAACATAAACTCCACTGAAAATTCGTTCTCGTTGCGCACTGGGCTGGCGAAGCAATTGAGCAACTTGACGACCGGAGGCGTCAGAAGGCCCTGTAGAAATGGCATTGAAACGAGACCACCAAGCGACGGGGCCTTGAAATAACTTTCCGAAAAAAGGAATATCAAGGTTTTGATAGACCCCGTCGAAGCCTTTCTGAATTTCGCCCAAGGACCGTTCCATGGACCAGCGAACAAAGGGAAGATCTTCCGTGGGACGGCCGTCGGCATTCCATCGGCGGAGCACGGAAGAGCCCAATAGCATCCAAGAAAGGATATCGGACAAACGACCAGTCACCGCTTCTTTGCGTTTTAAATTTCCGCCATACCCGCCCATCGCAAAATCCGCGACCGTAGCAAAGGACGCCGACGCCCAGGACAATTTCTGCAACCACACTCGCTCTTCCCCTTTTCCGGGGACGTCGGCAAACCGCCCGCGCGTTAAAGACAGAAGAATGGAACGGCTGAAATTGCGCCCGACATGGCCAATATGCCCAAAGAAAGCCTCATCAAATGCTTTCACGTCATCCGTCTGAAGGGCCACGATTTCACGGTATGCCCAAGGGTGACAACGAATGGCGCCCTGGCCAAAAACCATGAGTGTGCGTGTCAAAATATTTGCACCTTCCACGGTGATGCTGATAGGCGCGCTAAACCAAGCGTGCGCCAACAAGTTCCGCGGGCCTCTTGAGATGGCGGCGCCTCCTTGAATGTCCATGCCATGAATCAGCGCTTGGCGAAAAATTTCCGTGAACTGATACTTTGCAATGGCCGTCACAACGGATGGCTTGGCACCCCCGGCTAAAGCACCGGCAATGAATTTTCCGGCGGAATCCAACAAGTAAGCATTGCCTCCAATGAAAGCCAAACCCTCTTCCACACCTTCAAAACGGCCGATGGACATTCCGAACTGTTTGCGAACAACCGAGTATGCGCCCACGACGCGCCCAAGCAATTTTGTTCCAGCCAAACTTTGAGCCGGCAACATGATGCCACGACCGGCGGATAAGTTTTCCATCAACATGCGCCAACCCTTGCCGACCCCCCCCTTTCCGCCAATGACCGCATCCAAAGGAACTTCCACATCCTTCCCTTCGAAGGGGCAATTAAAGAAAGGGACATTCAAAGGATCATGTTGATTACCCCGGGTGACGCCCGGCAAATCCGCAGGAATCAAGGCGCAAGTAATTCCCGGGTGTGGGCCTAAAGCTAAAATCCCTTCTGGGTCATGCACTTTCATGGCCATGCCTAAAACGGTGGCGCGCGCGGCCATCGTGATGTAACGCTTTTCCCAATTCAAGCGCAACCAAGGGCTCCCGTCGGCACCGCGGAAAACTTTGCCCGACGCTTTAATGGAACCGGCATCGCTTCCGGCTTCTGGTTCCGTTAAAGCAAAGCAGGGAAGCTCTTTCCCCGAGGCGAGGCGAGGCAGCCAATTTTCTTTTTGTTCCTGTGTTCCGTAATGAACAAGGAGCTCTGCGGGGCCCAGGGAATTGGGCAACATGGCGGTAATCCCCAAGGGCACACTCCGAGACGACAACTTAGCAATCACGGCACTCACGGCAGGGGGTCGGAATCCGAGACCTCCAAATTCCTCTGGAATGATCATCCCGAAAAAACCTTTTTCCGCAAGATACTTCCACACGTCTGGATGCAAATCTCTTTTTTGGTAGACCTTCCAATCATCCGTCATGGCACAAACTTCCTCTGCCGGCCCGTCCAGAAAGGCTTTCTCTTTTTCGTTCAACTCTGGCCATGGCTCACTCAAAATTCTTTCGAAGTTTGGGCGACCGCTGAAAAGTTCTCCGTCAATCCAAACCGTACCCGCCTCCAGCGCCTCTCTTTCCGTTTTTGAAATTACGGGAAGAACGCCTGCTTTTTTCATCCATCGCATCAACGGCCGGGTCAATAACTTTCGGCGAAGAGGTGTCAAAAACAAGAGCGCAAATCCAAGAAGAACTCCCCAGGTCACTGCGCTGACGCCGATGAATAGGAATAACGCGGTAAGTGCAAGGAGCCAAGCGAAAAGGGATGCGCCGAGGTACCCCAGCGCAAGCGAAGCCAGAAGGAGGAGAGCGAAAGTCATGAAGAAGTCGGTTGGATGAATTGTTTCACCAGAGTATTCAAAAAAAGTTTTTGGTCTAGGCGAACATCAATCCGCCCCGCCAACAAAAGAGAAACGGCACCATGAAGCGATGCCCACACCACATTGGCTTGGAGACGATCTTCCTTCGTGGGGCTTTGCGGGCGTCCGGCGTCTTCGGCCAAAGCCTGCGCAAAAAACGCAAGGTTTTCCCGCGCTTTGCGGTACTTTTCCGCTGGATACCGCTCCATGTGTTCCGGGTGGAGCAAAAACATGACTTCGTAATATTCTGGATTCTTAAGCCCAAAATCCAAAAAGGCCTCCGCTAAATCCTGCAACCGATCCTTCGCCTCGCCGGCAGACTGCCCCGCCTGAACCAATTTTTGATGCAAAAGCCCAATGCCTTCATCAATAAGAGCGTGGAAAAGAGCGTCTTTGTTCTGAAAATACAGATAAATGCTCGTAGCCGTACAGCCGACGGAATCCGCCAACCGCCTCATGGACAAGGCGCGATACCCCTCAGAAACTAGCGTTTGACGCGCTTGATTCAGGATTCTGTAGCGAAGATTGGTAGAGGAACGAGCCATGAGAGAAACTTGACAGTGTTAACTTAACAGTGTTATCATCCTGGCGCAAGATGAAACCGTTCTCCGCGCAAGACCACACTGCCGACATTGTCCTCGCCGCAGGGATTCGCACTCCGTGGGCAAAGGCTGGAGTCGCCTTTCGGGAAGAGGACGCGGCACACCTCGGCGCTTTGGCTGCACGAGAACTTCTTGCCCGCTCTGGCCTCGCCAACACCGACCTCGATGAAGTCATCGCCGGTTGCGTCGGCCCGCCCCATGACCAAGCCAATCTTGGTCGAGTTCTCGGTTTGCGTGCGGGTATTGCCCAAGGCACCCCTGCGCGAACCGTAGCCCGCAATTGCGCCAGCGGTTTTGAAACCGTCACGTCCGCTATGGACACCCTCCTTGCCGGACGAGGAGACACATTCCTCTGTGTCGGCGTGGAAATGATGTCGGCCTACCCCCTCCTCTTCGGAAACAAGATGGTGGGTCTTTTTGAGAATCTGATGAAAGCGCGGACACTGGGCGCGCGCATTCAAGCCATGGCTAAATTTCGGCCCGCGTTTTTAAAACCCCGCGTGGCTTTATTGGAAGGACTCAGAGACCCCATCACCGGACTTCTCATGGGTTCCACCGCGGAACATATCGCCCGAGATTTTGGTATCACGCGGCAAGCTTGTGACCAATACGCGCTCCAAAGTCATCAACGTGCGTGCGCGGCAAAAAAATCGGGCCGGCTGGAAAAAGAAATTTTTTCCGTTCTTCCTCTTGACCGTTCCAACAAAAAAAACTCCCTCATTCAAGATGATAGTCCACGAGAAGAACAAACGCTAGAGCGTCTCGCCAAACTTCGTCCGTATTTTGAAAAACCCGACGGCGTCGTCACCGTCGGCAATGCTTGTGGAATCACTGACGGGGCCGCGGCCCTTTTAATCACCACCGCAGAGCGAGCTTCCGCACTGGGCTTGTCCCCTTTGGCAAAAATCCGAAGCTTTGCGTGGACAGGATGTGATCCGTCTCGCATGGGTTTAGGCCCCGTCTCCTCTACCCATGCTGCTCTTCAAGCCGCGAGTTGTTCGCTAGAAGACATCGGCGCGATTGAACTCAACGAAGCTTTTGCCGCACAAGTTCTTGGATGTGTCCACGGCATGAAAAAAGAAGGCATTGGCGAACTCCGCCCGGAGCGACTCAACGTGAACGGCGGTGCCATTGCCTTTGGGCACCCCGTCGGCGCAACGGGGGCACGCCTCCTTCTCACCGCGGCGCATGAACTGAAAGAAGGCAATCATGAACTCACTTTGGCGACGCTTTGCATTGGCGGGGGCCAAGGGGGCGCTTTTGTTTTGGAGAACATCACATGAATACCTGGGCTGGATTTCCACTCCCCAAGGATGGGCCGGCGCCGGGCAGCTGCATCCGTGTAGAACGCCCCGAGGACGGCTTGGTCTTTTTGCACTTAGACCCACCCCACCGATCCCTTGCGGTTTTTGATGGGCCTCTTCTCAGAGACCTTGACGCGGTCCTGCATGACTTAGAGCATGATCACAATTTGAAAGCGGTCGTTCTTGCCGGTGCAGATCCCCTTCGCTTTGCCGGAGGTGCCGATTTGGATGCCATTGCCGCTTTGGATGATCCCGTCGTTTTGGAAGAAGTCGTTCTTGCCGTCCACAAACTCTTCCGACGCCTTGAAAAACTTCCCGCGCGCACGGTTGCAGCCGTCGGCGGTCCTGTTCCCGGTGGTGCCTGTGAAATCTCCCTTTGTTGCGATTTCATTGTGGCCGCCGACCACCCCAAAACTCGGATTGGGCTTCCGGAAACACAATTGGGCATTATTCCAGGTTGGGGCGGATGTCACCGTTTGCCACGGCGCATTGGACTTCCCGCCGCCATGCAGGCCATTCTCTCCGGAAAGCTTTACCCGGCGAAGAAAGCAAAAAGACTCCGGATGGTTGACCGCGTCACCGCGCCGGAATACCTCTGGGAAGTGGCGGCCAACATCGCCATGAAAAGAGAGCGCGTGCGCCCCGTGTCCCGTGGTTGGAAACATTGGCTTGTTGACCGCAATCCACTTTTAATGCACCTCGTGTCCAAAAAGGCACGGGAAACAGTCATGAAAAAAACGCGGGGCAAATATCCCGCTCCTTTAGAGGCTATTTCTTTGGTGGCCAACGGAGTACAAACCCCCCTTGAGGAAGGTGCAAAAAAAGAAGCGCGCGCCATTGCGAAGCTCGCATCCGGTTCGGTCTGTAAAAGTCTGGTACGGCTCTTTCAAGCATCCGAAGCTGCTAAAAAATGGGGCAAGAATGCCGACGGAACATCGTTTCCTCCTCTTCAATCCGCAGGCGTTGTCGGCGGTGGAATCATGGGCGGTGGCATCGCGAGTAGTTTCGCCATGAAGGGCATCGCAACTCGCCTAGCCGACCTTTCGCAAGATGCCGTGGACGCGGCTATTCAAAATCACCGCAAAGACGTTGCGAAAAAAGTTAAGCGGAGACAATTCCAAAAGCATCAAGGGATGGCTGCCGTGGACGCACTGGATGGCACCACGTCCATCCATCAGTTTTCTCACGCGGAGCTCGTTCTGGAAGCCGTCGCAGAACGACTGGAAATCAAACAAAGCGTCTTCAAAGAAATCGCGGCCAACGTTTCGGAAAGCACGATTCTCGCTACGAACACCTCTTCCCTCTCCGTAACGAAAATCGCCGAAGGCATCCCTCACCCAGAGCGCGTCGTCGGCATGCACTTCTTCAATCCGGTCAAAAGAATGCCCTTGGTGGAAGTCATCCAAGGAGAACAAACATCGGAAGAATCCGTCCGACGCGTTGCGGCATTAGCACTTCGCCTTGGAAAGACTCCGGTGATTGTCAAAGACGTTGCCGGTTTTCTCGTGAATCGGATTCTTGGCCCCTATTTAGACGAAGCCGTCCGTCTTTTCCTAGATGGAGCAGATGTTCAAAAAGTAGACCGGCTTCTTGTGGACTTCGGCATGCCCATGGGTCCCTTCCGACTTTTGGATGAAGTCGGCTTGGACATTGCCAAGCATG
>Ga0302120_10001102_pt1 | contig 12619 bp, 9 predicted proteins | sample AG5_Bottom_MG_FD_203118 | JGI IMG/M metagenome (GOLD analysis project Ga0302120, IMG submission 203118) | Marine microbial communities from Western Arctic Ocean, Canada - AG5_Bottom | ecosystem: Environmental > Aquatic > Marine > Oceanic | place: Canada: Western Arctic Ocean | collected 2017-10-01 | reverse complement strand
CTTTTTCAGCACTTTCAAGATCTATTTCGGTGATTAGCAGGCTGCCATCATCGCACCTCGCATGAATCTTACCTAGCGGGTCTGCCACTAACGCCGATTCTGGGAAATGCATCGGCCGCTTGCCATCAAGAGCAGCTTCGCCAGAGCGGTTGCAAGAAATAGTAAACAACTGGTTTTCAACAGCGCGCGCGCAACTCAGTAACTCAAACGCGTGAGCACGCGGAGTTGGCCACTGCGCACAACACACCAAAATATCAGCCTGCTGATACAAGGCCTCACGGCAAATTTCGGGGAAGCGCAAGTCGTAACAAATAATCAGCATGATGCGACCGATTGCAGTTTCAACAATCACCGGCTGTGACATTCCGCGCTCAACTTGGCGTCCTTCACCGGTTGGACTAAATAGCATACGCTTCGCATACGGGCGGAAATTGCCTGCCGCACCAATCACATGCGCTACGTTTGCTGGTTTATCACCATCGCCACCTGGGGCGGAACCCACGACGATCAAATTAACTGCGGCAGCCGCTTGATGCACCTTAAGCAAAGCTTCTTCACTCTCGGCGCGAATCTCTGCAGAGTATTCGGCCAGAAAAGAAGTCGTCCATTTTTCTGGGAGCACCAACAGCCGTACCCCTGCCTTATCACAATCGCCGACCGCGTTGAGTACCTGCTGCAGATTGGTTTCGACTTGCGCTGGACGGACGTCGAAGGGGAATGCCGCGACTTTGATGATCATGCTAGTCGTTTAGTCGGCTTGATGAGCCATATCGAATAAATGCAACGCGTCTTTGTAATCGATGGATAATTGCAACACGGAGCGCAACATTTGCATGTGCCCCGCCGCGTCGCCATTCTCGGCGGCAAGTAATGCTTGCTGATAATACAATTCTGCTTCGCTTAAGCGAGTTGTGATGCTCGCCAGACGTTGCTCGGTATCTCTGTAGCCATACTCGTCGCTGTCACTATATATATTTAGATACAAAGAGCTCGCATGAGACAACTGCGAATCTATTTCATAAGCACGTGCTTGCAGATAGCGCTGTTCCTGCTGCAGGTCGGTATTGCGATTGCGTATTTCAATCAACAAAGCTGTATGCTCAACCACCGAGTGCTCTGCGGCTTTATCGATAGTCAACTTCGCAAGCTCATGGTCGCCCGCACGAACTTCAATATCGGCTGATATCAAATGTGCTTGAGATCGCAAAATGCCATCTAAGCGCTCGGCAATCTCTAGAGCAGCCGGGTCCTCTATGCCAAGATGAATAGCATTTTTCACGGCAACCCAGGCCATGCCGGTTTGTTGAGCATCAAGATATAACTGAGCTTGGCGCATTGCTTCTTCAGCAAGGTTTTCGCTGATTGCATTCAAGCGTTTATAGGCCAACTTCGGGTCAGTCAGTAAATGGCTAGCGTGCATAAAGGCCGTACGCGCGCGTACGTCAGAGCCCGCTTCTAGCTGAGCAATGGCATCTAGGTATTTATCTTCGCCTTGGGCGTTGCGCATTTGTTCGCGCTCGGTAATTATTGCTAGGCGCTCTATAGCAGGCGCGAAATCATCGCGCCAAGTTAGCGCTACTAACAGCTCGCGAATAGCACTATTTTTGTCTCCGATATCGTTGAACTGCAAAGCTAAATCGAAGTGACGTGTTGCGATATGATTACGGCATCGCAAGTCTAAATCTTCAAGGACTTGTTGACGATTGTCAGGCGCTAGAGGCGTGATTTTTTTGAGCAAGGCCAAGCCTGCATCTGGTTGCCCACGATTACTAAAGTCGCGCACCATATCTTCTAGCAAGAAGTAGCGTGTGACTGCAATGCGTTGCCGCACTTCTTCATCAGCATCCTCAATCGACATGTAAGTGTTATATGCCTGCAAGTAGCTTTGCTGACGAAAGTAGCTATCACCACTATCGAGCAGAGACGACTGACAAGAAACGAGGGCTAGAAGAAGCAACGGTAGCGGTGATTTTCGCATATCTTTATCTTAACTTGGAGTACGGCTAAATGCCCACAGAGAAACGCCGGCAAATAAACTTACCGGAGCAGTAGCTGCCAGCCACGGGCTAACCGCGCCACGCACACCCATGTCACGGAACAACAGTTCGGCGACGAAGAACAAGGCGCACATCAACAGTCCTCGCGCAATACCCTCTTTAGAGCTAACGCGTCCTAAGTTTAGGGATGTAGACAAGCCAAGCACCAACAGCACCAGGGCTACAAAAGGCAAGGTGCGTGCTGACCACATATAAGTTTCAGCTTGGCGATGCCCAGGATCATATTTCAACAGAGCCTTGTAAGACTCAGAATTAAGATCGAGCGGGCGGTTACGCACAAAGTATGAGCGCAACAAATCTTCGGGGCTAAATCCTTCGGCTGCGAAGACATCTACTGGTGTCTCACCTTTAGAATCCGTTTCAATGCCGCCCTGTAGCTGCCATTCACCGTCAATGTATTTAGCACTATCTGCCCACACGCGGCTATCGTTACCGAATTTTGAGGAAGCGAAAACTTCGAGGCCGGTAATGAGAGCTGGCTCACCAGGAGTAAACGATTGCGCGTGCAGACGTTGCGCGCCTTCGCCACGCACCCACAAATCAGCAGGACGCCATTCGCGATGGTTATTCAACTTGCGCTGAATCGACTCGTGCTGCGGCAACAACTGCGGGATGACTGCTTCACGAAACATTGAAACAGATGTAGCGATAATTAGCGCACAAATAAAAATTGGGGCAAACGAGCGCCATGTTGGGCGACCGGCGCTTAGCATGGGTGTCCACTCGCGCTTACGCAATAGTTGAGTGACACACCCGATACCAGCGATTAGCAATATATACGGCAAGAACTGAAACAACAAGAACACCATGTTGATTAGATAGTAATGAATAATTTCACTCGTTGTTAAACCGACCGCTGCACGCGACAAAGGTATGTCGTCGACGCGGGCGAGCAAATCCATAAAAGTAAACATACCGATAAAAGCAACGGCCGTTAGCAGGCAGAAGCGCAGATAATTATGCGTGACATAGCGATCGAATATTTGCATTTTAATGTATTCGATGGCGACGTAACAGAAATGCTACGACCGGTAATAACAGTGCAGCAGGTAGCCAAGCAGCCACGAACGGAGACAAGGCGTCTACTTCTTCGAGGTTATCACACACGAAGAACAGTGGAAAATAGACAAGCAGCAAAAAGGATAATGCCGAAGAGAACCCAGAAACAAAGCCACCATTGCGCAGACGCCATCCGAGTAATGCGCCGATTAAAGCGAGTGGTATTGTGGCAAAAGCCATGGACATGCGCTGCCACAGGATAAACCATGTATGACTGCGGTCGTCTTCGGAAAGATCCGTGTCAAGCGAGGCAAACAACTCGCGCGACGACTTATCCTTGACCCGTCGATTGAGTTCGCGATTTGCATTAATTTCGGCGAGGTCGATTGTCAACCATGTTTGTCCAGGGTTATAAAACAAACCACGCGTATCTCTGAAAGTACGCAGCCCCTCGAACATAAAGGTCAGTTTTTCGCCTTCGACATTCATGATTGCACGATTGGCGCGGAGTCGAAGTTCGTCATCATTACTTTTAGACGAACCGATACTCAATAAAATGTCATGAAATACACCAGGACCTGAGCGGTCGTTCCAGGAGAGGTATAGTCCACCGAAACTGAGTTCGGAGGCCCCAGGGTTCGTGTTTTTCAAAGCTGCGACCGGAACGCTGTGCATGAGCTGGCGCATTTTGCTGTATAAACTTGGTACCACCTCAGCAGTCAGTGGATAAGTGATTAAACAAACTAACAAACCGGACCATAGCGCCGGTTGCAGCAATTTATTCGGGCTCACGCCTGCGGCGAAAGCGGCGACATCTTCGTTATCGGCAGCCATCCGACCATAGCCAAGCACGACACTGATGAGCAATACCACCGGGAAAAAATACGGCAAGGCCTGCCCAACAATTAGTGGAACTAAACTTAGCGGCACCCAAATCGGCGCACCTTGCGATGTGGCTGAAGCACGAATAGCGGCGCCCAATGCAATTAAAAACAAAATGCTAACTAATGCCACCAACAGATGGCGACTTACTTCACGGAAGTACGAACGGCCAAGTAGCACTATTTAGTATGGGCTTCGCAGACGCATCTGTTTAACTAACTCGGCCACGACAGCCGCGAGAATGCCGACGATTAAGCCAGCAAGTGTACTGAAAATCATGATGCCTACTGGCGTCGGCAATGGCAGCGCTTTTTCAGGAAGAGCTTTAGTGTATTCATTTGACATGGTAAATCTTAAACCATGGGTCAAGTGAAACTCTAATTCTGCGCGACGCGCAGAAATGTCTTCGGCGTGATTACGCGCCTGCGCGATTTGCGCATTGATCCGTGAAACATCGGCACGGTATTCGGGTACGTTTTGCAGCTTGCTGTCTATCTGCGATGCCGTTTGTTCAAATATGGTTCTTTGCGAATCGTAGCCAGCTTCAGCAATGTCGATTTCGACCATTTTTTGCATAAAACTTAGCGACTGCGGGTCTCGTGACATTGTCGAGCTAGCATGAGTCATCTCAGCTTGTTGCGACATGCGCGTCTGCACCAGTGACAACTCGTTAGTCAAGCGCACTATCTCTGGGTGTTTATCCCGGAGCTCGAGTTTCTTTAATGCCAATTCAGTAGCCAATTGACTTGAACGCTCGAGTGCTGACTTATAGACAGAGTTTTCGCTTAACAATTGCCCTGCAACAACAAACTCGGGGCGACTTTCGACGAGCTGCTCATAAACAGGGCGTTGCGCCAAGTTGCTACTGTGCTGCAGCTCGAGCGCTTCTATTTGTTGCTGGACCGCCTGACGCTGAGAGAGCATATTAACGACTTCAACTTCGACATCGGTAAAATTAGTTCCTTCGAGGTAGCGAACCAATTCCGCGGTGTGATATGAAAATTGTTCCCACGCTATTGGCTCTCTAGCGACAAAAGATTCAAGAGTGCGGCGTGGACTCGCCTCGAGCAGAGCTTGCATTTCGTCTTGGAAGGCCTCAGAGAAAGCGTTGGCAAGCATCGCTGCCTCTTCTTGAGTTTTCGCGTAAGACAGTACATGCAAAAACGAATCGGTGCCGATATCGCCGATAACATTTTTACGAATGGTTTTGGCATCGATACCGGGCAAAGCTTGAGCCACACGATCGTGCACTGCCCCGCTACGAATAATTCCGATGATGCCGACCCGCAAATCTTCGTTTTCGTCTGGCACAATCGGGCCACTAGGAAGATTGCCACCCTCAGTTTTAAGGCTGACCGTTGGCGACGTGGCAGGAATCAATATTTTGGCCACCGACAAGTATTCGGACGGCGTTTGCTGCGAGTAAAAGATACCCGCGCCTATCGAGCCCAACAGTACCAACATCACCATTAGCCGACGGCTGTAAATGGCAAAAAAAATCGAGGAGACGTCGTTCATGTAGCTAGTAGATTAACGTTGCGGAGGCAAGAAAATGAAGTCGTTTGGACTTAGGCGATTATTCTTATCGCGATTATTCATAATTACGGACTCTGCAATACCAAAGACGCCCCACAAAAACTTAATCCACAAGAACATGGCGAAGAAAGACTGAATACCCGTGATCATCAATCCGAACAGCAAGGCGATGGCCCATTCGCGATAAGCTGGGCTGGCAGGCGTTAGCGCCACATGGATGAGTCGAGTGATGACGGCGAGAATATACCCGCCAAAAACAAGGATGCCAAAAATACCCATACCCGATGCAATTTGCAAATAAGTGTCATGCACCTCAAGCTGATATGGATTGAAAAAATCGAGCAAGTTACTTGTGCCTACACCGAACCACGGATGCGCAAAGAATGCTTCAAGTGCAATGTCGTCGATGTGCCAACGAAAGTCGGCAGAGTCGCCATTCAGATCATGGACTACTTTGTAACCGGCTTCGGCCAAGCCAGTTGTGTAAGCCAGCAGACCTAAGCCAACTACCATCAACAAATACCATGGAGCTACCTTCTTGAAACGTATCAGCGGAACTAATGCGGTCGCAATAGCTATGGATAGCCATCCCGAACGCGACATCGTGACTACAGTTCCGAAAGCGAGAATGACATAGCCAGCAAACAAGAACATGCGGCGGCGGCGATTGATAGTGCCTTTAGGTTGGAGCGAGAACCACAACGCCATTACCGCTTGCGTGGCCAATATGTTCGATTGGTGGTTTGGGTGATACATCAAACCAGTCAGGCGCGGCATAATACCGAATGGTGTCACAACATGATTATACGACCCTGGCGAAAATGTAATGATACTGCCACTCATAGCCGTAAGAATATATTGTGCAATCTCTGCGCCTACTGTGATTATGGCTGCCACTAACATGAAATCGAATAAAGTATCGAGATGGCGGCGACTGACTAATAACGCTGGCAACAATACCACCGACAGCATGTACGTTGAACGATATATCATGTTCGATATCAACGATAACGGTTGGGTGGTTTGTAAAAAACTAACTGAGTACGACAACATCATCAGGGCTATAATCACCACCATTGGCGTTAGGCGAAACGGTATGCGTCGCTGGCGAAGCCCGCGGTCGACCAGAATATAGCAGAACCCAATTACTGAAATCTGGAACAACATCGGCACGACATCGGCATTGAGGCTGAAGGCGAACATGCCCAGCACAACCCGATCTATACTCCCCGACTTTATGGCTAGACCAACGAGGAATATCAGTAGCAAGCCAACCAATATCAATAACACGCTACCAAGATATGGCATGTCGTTAACTAATGCTGGATTCGGCCCAAGAATATCTATTTGAATACGGCGCGAAAATATGCCGTCGTTCTTAACGAAGAATGCAACCAGCCATCCGACCAACACCAATGCTAGACCCCGCCACAAACTTGTTTTAGAGTTAAAGTCTGTAGTCAGTATCGGCTCGCGGTTCAACTCTGACATTATTTACAATTTTAGTTCGACAGCGACCACCGAGTGCGGCGGTACTTTGACCACTATTTTATTGCCTTCAAGCTTGACCCAATCGGCCGAGGCGACGTCGGCGGCCCTGCAAGCTTCATGTGCGGCCAGCGACACTGGCAAGTCCGTTTTGAGCATTACCATCTGGCGTTCGAAAGTTGCACGCGCGGTCGCCATAGTTGTTGCTGAGACACCCGCAATATTTCTTTCTTTGGAGCCCGAGGCGAAAGATCGTTCTATCGCGGCGACTTCACTTGCACGAACATCCTGCTTCTTTAACTCTGCAAGGGTCAACCGGCCAGCGGTTTTACCGAAGTCTACCTCATAAGGTCGAAACAAATTACGGAATGAAGTGGAGGCAATAGGATTGCCATGGTCTGAGTCAATTAAACGCACACGCTCAATCGACTTAGGAGAGCAATCTAACTGAACAGTCACCCAACGGTTGCTGTCACCTTCCTCACGCGTCAATACTTTAATTAAGCTTTTGAGCTCAACCAAAGGAGCGCGCCATGCAGCACTAAGGCCTAACTTCTCGAACTTCGCTTTACCTGAAATATACGACTCCAACGACTTGTCCTTGCCTTTAAGATCGCCCATGAACAAAGAGCTACTTGCCAAGAACTTCCTTCCGAACGGCAAGAGGTTACCCGGCGCATTTGCGATTAGCAAAGTACCATGCTCTTTATCGCGCGTAGCTACGCAAACCAAATTGTTTGGAGCTTGCAGTCGCTGCAGCGGCACTGCTGGCGATTTCGCTACTTCACCCATAAGCTTCATCGCCGAGAATGTCGACTTGGGCGCGCCACGCAAAGTGAATGCACCAACGGATTTTTCAGCGAAATCCTGATTGGTATCCCAGTTTCCGTCCTGTAAAAAGAAGTACAGCGCGTCTTTGACCGGAGTCTGAATCAATGAACCGACTACCGCAGTCCAGTAAGCTGCACCAACGTTGGTGTCCATCCCCTGTGCTACAGGTTTAGGCAAAGAAACATTCCATTCTGAGAGCACGGTGTCTGGAGTCTCAAGACCACGAGTTTGCGCCATGGATTGTATAGCCTGTGGAATGCGGAAGTACTCGTTATCGCTCGCGAATGAGCCATATAGGTGCCACGACAAAAAGTCTGGCGAGAACGAATGACGTTTACAAGCATCAAGTATCTTCGCGAAGAACAACATTCCGTTTCCCCAGCCTGAAGCCATGCCTGGGCCACCTATTTTTATACTGTGACCGAACTCTTCACGTAACACTAGTCCGCATACCGCGAAGAATTCAGCGAATTGCTCTTCAGTACCGTTCCACTGCAGGGGCATGTCTGGTTCGTTCCAGATCTCTATATAGCGCACGTTGATGCCAGCCTTAATCATCTCGCGTACGTCTTGCGCCACTTCTTGAGCCCACTTACGCGCATCCGCAGGACGCTTCATGGCATCAACGGAATCTTTTCTGTGTTTATCACCGGCGACACCAACCACGGTTAACATGACATCAAGACCGGCCTGTTGAGCGCGTCGCGCTGCAGCAATATGTGGTTTACCAAACTTGCCAAGGTGACGTTGAGCCCAAAGGCGCACTACGCCACCTTCTGGTTTCACACCTTGGGACCAAGCATCCCATACTCCTTGAGAAGTCTGCTGCAGATCATTCAGCCCATAAACCAAGCCCGGAGGAATGGGCTGCTGCGCCCCATCAAATTGAACTGAAAAATCGGCTTGTTGAGCGCTAACATTGCTACTGCAGCAAAAGAGAATAATCAGTGGGAGTAGGTGCTTCATTAATCTTTATTGTAAGTAACCTAGGCCGCGCAGCGAATCTTCAATAGATTGCGATTGAGCGTCGTCGGTGTCTGAGGATGCCGGCAAATCAGACTGTGGCTCTGGCGAACGATCCCATTTAGGCTCAGATGGCTCAGCATAGATATCGCCACGAATATTGCCGTCCATCCATGCCGGGACGGCTTGTTCGATTGCGTAAAGTAAAGTCGGAGCCGTGTCTTGAATATGCATACCTTCAATCACTTTACCCGCTTCGACGCCAGGCTTTGAAATCGCGAAAATGCCATTGAAGCGGTGTTGCCCAGAAATCGGCGCATTTTTACGCAACGCAAACAACTCGCTTTCGCCCCAGCATTCTTTAGTGATACAGCTTAATCCTGCCATCTGGAACTGCAAATCGGGAGCTTCTGCAGTGCGTGGCCCCGAATAGATATCTTCTTTCTTAAAGATTCCGTCGCAAGCTACACTGCCATCGGGCATTTTGATATCGCGAAGTTTGATAATAATTTCATCGATCGTTGAAGCATAATCATCATCCGAAACAATGCCCTCAGGCTCGCGGTTTTGCAAATTAACACAAATGCCATGCAAGGCAGCAAATGCCGTCGTCTGCGACCAATCAATGTCGCTGGCGTCGGCTTTCTTTTTCATCTTCGGACGGTAAATCGGAATTTTACCCAACGGACCGATGATTTTTTCAACGACGCCAAGTCCGAGACGATGAAGAACACCGCCAAGATGTAACTTACCCCACTTCAAGTAAGGAACCTGCTTGCGCACCAAATAGCCTTGCTGCTCAAGCCAAGTATTAATGTGAAAGTCGTGGTACTGCGGCCCAAAACCATGATCGCTAACCAAAGCAATAGGTACTTCGTCGCCGATGATGGCACGCGCTTCACCTACGAATTTATCCGCCAGGCGGTAGGAGTCTTTGATGACTTCGCCATAAAGTTTGGCGCCCTCTTCAGTATAACCTGCATGATTCGGGTCCTGGAATTTCCAGAAATAGTGCTGACAGCGGTCGGTCACCGAAATGACAGTGAAGTAGAAGTCGGTCGGCCGCTCACGCAAAAAGTTAGTTTGGATGGCCAGGCGCTGTTCTTCGAGATGAAACAACTCGTCACGTAACTCGGAATACAGGTTGAGATCATCTTCGGCGGTCTCGGTGTCGCCGTCGTATTTACTGTATTCGACATCGGCGATATAGTCCGCACCAAGGATGCGACGCATATCATCGCAAACCTCTGGTGGCCAAGCTATAGAGTCGCCAGTCAAAGGCATTGGGATACCTGAAATCATATAACCATCGTGCACCTCAAAAGGTGGATAAGTCATCGGCACCGACAACGAGCCTACGCTCAAACCACGCTTGCTGAGCAAAGACATGATGTCCTTGCCGACATAGCTCCCACTATTCTTGAGGCTGTGCTGATAACTGCCTAAATCACGCCCGATAAAGTGAAAAACACCATGTTTGCCTGGGTTTAAGCCCGTAAACATCGATGTCCATGCCGGTGGGGTCATGGGCGGCTTCTCGGACTCGAGCGCCCCCGAAACCCCTTCGGCTAATATCTTGGCGATATTAGGCAATTCTCCGGCCTCGATCATTGGGTGAATGATTTCGTAAGTCGCGCCGTCTATTCCGATTATGGCAAGTTTGGTCATGTGATTGTGGCTAGAAAGCCTAGAGCTATTAGAATACACTATCCCTATGCGTTTCACACTACTCTCTACGCTCATCATTACCTGTGCCACATTTGGCTCTTGCAGTGTTTCGCCCTATACCGAGGGCCCTGACCTAGGCGCAAACCCGTCATTGCTGCCACTCGACTACGAAGCAGAAATTGCCAATGGCCAATTTTTCATAGGCCCTGAAGACAAGCTTAGCATCGACTTCTGGAAAGAAACCGAACTATCACGCACCTACGCGGTACGCAGCGACGGAAATGTATTGTTCCCTATGGTAGGGCGCCTACAGGCAAATGGTCTCACTCGCGAGCAATTCGAAGATAAGCTCCTGGTTGCCTACGCTGACTATTTTGTCGACCCCGTGCTAGCCCTCTCAGTCGAGTTCTACCCCAGCCGCAAGGTTACCGTTCTAGGCGAAGTTAACAGTAAATCGGTCATCTCGCTTACCACGCCAAACACTACCATTCTTGATGTCATTGCGATGGCAGGCGGCCTGACAAGCGATGGAGATACTGCAGGTGTCCTCATAGCGCGTCGCGTCGATGGCGTGATGAATGTTCGCCACTACAGCCTCGATGGGCTGTTTGCGCCAACCGACGTCAATATGCGCTCAGCAGCGCCGACATACGTACAAACTGGCGACATCGTGTACGTGGTCAAATCGTCTTCGGCCGAATACGCTGCCAAGCTCGACTTGGTGTCCGACACTTTGCGGGCCCTCAACTTTGGCGTAAGTGTCATTTCGAAATCGCCACAAGCGGCCGAAGTTATTATTGGAAACTAACTAACCAAACCAGCGACGCGTTTTTACCTGCGTGTTTTGCAGTGCAGAAAAGTATTGTTGCGCCGACACATGCCAGAAGTTTTCGGCATAGTTGGCATCGCTTTGATGGGCATAATAGGCATCAAGGTGCTGAGATAAGCGCGCGTAATCGACTGCGTCAATTTGTGATTGATAGCACTGCAACGACTTAATTTTTTGCGCCTGCTGCTCGCCGGTCAACTCAACAACGGTGCGTAGCGGCATTACTTGCCACAAACCACTAGCGGCAATGGTCGCATCTAAATCGTGCGGCCAAGCGCGTTGCAAAATAAGATTCGCTTCGTAGTGATCCACATGATTGTCAGCCCACCACACACTGTGCACTCGCTGTGGACGAAATTCCGACAACAAATGGTTGAGTTGTTGGCAAATCGAATCATCGGCAGCCAATTTTGTTTCGACGCCATCCAAGTGGTGCATGTTTTTTACACCCAACTCAGCCATCGCTGCTTCAGCTTCGGCGCGTCTAATTTGTGATGACTTTTGATGGCTAACGCTGGATACTCCGCGACTGCCGTCTGACAACCAAATGACCTGCAAAGTAGCGTTGGCGGCTAAGGCTTGCAACATTGCTCCACCGCATTGCAACACTTCATCATCGTAATGGGGCATGACTACAGTAATGCGCTCGACGTCGACTAAAGACTGGGTGTTTTCAAGTAGCGATAAGGTACGTTGATAATCCAAAGCAGTACTCAGAAAACGTTTGTTTTCCCAAGCAGGTGCCAGGAACAAAGATTTAGATATTTTTTGTGCGCGAATCAATCGCGCCATTTTTTTGGCTGGGAGCACGCACCACGCCTCGGAGAATCCTTGCCCTTTGTGACGCATGCAACTGCGCACTGCTTGCAAATTCAAGCCGTCGCCGCCGCTGTGATGAATCAAAAAGTTAGGCCATAGCGGGGTTTTTGACTCGTACAAGGCCACCATCATTTTGCTCGGCAACTCGTCAAGACGTTCGAGTAGCAGCTGCGTGTCTTCACCTTGGCGCGGGAATGGTGCGATGAACGATTTACTTTGCGCGTTAAAAGGCAGCAAGGCTTTACCGTAGTTAATCTCTAGTGATGCGACATCTTCACGCGGGTCACCAAAAGCGAAACCCGGTTTGGAAATAGGCAACACTTCTACGACAGTTGGCACCGATATCAGGTTCAACGGACGCCGCATGAAGCGTGGCCACTGCATGGTTACTCCATGTAGCCCAAGGCCCGCATCGTCTCAAGCAATTTCTCGTCGTCGTCTCCGACATCACCCTCAAAAGAACGCGGACTTAAAGTCACAGCCCCTTCGCGAATAGCAACCGGATTGTTTTGGTTGTATTCATCTTCGAAACAGTCGAGCATAACTT
>Ga0302120_10001100_pt1 | contig 12623 bp, 26 predicted proteins | sample AG5_Bottom_MG_FD_203118 | JGI IMG/M metagenome (GOLD analysis project Ga0302120, IMG submission 203118) | Marine microbial communities from Western Arctic Ocean, Canada - AG5_Bottom | ecosystem: Environmental > Aquatic > Marine > Oceanic | place: Canada: Western Arctic Ocean | collected 2017-10-01 | reverse complement strand
AGTTCGGGGTGCATTGAGATATGTGACCGACCACATGAAGCCATCAAATATCTAAGTAAGGAAGGGAGGAGAGCTAGACTCGGGCAAATCTTCGAAGATGAATCCCTTCCAGTCCCACCAATTTAAAAGTTATGCGGATGTATAAGTAAGGTAACTTTAGGAGTAATATATGAGTTTTACATTTACAACAATAGTTAAAAACAAAGAGTTTGAAGATTATTTATATAAAATGAATAATTATGAAACTATGGGTTATAGAACTTTAGAAGAGAATGGAGCATTACTTCATCTTTACTACAACGACTATGGTCATATAGGAACTTGGCAAACACCTGGAAATGGAGTTATATTTGAGACGACATTAAACTCAGATGATTTCCAGCTGCAGGGGTCAAAAGTTTATAAAAAGAATAATGTTCTTAATTTTAAAGTAAATAATTAATCGAAACTCCTTCGGGAGTCTTATACCGGTCGAGAAGGTATAACTGATGAGATTCGACAATAAAAAGGAGGGTAGATAATGGTAATCTACGAATTAACAAATAAATATATAACACAAGAAGAATTATGCTTCAGTAAGTATTACGCAAGAAAAAGCGAAGCATTAATAAATAAAAAACCAACTAATGAAGTTTATAAAATTGAATTAAATTCACTTGGTAGAGAAGAGATAGCATCAATTCTTTCAATGAATCACGTTCGAATGAATAAAACACAAAATGGTTGGCATGAAGAACATGATATTTCAAATATAACTAAATTAAAGGAAAAAATCTCATGAATAAAGAATTAACTGAAAATATGTATCAAGGCGCTGTTGGCCTTATAGATAATATTATGGACGATGGTCGATTATTTTATTTATATGATAGATGGCAAGATGAGAAAGAATATGAAGATTTTGCGGACTATATTGAACAAGCCAAAAATTTTATTACAGATTTTGGTTTGGTCTTTGTTAAAATGACTAAAGGTTTCAAAGTGACTATAAGGCACATTGATACTCTTGTTGAGATAAAGATAACTGGAAGTGGCGCAAATGTTACTTATATAGGTGAAGAATAAAACGAAACTCCTCAGAAATGGGGAGTCTTAGGACAGAGCTGAAGTCCTAACTGATGAGATAGCTCAAGAGTTTAATATAAATGGAGATAAAAATGAATAAAATTGAGAAAATTGAAGTTGGCGACCGTATTAAATTTAAAGCCGCGACTAGAAATAGTTATAACGCTGTTTGGCGAAAGGTTAACGGCTTTTGGGCTGATACATCAATGCCAACTGTTAGGTTTGAAGGCTGGTCTAATTTCGCCGTAAAATTAGGTGAAGTTATTGAAGTTGAAAAAGGAGTGAATAATGATGATTAAAGGAAAAGACCTCATTAAAATTGATAAAATTATAAATCAAGCAAGAGCTGAAATGAAACGTACAGCAAAATTGCTAGACCATTTAATCAATACCGCTGACTTGATTTGTTTCGACAATTCGAGTGGTGGTTCTCCTAATGATGAATCACAAGCTGATGTTGTTAGGTTCTGCTTAGGCCAACAATCCGACGAAGGTCGCGATAAAACAGCCCGTGGAATTTTACAGGAGCACGGCTTAAAATTATCTGACTTGAAGTTTTTAGACAAAGAGGGTTTATTAATGGAGCATGATTGGAACATTGAAGATGCTCCAGGTTCAATTATAGATGATAGAACTTTGCACGTTAGCGTTTGGAAAAAAGATGTGGAAAACTTTTCAACCATCGATCGACGTCACTGGGGAGCAACTTGGTAATGAATATAAATGACATAATAATGACAATTTCTCATTTAATTGTGGGAATAATTATATTCATTACCGTAAAAATGGTTGTAATTCATTTAATTTAAGGAGATATAATAATGGACGAATTTAACGGATGGGGATGTAGTACAGTTGCAACAAAATATATTTATCAAAGATTACAAGATATTTTAAATTTTGAATCTGATGAAGATACGGCTTATCATTTGTCAAGACTTAGTGATGAACTAGCAAAAGTATATTTTAGTGACACTAACGAAAAAATTGGAGAATAAATAATGGAAGAAAAAGATGAAGTTATTTTTACCCAACATGAGTTATTTATGGCACAAGCGCCAAATACAAATTTTGAATATGACGCTGACCAACTTTTAGAAAAAGCATTAAAGGTTGGATTTGTGACTAAAATTGGTAATGACCAATATTTAATGAATAATAATTATGGAAAATAAGAACGAAACGCCTTCGGGCGTCTTATGTCAGACCTGAAGACATAACTGATGAGATAGGTCAATAAGAAATAAGAATGGAGTGGGCTTCACTACCCTATGCAAGAGGATGTGAGTAAGAGGTTTATAAAAACGTTTAAGAACTTACCTCCCCCATGTTCCATACTTAACGGCAGCAATATTGCTATCCCGAGACTAAACTAATCACTGCACGAAATGTGTGATGGGTAGAAATTGTTGTGAGAAGTGAAGAAATAAACTGTATGAATAGGCAGAGAGGATAAAACTAAAAACCTTAACACTTGTGGACACAAGCCCAAAGACGGGACAGATTAGCCCGTAAGATGGTGGAAGTAAACCCGAAGCGAAAATGCTATTCGCTAACCTGAGCAAGTTATAAAACTACTCACTGAATTATTTATTAAGAGAAAATTATGAAAAGAAGCAGAAAAACTAGAAATAAAAGGAGCAATCCTTTTGCAAAAGCCGTCCGGACCCCGTTATTTAGAAGTCGGGTAGAAAAGGATAGGAAAAAAGAAGCCAAGAAAATTGGCGAATATTTAAATGTAGAGGAGTAATATATGGATATAAATATATTAAAAGTAGTAAGGAACAATTGTTATGGCGGTTACGCCTTATCAGAAGAAGCATATAAGTACTTAGACTTGCCTTGGGATGGCTATGGATTTGAGTTTGAAAACCATAGAGAAAACCCTAGATTGGTAGAAGTGGTTGAAGCATTAGGTAATAAAGCTAATGGTAGATGTGCAGACTTAAGGATAGTTGAAATACCTGATGATGCTGAATGGTACATTGATGAATACGATGGTTGGGAAACCGTCAGAGAAAAACATAGAACGTGGTAGACCAAGTGCATAATTAATTATGTATCACTATATGCATAGAAGAACGAAACGTCTGTAATTTAAAATGTTGTACTCTTTAATGAGTTGAATAAGCTAAGGGTTAAGCCGCGAAAGTACCTTGATCGGATTGGTTAACTGGCGAGCAGGACCATAGAGTACAACACTCTAAATTACAAGCGTCTTAGGACAGAGCTGAAGTCCTAACTGATGAGATAGCTCAAGAATTAAATATAAATGGAGATATAAAATGGCTTTAAGTATGGAAGATTTAGAATTTGCTTTTAACTTAGGGAAAGAGCATATGATTGACAAGATTTTTACTAAGGGAGCGCTAAATGAATTAGTATCTCAGGTGGAAATATGGGGTAAAGACAGGAAAATAACAACAAATGGGAACCCAATGACTCAAGCAATTAAGACATTGGAAGAAACTCATGAATTGTTAGAAGCTATTAACCGCAGCGATCAAAATGAAATAAGAGACGCGATCGGTGATATAATAGTTACACTTATAATGCAATGCAAACTTCAAGAAATAACTATTGAAGAATGCTTATTTTCTGCATTCCAAGAAATTAAAGATCGAAAAGGTGAATTAAATGAGGTAGGTGATTTTATTAAATTAGACTCATTTGATAGCCTTCCTGGATAATAGAAAATAGTTACGCGGATGTATAGGTATAAATGAAGGAGATACAAATGGAAGAATTTAAGAAATTTGATGGTGATAAAACTCGTTATGAGTTAGTTCCACCTAAAGTAATTCAGGGTATCGCAGAAGTCCTAACATTTGGTGCCAACAAATATGGCGCTGATAACTGGAAATCTGTTGATGACCCTGAGAGATATATCGGTGCTTTATATAGACATCTTGAAGCACATCGCAAAGGTGAGTTAATAGACCCAGAAAGTGGGTTTTCTCATTTAGCACATGCTAGTACAAATCTAGCATTTTTAATAGAACTCGATCATGAGTCGAATAATTGGAGTAAATAATGAAAGCAGGAATTAAAGCAGTAATACATAACTTTGGCAAACATAACAACGCAAGAAAAATGTTGATGATATATCATGGCATTAGCAGTCGTTCGGCAGCCAAAGCACTCAAATATATAAATAGTTTTAAATAAGATTATGTATATTGACGAGGTGTACAGACAGCTTGTCGAAAAGATTTTAACTGATGGCGTTCAAAGGGATACTAGAAATGGAAAAACTTTGAGCGTCTTTGGCGCTAGTATCAAGTTTGACATAGCTAAAATAGGGCTTCCCATATTAAGTTATAGGAAGATTTTTACTAAAGGAGTAGTAGGCGAGTTTTTAGGTTTCTTGCAGGATGCTAAAACAGTTGAAGAGTTTGAAGCTTTAGGTTGTCCATATTGGAAACTTTGGGCTGATGAAGATGGTAAACTTGAATTAGATTATCCGCCGCGAGAGCAGTGGGAAACTTTAATTGAAGGTATTAAGAAAGATCCGAGCAGCAGAAGACATATGATTAATGTATGGAATCATGAACGTTTGGACAAACTTAGTTTACCTTGTTGTCATTTCAACTATCAGTTTTCAGTCAGAGATGGATTTCTTGATTTAATCTGGACTCAACGTAGTTTGGACGTAGCCATTGGTTTACCCAGTGACTTAGTTCTTTCAGCGTTATATCTATCTGAAATAGGTAGAAGAACTGGATTGACACCTGGAAAAGTTACTATGAACTTTGGAGACACTCATATCTATCAAGAGCATTTACAAGTTATTAAGTACATGATTATGCACAGAATTCCAAACCATTCCCGAATAAACTTTAATTGGGATGGGAAAGAACTTGCGTATTATGATTACTTTCCTTATGACAAAATTGATTTTGAGTTAAAGAGGTAATAATATGTATGATGATGATGGAAATGAATTGTGGGATTACAGATCTAGAATATATGATAGACAAGCAATAAGCGTCTTTATAAAAGAAGCGGAAAGTTTGCTTGGCAATTTGATATATTCTAGGAAACGTTTCACAGGGGAGGATTTTCCAGAGAAGGCTGAAGCAGTTGCCTTTGAAGGATTAACTGAAGACGAATCTAACACGTTGGATCATTTAGAAAGATGTATGCACGATAAAGCTTTCGTGATTCCAGAAGGGGTTAGATGGTAATTAAGGAGGGAAATAAGTTATGAACGAGAAACCATTTGTCGAAAGACTAAAAGCTGCCTATGATGAGCAAAGATTTTCTTGGTTTGTTATAGACGGTCAAGGCAATACTATGGCTGAGGGTTTAGATGAGCTCTCAGCTAGAGAATATTCTATGAAAGATTCTGATTATTCTATAGGTTGGCAAAAGGAAAATTAAATGAAAATGAAGGAGATAGAATGAATACAGTAATATTAATAATAGTATTACAAGTTGTAGTAACTTTGCTAGCGGGATGTGCTGAATTTCCAATAGCAGCCAAAATGGAAGAGATAAGAAGCGAGCAAAAAGAGATAAGAAGTGAGCAACTTATTTGTTCAGGAGAAGACGAATCTCTATGCGCAGGGTGGAAGATATGATGAGTACTTTACCTGAGTGGATATTATTTGGTGAATTATTAGTTTTAGGGTTTATCCTTAGTTTAATAATTTTAGATGCAGGCAGGTTATAAATACGAAACACCAGTTAACTCTGGTGTCTTAGGACAAAGCTGAAGTCCTAACTGATGAGATAGCTTAATTAATATAAGGAGATATATGAAAACAATTAAAGAGGAAATCTCGGTTTTCGGTATTCCTCCACATGAAAAGTTTGGATGTAGTTGTGGTCGTTCACCTACCGGTAGATGTGTAGGTTGGCATAAACTTAGTGACAAACGCTGGATAGAAACCTTAGCTGAATATCAAAAGATGACACCCAGACAAAGAGAAGGCTTCTTATCACCAAAAGCAATGGATGGATTCGGTGAATAAAGAAACAATTTGGCATTTTAGTTGTAAGGAGTGTAATGGTTGGTGGTCTATAGCTAGTACAGATAACTGGAAACCAAAGAAATTATTTTGTACACATTGTGGAAAACCCTATGTTAATGACACCAAACGAATACATAAGAAAATTGCAAAAGGAGAAGAGTATGACAAATAAAAGAGATTTAGGTGAAGAAGCTGAAGATGAAATCTTAGAATCTACCGGAAAGACAGACTTCGGTGGCGAACAATACAAGAAAGTAATTGAAGCATGTAATAGACGTAATGAGGTTCCTACTATGGACTGGTGTCCTGATGAGAACAATCCACCAGACATCCATCCATTAGCTGTGGAAGGAGGGTGTTTTGTGATAGATACAGATGATGATTCAGAAGAACTTATAGAGTGTGTGTATAAAAATGAATTAGGTTCTAACCTTGAAACAATAGATGATGGAGTAGCCGTTGGATTTTATGATTCACTTCCAGATGTAGTAAGTAGTGAAGGTAAACCACGTTGGCATCCGGAACGAGAATTAATAGATTTTACACAAGATTCAGAATACAAGAGGTTATTAAAAATTCAAGCGAGGGCAAGAGGTGAACAGAAAGACTAAAATACTCCTACTAGAAATATACAAAAAGATGTATGAATCTATGAAGGACAGCGCTGATAAGAAAAGAATCGGTAAATTAATTGAGGAATTAGAAAATGAATAAGAAAACAGAAAGACCTGTGCCATTGGCACCTATGTCTCCTTTTTCAAATGAAGAATGGAGCAAGGATAATAAAGAAGATTTAGAAAAAGTTAAAGAAGAATTAACACAAGAAGAAGGTTTTAATGCAATAGTTGAAGGTATGAAAATATTAGGTTGGGACAAATGAGAACTCCAATGGATAAGTTTTTATATTGGGTTATTTTCAAAATCACTTACTATGTAGGATTCGTCTATTATTTTATAAAAGGACTGATTTTGCGTAGATAAAAGGAGGAATAGATGGAGAATAGAAGAGAAACGCTACTTCTACAAATCACCGGTCAGTTAAATCATATGACCGCTGCTATACCCAGAGGGCCTAAGTCTGCTTTTAGAAAAGTATTATTAGGAACAGATAATGTCCGAGGGCTAGCAAAATTAATTTTAGACCATACAATAAAGGCAATCTCCAAAGGAACTGGATTAACTACAGCAGCTGAAGGGCTTGCTATTGAAATGAACAAACTTACAACGGTTAATTTGAGAGCGGGATCTAATAGAAAAGTTAAATACGCTTTAATATCAGCTGGAGTAGAAGCGTTCGGTTCTTTAAAATCTTTGCGTTATATAGATAAAGTAACTGAAAGACAGGGAGTTATGAAATTAAATAAGTTAGACTTTTTAAGCGAAGATAATTTATTATTTGATTATTTTAAAGAGCAACTAACAGTTTCAGAATTAGAACTCCCTAAAGAAGATTATACTTATTGGACACACCCAAGAAAAGATGGGCGAACAATTGTTAAGAAAATGCCTAAATCTTTGGCTTCTCAGTATACATATACTAAAATGCCTGGAGTTTATGTGGCTTTAAATGCTTATGGCAGCACTAAATTCAAAGTGAATGAAGAATTAATACCAATATTATTACAAATGGATAAAAGTAAACATATGTTTATTCCCAGAGCAATTGATTCTGAAGTAGTATCTGATGCCTTATATACATTAATGAAATTTCAAAGGGTTTCAGCATTTGTAGGCGAACAAGCAAAGAAGTGGTATTTAGCAAATGTAAGTCAACAACTAATGAAAAAGGGTTTGACGACTGTCCAAATAGACGGAAGGAGCAAAAAGTACAGTAAAAGAAAAGCTTCAGGTTGGTTCAAAGAGAAAACAAGTGAGCCTCTTGACCTTGTGAGAGCTTCATCAAAGAGATATGAATTTGATAAAGTAAATTTTATGGCGCAGAGAATGTGCGGTAAAACTTTTCACTATGACTTCCAATTAGATAGCAGAGGACGTATGTATCCTGTTGTTAATTACTTTGAACCATCGGGTTCCGATCTGGCTAAAGGTTTATTAACATTCAAAAATGGAGTACCTGTAAGTGATAATGTTCTATATAACTTAGCCGTTCATACAGCAAATTGTATGGGTGAGGATAAACTGGCTATGGAAGATAGGGTACTATTTGTATGGGTGCATATGGACGAAATTCTAGAAGCTGCGGAAGATTTGTCAAATTCAGAATGGTTAAATCAATTTAAAGACGAAAAGAAGTCTAAGTTTCAATTAATGGCTGCTGTGTTAGAGTGGAAGAAATATCATGAACAAGGCGAAGATTATGTTTGTCATCTACCAATTGGTTTAGATGCGACTAATTCAGGCTTACAGGTATTATCTGCTGTGACTAGGGATACTGTTGGAGCACAAGAGACTAATGTTATCAATCACCCGGATCAAGAAATTGGTGATGCTTATATGGTAATTGCTAACTCAGTGTTAAATGGCGGATTTGCTTATAAAAGTTACGAGGACTTAGGCAATAAAGCTTGGCGCAAGTTATGCAAAAGACCAACTATGTCATACTATTATGATGCAGGAAGGGAGTGTATTCAAGAGCAAACTTATGACGATCGTAGAGACCACGGTGTCGACGTATTATCAGAAATGACTTTTGACGACGCCTCTTATGTAGGTACAGCAATTTATGATGGCGTAGAATCGGCGTTTCCAAGACAAACCCAAGCAAAAGAGGCATTAAAGCTTGGAGTTGGAGAAGCACTAAAGAATAATGGCGGCAAAGCTTTAATAACTTGGAAGACTGCATCGGGATTTACGGCATTTCAAGACTATTCTAGGATTGAGACAGGAAGGGTTAATTGTAGTTTTGCTGGAAAGCTGGTACAGTTATCATTTCAGCTGTTTATAGATAAGCCGATGAAAAGTGACCATGCTAAAGGGATAAGTGCTAACTTTGTGCATTCGCAAGATGCTGCATTGTTGTCATTAACTATAGCTAATCTATATGAGAAAGGGATTGAGTCATTTATGATGATTCATGACCAATTCTCTGTTAATGCTGAAGAGACGTCTTTATTATTAGAAACATTTAAAGAGACGTTTATTGAAATCTTTGAGAAGGACCAATTAGGTAATACTCTTAGGGCATTTGGATTGGACACTAATCCGGTAAACTATGGCGATCTAGATATACAAGATGTTGCGGAAGCTAAATACATAATCTCATAAGAGGTTAGGCTTCCGCGCATATAATTAACAAGGAGTAAGATATGGCAAGTGAATTTGAGGAGCTATGCGAGCATTACGGGCTTAGCACAGGCGACCCAGAAGCTATTGATAAATTAATATTTTTAATCAATAGAACAGATGATTCACGTGATGAAGAATTCTATAATGATCAAGGATTTTTTGTTGATGAGGATCTTCTGCCAGACGATGATGAACCACTAGATGGTTAGTTACGCGGTTGTATAGTATATATATTAAAAGTAGGAGATATATGAATACATGTACAAGTTGTAAAGTAAAACTTGTCGAAGGAACTAATTGGTCTGTAAAAGGCAAACATAAGTTCTGTAGGGCATGTTTTAAAATGAAATACAATAAGAAGCGAATGTTCTTGGATGGAAAATATATTCCCATTGCAAGTAAAATTCATAAACCGGGAATATTTAAATCGTTAGATGATGCATGGTCACATGCTGAGTTAGACAATAAAGATGTTTCAGGAGAAATTTACATTATGTTTAATAAAGCTTTTAAAGGTTGGGTTAAGGTAGGTATGAGTATTAATGCTAACGATAGATTAAACAAGTACCAAACTGGGGACCCTTATAGATCTTATAAATTATATAGTAAATTTTATACAGAAGATAGACATGAAACCGAGGGACAAATTCATCAGATTTTAGGAGCTAAGTATAAACGCCAGAACGAGTGGTTTAATGCTGGGCTCCAAGAAGTTGAATGGATTATCTCTCAATATTTTGGAGTAAGATATGAAGAAAGAAATGAAAGCGCTAATTGACGGAGACATATTAGTATACTGGTCAGCAAATTGGGGTCAGACTAATTATTTCGATGTAATAAATAGTGGTGGTGAGGTGCTAGATTCGAGAGAGAGTAAGAGATTTGCTCAGGACTCAGCTAACGACTTAATGGACTTTGGTAACGAAGAACTAACAGTTGAAGCTGGTGATATTCGCTTAACTAAGTGGAAATCTTGTGTTGAGTTTATTGATAACTTTATTGCGAAGATAGTACGAGATGCACAATGTGAAACTTTCGAGATTCACTTATCAGGACCTACTAACTTTAGAAAGGATATTAGTATAACTAGACCTTATAAAGGAAATAGAACATCTGAGAAACCGCATTATTATCAAAAAGTAAGAAACTACTTAATTGATAAGTACGATGTTGTTATAAGTGTTGATGAGGAGGCTGATGATACATTAGCTATCACTCAAAGTAAAGATCCTGAAGGTACATGTATATGTACTGTGGATAAAGACCTTTGGATGGTTCCTGGTAACAAATATAACTTTAGGAAAGAAGAGGCAAGTTATGTAACAGAGTTCGATGGCATAAGATCAATGCAATTTCAAATGTTAACTGGAGATCCTGTAGATAATATACAAGGTGTACCCAGAATAGGAAAGGTTACAGCTGAGAAATTACTAGCAGCTAACCCTGAAATTGATGATGCTTGGGTTGCAATTGCTAAAGCTTACAAGAAAGCCTATGGAGAACTTCACAAATCTGCGATGGTCGAAATGGGAAGGTTACTCTGGATGAGAAGAGTAGAAAATGAAATGTGGAGTCTTCCACAAATATTAAGAAAAGGAGAAATATAAATGGCAAATTTATTAGAAAATGTTGAACTAAGCTGGTGTTTCCTTGACCCTAAGAATCCTCAATTAAACTTTGAGAAGAAACAATGGTCAGCGACAGCTAATGTTGATAAGAAAACTGCCTCAACGTTCAAAAAGAAAGGTTATATCCGTTCTTTGCGTCCTGTTGAAGATGCAGATGGAAATGAAACTGGTCAATACAAGTTGACTTTCAAAGCTAATGCAGTTACTGCTGGCGGAAAGGAGCTTAAAGCTCCGGGTGTATTTACTAAAGATGCAGCTGGATTAATTGTACCTTTAACTGGTGTAACAGTTGGTAATGGTTCTGTGGGAACTATTTCTTACGATACTTACGATTGGAAGTACAATGGGACTAGTGGAACTTCTATGTCACTTAAGAATGTATTAGTTTCTGAGCTAATTCCTTATGAAGCTGACATTCCTGCTGGTTCAGAATTTGGAACAGTTGAGAAAGGTGCAGAATTTGTTGAAGCTTCACCATTTAAAGATGATTCAGAATTAGATCTTGACATTGATGCAGATGATGAGTTTTAAATAAGAACCCCTCAGTGGCTCTCTTGGAGGAGAGGGTCATTCGAAACACCAGTTAACGCTGGTGTCATACGCTACCGTTGAAGGCGTATCTGAAGAGATAACGGAAATGAATAATATAAAAGGAGATACACATGAAAGAACAACCAGGCATATTTATTCGCCATGAGGCTTGTCCAGCTTGTGGATCGAGTGATAACAGAGCTATATACGATAATGGTAATAAGTTTACTTATTATTGTTTTGGATGCGAAGACTCTGGCTTTATAAAAGAAGAAGTAACAATTAAACAAACACAAACACAAGGAAGTGAATTTATGAATATAAGAGAGACAGTGCAAGAAGTAAATGGCTTTCCGGTAAGGGGCTTTAAAGAAAGAAGAATTAAGAAAGCAGTAGCTGAACTTTATGATGTTAAAGTAGGTTATAGTGAATCTGATGGTAAGACTATTCAGTTTCATTATTACCCAATTACTAATAAAGGTAAAGTTGTTGGCTTCGAAAGAAGAGAAGTAGTGGGTAAGAAGTTTACAGCTATTGGTTCGGTTAAGAATAGCGACGAGTTATTTGGTCAATCTAAGTTTCCACCAGGATGCGCTAAGAAGATCGTAGTAACTGAAGGGGCTTTAGACGCTATGTCTGTTCAACAGTTATATCAAAATAAACAACAAGAATGGCCAGTAGTATCAGTTGTCAATGGCGCAATAAATGCAAGGAAACAAATTCAAGCTAACTTAGAATATTTAAATAGCTTTAATGAAGTTGTCTTTATGTTTGATGCAGATGAGCAAGGAAGCGACGGAGCAAAAGCTTGTGCTAAGATTATTCGCACAGGAAAAGCTAAAATAGCTGCACTTGGTAGACACGGAAAAGATGCTAATGACTATTTGAAAGCTGATAAGTTATATGAACTAGAGAAAGCTATTTGGAATGCTGAAGCTTACTCTCCTGCTGGAATTGTAAACTCTGCTGATACATGGGCATTGTTTAATGAGGACAGAAGAGAAGATTCTATACCATACCCAGATTGTTTTGGTGAAGTTAATAAAATGACTTATGGTAGAAGGACTGGTGAATTAACAATATTTACAGCTGGTACAGGAAGTGGTAAATCTTCATTTGTTAGAGAAGATATTTATCATATCCTTCAGACAACAAATATCCAGATAGGTATTGTATC
>Ga0302120_10001097_pt1 | contig 12659 bp, 10 predicted proteins | sample AG5_Bottom_MG_FD_203118 | JGI IMG/M metagenome (GOLD analysis project Ga0302120, IMG submission 203118) | Marine microbial communities from Western Arctic Ocean, Canada - AG5_Bottom | ecosystem: Environmental > Aquatic > Marine > Oceanic | place: Canada: Western Arctic Ocean | collected 2017-10-01 | reverse complement strand
CACTCAACAGAGGATGGCGCCAGGATTCGCGCCAACCACAAGAGCGGCATGAAGGAGGGCCACTACTACCACGCCCATGGCGGCGGCGGAAACACCGGCAAGTGGCGGGGCGGCAAAGGGACCTATTACGAAGGGGGCCTGCGCGTTCCCGCCATCATCAGCTATCCCGCCAAACTTCCCCAGGGAGAAGTGCGCGATCAGACCATCATCGCCGCAGACTGGTACCCCACCATCCTCGAGCTGTGCGGAGTGGAGAAACCGAAGGTCAAACTGGATGGGCATTCCGTCCTCCCCCTGATCCGGGACGCCAGCACGCCGTCACTCCATCGCCAGCTTCACTGGGCCTGGAGCAGAGGCTGGGCCATGCGTGAAGGCGACTGGAAACTGATTGGCAACGGCGCCAAACCCAACTTTCTCGGCAATCTGACCGACGAAGAACCGGAGAAGAAGAATTACCTCAAGGAGAAGCCCAAGTTAGTCCAGCAGCTGTTCCAGCTTCATCAAGGCTGGGTTGAGGAAACTCGGCCCCGGTGAGGAGCTTTCCGGCCACTCCCCACACGATTGACTTATCCAGTAGACAACCTTTATTGAGAGGACATGAACCCCCAGCGCTCCTGTCGTTACTTGGGTCTCCTCGGATTGGGAGTCGCCCTCACCATCTCCCTCTACATGGCCTGGACTTCCCTCCAGGGCGGTGCCGTAGCCGGATGCTCCGGCGAGGGGAGCGGCTGTCACAGCGTCCTCTCCAGCAAGTGGGGCTACGTGCTCGGACTGCCGGTCAGCCTCACCGGCCTCCCCATTTACGGGTCGCTTCTGTTCTTCTCCTTCGGTGCATCCCCGCGATCCCGGGTGCTGGTCAATACCCTCTCGATCCTCGTGGTGGGAGCGGCTCTCTGGTTCGCAGGAATTCAGCTCTTCATTCTCAAGGCCTTCTGCCCGTGGTGCTGCACCACACACGGCTTTGCGGTGACAGGCACTCTCCTCCTTGCCTTCTTCCGCCGGACGGAACCATCGCGCAGCCAGCCTCTCCTGGTTGGATCCCTGGCCCTCCCCGCCCTCTGTGGCCTGATCGCCCTCCAGGTTTTCGGACCGGACCCGGACCAGTCCCAGCGTGCTTCCCTCGGCAGTGCCGGCGTGCAACAGGGTGATGATCACCTCGTCTCCCTGCATGACGGACAGTTCGTCCTTAACCCGGCGAACCTTCCCGTCATCGGCTCTCCCGAGGCCCGCCATGCGGTCGTTGCACTTGGCGATTACACCTGCGGGTTCTGTCGCAAGCTGCACGGGCAATTGAAGCAGGCCGTCGAGGCCTACCCGCCCGGCCAGCTCTGCGTGATTGAACTGCCGGTCGCCCGGGATGCCAAGGGTGCAGAAATCCAGCGGCTCATGCTTTCACTCTGGCGCAGTCACCCGGAAACCAAGACCGCCTTGGACTCCAGGATCTACGAACACCGTCTTTCCATCGATCCAAAGGCCATTCGGCAGGCTGCTGATGCCCTCCTCGGGAAGGAAGCCGTCACTGCTTCGCTGCGGGATCACGGTCAGTGGGCCGAGGCCCAGATTTCCCTCGCCTCGCGCGTCCTGGAGGCCAACCGCAAGTTGACCGGCGCCCCTCACCTCCCCCAGTTGATTGTCGGGGAGGAAGTCAACATCGGCGCCTCGCGCGATCTCGAGACCTACCTCGACCTCTTCGCGCGTAACCTTGATCTGAAAGCTCCGAGCGAGGAAGCGCTGGCCCGGGCAGCCACCACTACGCCCTCTGCTCCGTCCACCGTGGCTGCGCTCCCACCCGCCACCGAGATCCTGTGGCCAACCCTTGCACAGGGATCTGAAGTTTCCCCCCATCATCCGGGAATCCTCTGGCCCGTCTCCAGTCTCCTGCCGCCTTCCCATTCCTCCCGGAAGGACAAGGACGGGGAAGAGATCCCGGCCGGTTACTTTGCCTGGATGATGGAAAACTTTGAGATGCCTGAAGAAATCCTGCTCGCCAACCCTGCTGCCAACCCGGACGGGGATACCAGCAGGAACGGGCTGGAATACTGGTGCCGTCTTGATCCCAAGCAGAGCGACCCCCACCCGGGTTCAGTGCGGCGGGAAGGGAAGGGCAACATGGTCTACGCCCTTGATCTTCGGGATGACGATGCGGGGGTGGACGGGGTTTTCCAGTTCTCCGACGACCTCCGGTTCTCCAGCCCCTCCCTCGTCCCGTTCTCAGCGGCCACGACAAGCGATCCCGATCCGGAAGACGGTCTGTTGACCTGGATGGCAACGGACCCTTCCGGGAAACCGGGTCCCACTCGCTTTGCACGCGCGAGCCTCAGGATCGACTGGCCAACGGATTCCGAATGTGTCCAGCACTGCGCGGCTGTCGCGGTGGCCACCTGTCAACCGGACAGCGAACAAATCCGTGCGATATTTCAGGCCTGCCTTGCCACCTGCTCCCAGAGTTCATGCACCGAGATCTTTGAACCGGTGTGTGGATGCGACGGCCAGACCTACGGCAATGCCTGCACGGCGGCCGAGGCCAATGCCAGTGTGGAGCACCTCGGTGCCTGCGGGGTGCCTGAGTGCACCAGCAATGCCGATTGCAATGAGGCCGACTACTGCTTCTCAGAAAATGGGTGTGATGCGCCAGGAGTCTGCCAACCACGCCCGGTGGCCTGCACTCGCGAATTCAGGCCGGTGTGTGGATGCGACGGCCAAACCTACGGTAACGCCTGCGTGGCAGCCGCCGCAGGCGTGAACGTCGCCAGCCAGGGAGCTTGTGATGCCCAGGCCGAGTGCAACAGCAATGCCGATTGCAACGAGGCCGACTACTGCTTCTCCGAAGACGGGTGTGGCGCGCCGGGAACCTGCGAGCCAAGACCCGTGATCTGCACCCGCGAGTTCAACCCGGTGTGTGGATGCGATGGCAGGACCTACTCCAATGCCTGCGTGGCAGCCGCCGCAGGCGTGAATGTCGCCAGCCAGGGAGCTTGTGATGCCCAGGCCGAGTGCAACAGCAATGCCGAGTGCAACGAGGCCGACTACTGCTTCTCCGGAGACGGGTGTGACGCTCCGGGAACCTGCCAACCACGACCACAGGTCTGCACCCTGGAGTTCAATCCGGTATGTGGATGCGATGGCAGGACCTACGGCAATGCCTGCGCGGCGGCTGCCGCAGGCATGAACGTCGCCAGCCAAGGAACTTGTGATGCCCAGGCCGCGTGCAACAGCAATGCCGACTGTAATGATACGGACTACTGCTTCTCAGAAAATGGGTGTGATGCGCCGGGAACCTGCCAACCACGACCACAGGTCTGCACCTTCGAGTTCTGGCCGGTGTGTGGATGCGATGGCCAGACCTACGGTAACGCCTGCTCAGCCGCTGCAGCTGGCGTGAACGTCGCCAGTCAGGGAGCTTGTGATGCCCAGACCGAGTGCAACAGCAATGCCGATTGCAGCGCCGCAGACTACTGTGTCTTCGACAATGGTTGTCGCGGTCCCGGAATCTGCCAGCCACGTCCGCGGGTTTGCGCCCCCCAGATATTCAATCCGGTCTGCGGTTGCAACGGTCGAACCTATGGCAATCCCTGCGAAGCCGCCCGGGCTGGAGTGAACATTGCCAGCCAGGGAAGCTGTCCGTAGGTCCGCGCCCCGTGAATCCGGGTTGTGGAATTCGTCGACATTTATCCGACCGTGATGGAACTGGCCAAGCACAGGCTCGCGGGGCGCAGCCTGGTGCCCCTGCTCAAGAATCCCCTCGCCAAGTGGGACGGGCACGCGAGATTACCCAGATTCTTCGTCCTGCCGACAACCGACTCGCCAACCCGGTGATGGGTTGCAGCATTCGCACCGACCACTGGCGATTCACGGAGTGGGCAGAGGGAAGGAGTGGGACTGAACTTTACGATCACTACAGTGATCCCATGGAGTTTCACAATCTCGCCCTCAAGCCCGACCCGGCAGCGACCAGCATCATCACCAGGTTGAGCGCAATCTTGCGGAGAAGGCCAGTGGAAAGACTCCCCCCACGCCCTTCAACCAGCCTCGCCTTTGAGTTGAAAACCCTCAAATCCAAACCCCTCAAAGGACCCAGAAATTGACACCCCGTAGCCATGGCCCTTCGGCTTCGATGACTGCAATTTGATGTCGAAATCTCTTTGGAGCTTGGGAGAACCAGTTTTCTTCTCCGCCCTCCTACAATTCCGGCGCCTCATCCCGCTCCCGAAGAGCGCTGAGATACAGCAACCGGCTTTCATGGTCGGGCATGTGTTCGAGGAAGCCGAGGAGAGTGCGAATCAGCGCGGAGCGGGTGACGATTCCGAGAAAGTGATCGTCTTTGTAAACGGGAAGGAGCCTTTGGGAACAATCGCGGAATTTCCCGACCATCTCAACAATACTGGAGTTGGAGGTGATCCTGAACTTCCATGGGAGCAAGTAGGTGGAGACTCGATCGGTGGGGAGTCCCTCGTAGACGGCTTCGAGCAGGGCATCGGTGCACGCTTGCCGGGAGAGTTCGCCGATTGGATTATGTTTTCCAGGATCGATCACCGGGGCGCTGCCGACACGGTGTTTGACGAGAAGTCGGGCTGCGTCGGCGAGGATCATGTCGGCGGGGATGGTCACCATCCGCGTCAGCATCACGTCGCCCGCTGACTTAGCTGGCTTCATGGGATCGGGAGACTTGGTCAGCCAGTTGCCGGGATTTCTTGATATCCTTGTTAGGACAATCGTCGGGATCGGTCTCACAGAAATCGCAGGAGGCATCTGGATCCGGTTGGCCAGTGCCGGGTTGAATTCCGCCACAGGATCCTTTGAGAGGCTTCCGACCGAACACAACACCGATCGCCATTCCTGCAATTGCAATGAGGAACACGGCGAAAGTTACAAGCGCTAGTTTCCAGTCCATAGGGTGGGGTCTTCGGCCATTTTCTCGAAGGAGTCTGTCACTATAGTAGAGAATCCATCCTCTTGACGAACTAAAAACAGGGTGGAGAGGTTGCGGCGTTCGGCAAAGCCGTGACCTTCCCCAGGCCCCAGCACAAAGAGGGCTGTAGCCATCGCATCCGCAAATTGGCAGGTGGGAGCAAGGATAGAGACCGATCCGAGAGCGACCTCGGAGACCGGTTTCCCGGTGCGGGGATCAACGATGTGGGAGAATCGTTGCCCGTCGAGAATGACCAAATTGCGATAGTCGCCAGAGGTTGCGAGGGCGGTGTTAGTCAGGGTGAGGACGCGATTGATGGTGCGCTCGCCCTCCACGGGAGCTTCGATTCCCACCCGCCACGACGAGCCATCAGGTTTGGAATTACCGACGCGCACCTCGCCTCCGATTTCAATCAGATAGGATCTGATCTTGCGGGTCTCCAGCAATTCGGCGACCGCATCAACGGCAAACCCCTTCGCAATTCCCGAGAGATCGATCTGAAGTTGCGGGTTGGTGAGCTTTCGCAGGGCGGGAGGATCGAGCCGCACTTCGAGATGAGTGAATCCAGTCGCAGCACGGATGGCGGCAATTTGTTCGGGAGAAGGAATTGCGGAAGTGGATTGCCCGTCGGGAGAATCCGATGCCGCCCCGAAGCCCCACAGTTCGACGAGCGGGCCGACCGTGATGTCGAAGGCTCCACCGGTCAGACGGCTGATCTCCTGGGCGCTCTCGACGACTTGGGCAAACTCGCGAGAAACGTCAATCCAGTCGCTCGAGCGATTCGCATTGAAACGGGAGATTTCCGAGTCCGGCTCATAGGTTGACATCGAGGACTCGATGTTATCGAGACGCTCGGAGATCGCCCCTTGCAGATCCACGGCCTCTTCCTTACCGAGCGCGGTGCCCAACCGAATGTGGTAGCGCGTGCCCATGGTGGCCCCCCAAAGCTTGTCGCTCTGATCCCCGGTGGAATTTCGGCAGGCCGGGAGCAGAATTGCGATGACGAGAATCAAAACGAGACGCGCATTCATGAATCTACCGGAAAAATTCAGGAGCAGTTATTCCCCAAAATCATCGTAGGCGATGTTCTCGGATTCCACTCCGAGCTCCTCGAGCATTTTGAAGACAGAATCCATCATGACGGGCGGACCGCAGACGTAGTACTCGACGTCTTCCGGGGCCGGGTGATCCACAAGGTACTGGTCGTGAAGGACGTTGGCAATGTAACCAACGGGCCCCTCCCAGTCGTCTTCGGGCCGCGGACGTGAAAGAGCGAGGTGAAAGGAAAAGTTGGGGAACTCCTTGGCGAGTTCTTCGAATTCCTTCTGATAAAAACTCTCGAGCCCATTGCGGGCGTTGTACCAGTAGGAGACTTTGCGCTTCGTTTTCTGGCCCAGGAGGACCTCGTAAAGGTGGCTGCGCAGTGGGGCCATCCCGGCTCCCCGGCCGATATAGATCATCTCCGCATCGGTGTCCTTGATGAAGAAATCGCCGTAGGGACCGGAGAGAGTGACGGGATCGCCTGGTTTCAGATCGAACAACCAGGAGGAGACTTTACCGGGCGGGGCATCGGTGGGCGCGTCAGCCGGCGGAAAGGCGACGCGAATGTTGAAGGAAAGGATGCCCTTCTCACCGGGGTAACTGGCCATCGAGTAGGCCCGAATGACTTCTTCCTTAACGTCGGATTTATAGCGCCAAATATCGGCCCGGTCCCATTCTTCCTTAAATCGATCCTCGATGATGAACTCGGCGTAATCAAGTTTGTGGGGGGGAGTCTCGACTTGGATGTAACCACCGGCCTTGTAATTGACCTCCTCCCCCTCCGGCAATTCGAGAACAAGTTCCTTGATGTAGAGGGCCACGCTGTGGTTGGAGCGAACCGTGCAGGTCCAGCGCTTGGTATCGAAGACCTCGGGGGGGACTTCGACCTGCATGGACTGTTTGACCGGGACCTGGCAGGAGAGCCGATTGCCCTCGAGCGCTTCTTTGCGGGTGATGTAGCCGCGCTCGACCGGCAGGATACTCCCGCCCCCCTCGTGGACCTTGACGGTACACAACGCGCAGGTGCCGCCCCCTCCGCAGGCCGAGGCGATGAAAATCCCCTGATCGGAGAGACAGTTCAACAGTTTTCCACCCGCTTGGGTGGTGAAGGTTTTCTCGCCGTTGACAGTGATGGTGAGGTCCCCGCCGGGCACCAGCTTGGCCCTGACCCACACGATCCCGGCCACCATCGCGACGAGGATGATGGTGAAGAGCGAGACAGATAGAAGGATTTCTTCCATGATCAGCACTAAAGTTTGATACCGGCGAAGGCCATGAAGGCGAGGGACATGAGGCCTACCACAATGAAAGTGATGCCCAGCCCCCGCAGCCCGTCCGGCACGTTGCTGTATTTCATTTTCTCGCGAATGCCTGCCAGCGCGACAACGGCCATGGCCCAACCAACACCGGTTCCGATCGAGTAGATACAGCTTTCCCCAAAGTTGTAGTCCCGCTGCACCATGAACAAAGTGCCCCCGAGAATTGCGCAGTTCACGGTGAGCAAGGGCAGGAAGATGCCGAGAGTGTTGTAGAGCGCGGGGACGAAGCGATCGAGGACCATCTCAAGGATCTGGACGCTGGCCGCGATGACGCCGATGTAGCAGATCAGGCCCAGAAAGGTCAGGTCGGCATCGGGAAATCCGGCCCACGCGAGCGCTCCGGGCACCAGCAACTGCTGGTAGATGAGATTATTGAGGGGGAGCGTCACAACCTGGATGGCGATGACCGCGAGCCCGAGCCCGAAGGCGGTTTTCACTGTCTTCGAAACCGCGAGAAAAGTGCACATCCCGAGAAAAAATCCGAGGGCAAGGTTCTCGATGAAAATCGCTTTAACAAAAATGTTGAGATAATTTTCCATGGCGTTGTCAGGAGGCGTCGACCTGGTCCTTTTTCCACGTGCGCAGGGCCCAGATCATGAATCCGATGATGAAGAATGCGCTGGGGGGCAGGAGCATGAGGCCATTGGGGGAATACCAACCGCCTTCGGCCTTGAGTTGAAGAACTTCCACCCCGAAGAGTTTGCCAGAGCCGGTGAGCTCGCGGAGAAATCCGACCCCCATGAGGATGATGGTGTAGCCGAAGCCGTTACCCAGACCATCGAGAAAGCTCAGCAAAGGTCCCTTCCTCATGGCGTAGCCCTCCGCCCGGCCCATGATGATGCAGTTCGTGATGATGAGGCCGACGAAGACGGAGAGCTGCTTCGAGAGAGTGAACATGTAGGCCTTCAGGATTTCGTCCACCAGGATGGTGAGGGTGGCGATGATGCTGATCTGAACACAGATACGGATGACCGAAGGGATCTGCGTGCGAATGAGACTCACTCCAAGGTTGGAAAACGCGCAGACAAAGATCACACAGACGCTAAGCACCAGGGAAGTTTCCAGCTTGCTGGTTACGGCGAGCGCAGAGCAGATGCCCAACACCTGCAGGGCGATTGGATTGTTGTTGAAGATCGGTCCCAGGAGGACCTTTGACGGTTTGTCTTCGTCACTCATCGGGACTTTCTCCTTTCAGGGCTTTCAGGTTGTCGAGAAATGGTTTGAAGCCATCGGGGCCGAACCAGTAGCGCATCATGTTTGTGACTCCGTTGGAGGTGAGAGTTGCTCCCGAGAGGGCATCGACTTGATAGGCAAGGGCGGGATCGGAAGCGGCAGCCATCTTGGGTGTTTTGATGAGGTGCAAGGCGACTTCGCCCTCCTCATTGTAAAGGGATTTGCCAATCCAGATCGCCTTCCAACGCGGCAGATCGACTTCGCCTCCAAGACCGGGAGTTTCGCCGTGCTCGTAATAGGTAAGGCCGCGCACGGTCTTGAAGTCGTGGGCGTCCAGGGAGAGAAACCCGTAGAGCGTGGAGAAAAGTCCCTTGCCGTAAAAAGGCATGATGACCTGCTCGATGGATCCATCCTCGCCCTTGGCGAGATAGACGAGGGAGAGCTTTTCGCGTCGTCGGATGTCCCCATAATCCCGTTTCCTGGGGATCGCAATCGATTGGTCGGGATCCTTGGCCGCAGAGCGCTGGTTGTAAGTGGCCGGGTCTTCGAGATCGGTGAACTCACCCGTTTCAAGATCGACCATCCGTGCTTCGAAGTTTGAGAAGGCCGCTTCCACATCAATTCCCTTTTCGAAGACTCCCGCGGCGATCAGGATATTCCTGCGAAGCTCGGCAATCCGATTGGCCTGTTGGTTGGAGCGCAATCGGACCGCAGAGGACGAGATGACCAGCGAGCACACCACGCTCAAACTAATCGTGACAATGAAGATCTGCTTTATTGAATCACGCGCCATAGCGTTGCATTCTCCGTTTAATATTCTTCTGTATGAAAACGTAATCAATGGCCGGTGCAAAGACATTCCCAAATAGGATCGCGAGCATGACGCCCTCCGGGTAGGCCGGATTGACCACTCGGATCAAGATGGTCATGACCCCGATGAGAATTCCATAGATCCAGCGGCCCTGATCGGTCATCGCGGCCGAGACAGGGTCGGTGACCATGAAAACAAGGCCAAAGGCGAATCCTCCGGTCACCATGTGCCAAGCAGGAGACATCTGGAACATGGCATTGGTTTCACTGCCGATCAGATAGAAGAAGGTCGAGGTCACGAGTCCCCCGATGAGCATGGCGACCATGATGCGCCACGAGCCGATGCCCGTGACGATGAGAAATAGGGCTCCGAGCAGGCAGGCCAGGGTTGAGGTTTCTCCCATGGATCCCTGAATCGTTCCAAGAAAGGCCTCCATCCAGGTGACATCGATCGCCTCCATCCCGGTGGCGACATCGGTGACGGCCAGGGCCCCGAGCGGGGTGGCGCCGCTGAAGCCGTCGATCGCGGTCCAGACACTGTCGCCCGTGATCTGTGCGGGGTAGGCAAAGTAGAGGAAGACGCGCCCGGTGAGCGCCGGATTCAGGACGTTGCGGCCGGTACCCCCAAAGATTTCCTTCCCTACCACCACACCGAAGCTGACCCCAAGGGCGACCTGCCAGAGCGGAATGGTGGGCGGCAGGGTGAGCGGAAGGAGCAAACTGGTGACCAGGAATCCCTCGTTGATCTCGTGTTTGCGAACGGTTGAGAAGAGGGCTTCCCAAGCTCCCCCCACCGCGACCGTCACGATGTAGATGGGCAGAAACCAAAGCGCCCCGTACACGACATTGCCGATCAATCCCGAGGGCGTGAGACTCAGCCCGAGCATCGAAAGCAGGTCATAGCGCCAGCCGGGAAGGTCGGTGAGAGCCATGGCCTCCATGCCGCGACTGGCCTGCAGGCCCGTGTTGTACATCGCCATGAACATGCAGGGAGTCAAGGCGATGACCACGAGGATCATCATGCGCTTGAGATCCATGGCGTCGCGCACATGGGGAGCGCGCCGGGTGTTGTCCCCCGGCGAGAAGAGGAAGGTATCCGCCGCCTCGAAGAGGGGGTAGATGAGACGAAAGCGCCCGTCCTCTTCCTCGAAATGAGGCCGGACCTTGTCGAGGAGTTTCTTCAGCGGCTTCATTCCACGTGCCCCTCCTTTTCGATCCGGGTGAGGGTGGCGCGGAGGAGTGGACCGTACTCCGTTTTCCCGGGACAGACAAAGGAGCAGAGGGCGAGGTCTTCCTCGCCGAGTTCGAGGCAGCCGAGGGCCTCAGCCTGCTCGTCGTCGCCTACCGTCAGGGCGCGAAGAAGGAAAGTGGGAAGAATATCGAGGGGCATGATTTCTTCGTACATGCCGATCGGAACCATGGCCCGTGGGCTTCCATTGGCGGAGGTATTCATGACCCGTTGCGGATCCGCGCGAAGGGATCCGGCGAAGGCGGGTTTGATGGAATACTTGCCGAAGCCCGGCCGCATCCAGTTGAGAAACTCGCGCGCGGTCTCCAACGGCAAGGCACAAACGCTGCGATGATAGCGGCCCAGGAAAGCACGGAATCCATCCGCAACGTGCCCACTCAGAACGTCGCCGGAAAGAATGCGCACGTCGTCCTTGGACTTCAACTCGTCATCGACGACCTCGCCTATATCGGCTCCCAGCCTGGTCCGCACCAAGCGGGGAATTTTCACGGCAGGGCCGGCGATGGAGATCACCCGATCGACGTTGAGCCTCCCCGTGCGAAACAGGGAACCAAAGGCGATCACGTCCTGGTAGTCGATGAACCAAGAGGTCCGGCCGGCCTGCACCGGATCGATGAAATGGATGTGAGTGCCTGCCAGTCCTGCCGGGTGGGGACCGGCGAAGGCGTGCGCTTCGACCCGCTCGTGCTCGAGAATGGGAATGTCCGCTTCCGGCGCCTGACAGACGAAGACGGGACCCTCGGTGAGGCGAGTCAAGACGGCCTGGCCGAGGCGAAAGTCGCTTGAGTTGGTTGGCGAGCCTGAGGCAATGACCACCGCGGGATCCGGCGCCAGCGGGGTGGTGTCGATCGCAGTGACGAAAATCGAAACGGGGGTCGTGCCGGGAGCGGGAATTCTGCTGTAGGGCCGGGTGCGCAGGGCGGTCCATAACCCCGACGCAACGAGATTGTCTTCCACTCTGGACCGTTCAAAATTCGCGAGCTCGACGGCGGACTCGCACAGCAGAAACACCTCCTCCTCCTCCTCAGTTCCACTCGCAATTTCGATGGTGATGGACTCGAACCTTCGTCTTGAGCCGCGATTGATGGAGCTGATGACCCCTCCGGCGGGAGCTGTGAAGACCACCCCGTCGGTCTTCTTGTCGGCGAACAACACCTGCCCTCGCTTGACCGCATCCCCTTCCGCCATCGCCATGGTCGGCCGCATTCCGGGATAGTCCACACCCAGGAGAGCGACCCGCGTAACCCGAGATCCGACTCCAATGGTCTGCTCGGGTGATCCGGCAATTGGAACGGTTAGGCCTTTCTTTATCCGAGTTGTAACCATAGCTGCTGGCGCTGTGAGAACACCGCATGCGCAGACTTCCTCGAGTGGCCCGCCACAAAGTTTGCGCAGGCGGACGGGGACAATGCAAGTCGCAGAGGCGATTTTTCGAGTGACTGCAAATCGGCAACTGCAGGCCGCAGTCCCTCCAAATCGAGGCCTCCGCAGGGCCGTTTCAGCCCCCCGGAAATTATCTTGAGATTTCGTTGTCATCGGAATCCTGCCATCGCATTATGTAGGATACCCATGGAGGTTTTCGACCCCATCTCAACCGTCCTGACCTATAAGAGTCACCACGGCATCTGGACCACCGCACCCGAGACGACTGTCTATGAGGCCATCCAATTGATGGCCGACAAGGGCATCGGCGCGCTCCTGGTGATGAAGGGAGATTCCCTGGTCGGCATCTTTTCCGAGCGCGACTACATGAACGAGGTCATTCTCAAGGGAAAATCTTCCAAGACCACTCACGTGCGGGAGATCATGTCCTCCGCCGTCATCACCATCTCTCCGCATGACTCGGTCGTCCATGGCATGCACAAAATGACCAGGGAAAAGGTGCGCCACCTCCCTGTCGTCGAGGACGGCAAGGTGATCGGCATCCTCTCCATCGGAGACCTCGTGAAATGGATCATTTCGGCCCAGGACACCCTGATCCATCAGCTTGAGGACTACATCAAGGGCACCTACCCGGCCTGAGGGAGTCGTTCGTCCGGGGGGGCCGGCGAGTCCGGGCAGGCGTCCACTATTCCCTCAGCCTCGAAGAATCGAACCCTTCCCCGTCCCGCTCACTCCTTCCCTCTATTGCTGCAAACCCTTGAGGACGGCTTCGATG
>Ga0302120_10001093_pt1 | contig 12672 bp, 9 predicted proteins | sample AG5_Bottom_MG_FD_203118 | JGI IMG/M metagenome (GOLD analysis project Ga0302120, IMG submission 203118) | Marine microbial communities from Western Arctic Ocean, Canada - AG5_Bottom | ecosystem: Environmental > Aquatic > Marine > Oceanic | place: Canada: Western Arctic Ocean | collected 2017-10-01 | reverse complement strand
TCAGGGCTGCCCGAACAGGTTTCATAACTTTCCCCATCCCGATTTCTTGCTTCGTGGCGTATTCCTTTGCCAAAATAGAGAAATCTTGAGGAGTAAAGTCTGGGGCATCATCCAGAGCGTCGGCGATGGCATTTAATACCGAAGTGACTTCCGGCCCCGCCAAGGCCTTGGTGGCTTTGGCCTCATACTGCAACGGCTCTTCCAAAAACTTCGCCTTTGCCGGAAACTCAGAAAGTAACTGCACACGCTCTTGAAGGCTGGTCAGAAGTTCATCCACCCATTCCGGGGAACGCCCTGCAATCAATCCGCTTTCTTCCAACCAAGGGAGTGCGGCAACCCGGAGCTCCTTCAGAGGCATCCGACGAATCCAATCCCCACACAACCAAAGAAGTTTGTCCGTATCAAAAATAGCGCCCGAAGGATTAATGCGCTTCAAAGAAAATGCGTCCACCATTTCGGCCATGGTGAACACCGTCGTTTCATCATCAATGGAAAAGCCCAAAAGCCCCAAGAAATTCAATAACGCTTCCTTGGGGTAACCATTACCCCGATAGTCCTCTAAGGCCGTATCCCCAGTCCGCTTGGAAAGTTTTTTTCCGTTGGCGCCTAGAATGAGCGGGACATGCGCGTACTCGGGCTGAGGCAAGCCCAGAGCGTCGTAAAGAAGGACTTGTTTTGGCGTGTTTGCCAAATGCTCTTCTCCTCGAATGACATGACTAATTCCCATCGCGGCGTCATCCACCACGCAACAAAAATTATACGTGGGCATTTGATTGCTCCGAACGGCCACCCAATCTTCAACCTCACTGGACTGAACCGTCACTTCCCCACGAATATGATCTTGAATCTGAATGGAAACATCCGCAGGCACCGCAAAGCGAATGACATGAGATTCCCCCGCCTCGGCGCGCTTGCCAGATTCTTCGGCACACATTCCCATGCATGCCCGGTCATAGCGTGGGTTCTCTTTGCGGGCGCGTTGCTCATCTTTCAACGCATTCACACGCTCTGCCGTGCAAAAACAACGGTAAAGCCAACCTGCCTTCAAACCTTTTTGAATAGCGTCGGTGTAGAGGTGCGTCCGCTCTGACTGGAAATAAGGGCCGAAATCCCCTTCTTTCCCTGGGCCCTCCTCCCAATCCATCCCGAGCCACTTCATGGACTGCAGAATGGAATCCAGGGACTCTTGCGAGTTTCGCTCCGTGTCCGTGTCTTCAATACGAAGAATTAAAGTACCCTGATGCTTGCGCGCAAAAGCCCAATTAAACAGTGCGGTCCTTGCCCCTCCAATATGAAGGAGCCCGGTTGGGGAGGGCGCGAAACGAACGCGCACAGGCCGAGACATCTTCACTCTAAAAACTCTCGACAAGCACAGGGTTCAAATCACTGTCAAAAGAGGCTTCGTACCCCCAATGAATAAGAGAAGTTGCACCGGGTGACAATTTCACCCGCCATCGATAGACCCCTCTCTCCTCTTGAAGTTTCAAAGAATCCTCATCTTGCAAAGGGGCTGGATTCAACTCATAGGGGGCCATGTCAATGCGGTCGTCTTGGCTTAAAGGAAGAACGTCTTCAACCAAGATCTGCACAGGACCCGAAGCCGAAGAAGACAACTTCAACGTTGTTCGGAAAGTTCGCGTCAAAGAGCTCGTCGAGGAAAGAAAACCTGGGTCCTCACGAAGGTCCTTGATGGCAACATAAGTTACCGAAAGGTTGGGATCGATACCCAAGTCCAAGGATGTGCTGTCACCTGGGCGCATGGCAGGGAATGCAGCCTCTCCTAAGTAATCAGGTCCTAAATAGATCTTTGCCGGGCCTGCAAGAAAAGGAGCGTCACCCGTTAAAACGACGTCGGCCCGTAGAAAGGCAAGTTCACTCACAGAAGGAACCACGTAACGCTCTGGCTCAACGGCCAAAGGCATCTTTCGTAGAGGCAGGCGGGCTATTTCTCCGCCACTTCGAACTGTTTTGGGGACAGGGAGAACAAACTGAGCGGAGAGGCCAAAGTCTTGAACGGACACCGTGGGAGCTGGTGAGCGAGCTCCGCTTCCTTTTCGACCTCCGTACTTCCCGCCGGCTCCACCACCTAGACCCACATCATTGTCGCGACTGCCGACAGCGGTGCCCTCTAAATAGCCCAACTCCATCCTTGCAGAAGGCATGGAAGAGGGAGGTTTGGGGAGTTCCATCACCCGAGAAGGAAGAGCGGGCGGATTCAATCCAATGGTTGGCATGGAGGTGGACAGGTGCAATTCCACGTCCTCCCAATCTTCGTCCGTGCGTTGACTGACTTGGGCCACAAGCCCTACGGACACACCGGTTAAATCAGGAGAAACTCTTACGTCATATGTCGGTTGCCACCAAGCATTGGAAACTAAGTAAGACAAACGAAACGTAGCTTCGCCTGGTGTTTCAAAATGCACGGTTGCCATCACCATTTTATACGAGCGAGTTTCTTGCCCGAGTCGGCCCAATTGTTTTGTTAAGTCATCAATGGCATCCGCCATTTCTTGGTCACGTACCTCCCAACGCGCCATTTCTTCGTCCAAACTTGCACTTTTTTCCTGAACGGACTGAAAGACATTTTCATTCCAAACGGACCCAAGATCGGTGCCTTGCGAAACGGACTGAAGAATGTAATCCACGTAGCCGAATCCAGCTTCAATGCCCTTCTTCTTTGCGGCATACTCCCGCCGCTCACTGAGAAGGCGAGTCATGCGAGTACGCAGCGCATCCCTCTGCGTTCCCTCAATCTTGGAGCCCGACCGCGTACGGACCTCTAAGCCCTGCATCACCGCATTGCCCGATTCCAAACGAATCTGAACCGAGGAACTATCCGCGACCATCGGCAAAGGACCAATCTCGAAACTCACCGGACCGACGTCGGCCGACGGCACGTGGAAAACGCGTTCGGCTAAAGCCTGTTCATTGTAAACCGTGACACGTTTCAAGGTGGATGGCAAGATTTTCAACTCCTGCGGTGGAATAAGGGCACTCAAGAGAAGGGGCGCGAGAAACATGACGGTATTCTATGGAATTCCATGAAACCTGTACCCGTCATTGGGGCCGGACTCGCCGGCTCAGAAGCCGCTTGGCAGCTTGCCGAAGCGGGAATTCCCGTGCATCTCTATGAAATGCGGCCCCTCGTGAAAACGCCGGCACATCAGGGAGAAGATTGTGCGGAACTCGTTTGCTCCAATTCTTTGGGATCTCATCTTCCCGATCGTGCAGGCGGTGTTCTTATGGCCGAACTTCGGGCGCTTCAATGCCATCTCCTCCCCATCGCGGAGGCTCATGCTGTGCCTGCAGGTGGTGCTCTGGCTGTGGACCGAATCCCCTTTGCCAGGGCTGTGACAAAAAGCCTAGAAGCGCATCCCCTCATCACGCTCATCCGTGAGGAAGTTTTGACGATACCTGACGGCCTCTGCATCGTGGCGTCAGGGCCTTTGACCAGTGAAACACTTTCCATATCTATTGAAAAGCTTTCGGGGAAAGACCACCTGTCATTCTTTGACGCAATTGCCCCAGTCGTCTTGGGGGATAGTTTAAACCGAGATTCTATTTTCAAGGCCTCTCGCTGGAATAAAAATGCCGACGAAGGAGATTATCTCAATATTCCACTCAATAAAGACGCCTATCAAACCTTCATCAACAACCTACTTCAGGCGGAATGCCATCCACTGAAGGACTTTGAAGCAAGTGATCCACGGGCAAAGATATTTTTTGAGCGATGCCTTCCTATCGAAATCCTTGCGGCCCGAGGAGAGGACTCCCTTCGTTTCGGCCCCATGCGGCCTGTCGGCCTTGAGGACCCTCGGACCGGAAAACGCCCTTATGCTGTCATTCAATTAAGAGCTGAAAATTTATCGGGGTCGCTTTACAACCTCGTTGGATTTCAAACGCATTTGAAATATGGAGAACAAGAACGGATTCTTCGAAGTTTGCCCGGCCTAGAGGATGTGGAGTTTGAAAGGCTTGGCTCTATGCATCGCAATACTTTTCTAGACTCTCCCCGCTTGCTGACCTCTTGCCTTGAATGGCGAGAGCGCCACGGCTTGTTTTTTGCCGGTCAAATCACAGGAATGGAGGGTTACCTTGGCAATATTGGGTCGGGCCTTTTGGCGGCTCAAAGCTTAATCCAGAGATTCAAAAGACAGGAGCCTGTCCCCCTTCCAATTACGACAGTTTTGGGCGGATTGGCCCGGCATGTGGCAACCGCGCCCAGCCCATCCTTCCAGCCCATGAAGGCTTCCTTCGGCGCTCTGCCCCCTCACATCTCACCGGTTTCAAAAAAAGAACGCGGCCAAGCCTATGCAAAACGAAGCGCTGACGATTTAGCGCGGCACCTTCATAATGGGTGCCCTCAGTAAAGCCATCCCCCTTGGCCTTCCGCATTTCAACATCATGCAAACAACCACGGAAATCACTCCCTTCACACCAGAACCATTTACCGATTTTTCGGTCTCTGAGACCGCCGACGCCTTTCGGACGGCTTTGGAAAAAATGGAAAAGAGTTTCCCCACGGTTGTCCGGCTTTGGATTGACGGGGAAGACCTTGAAGGTGGCTCTGGGACATCTCAGTCCATGGACCCCTCTGATACAGAGCGAGTGGTTTCCAGCGCCGCAAAAGCAAGTAAAGATGATGTACTCAAAGCTATTGTGGGCGCACATAAAGCATTTGGTCCTTGGTCGCAAACGTCGGCTTCAGAAAGAGCCGAGTACTTGTTCAAGGCAGCTCGCACCATGCGGCTTCGCAAACATGAGTTTTCGGCCATGATGGTTTATGAGGTTGGTAAATCCTGGGCGGAAGCAGATGGTGACACGGCCGAAGCCATTGACTTCCTAGAATTCTACGCAAGGGAAGCCATGCGTTGGGACAGAAGCCAGCCACTCACGAGAATCGCTGGGGAAGATAATGAACTCCGCTACATCCCGTTAGGCGTCGGCGCTGCAATTCCACCATGGAACTTTCCGCTTGCCATTATGGTGGGCGTCACGATGGCACCGATTGCAGCGGGGAATTGCATGTTGATGAAATGTGCATCAGATAGCCCGGGTATTGCCGGCATGTTTGTGGATCTCATGAAAGAAGTCGGGCTTCCAGCTGGCGTCTTACAGTTCATCCCTGGATCCGGTGGAGAAGTCGGAGATACCATTGTGGAGCATCCGCAAATACGCTTCATCAATTTCACTGGGTCAGCCGAAGTCGGCATGAGTATTTCCGCCAAAGCTGCAAAAGTGCAAGAGGGTCAAATCTGGCTCAAGCGTTTTGTCGCTGAGATGGGTGGCAAGGATTTCATGTTTATCGATGAAGATGCAGACATCGACAAAGCCGTCATGCACACGTATTCGGCAGCCTTTGGATTCCAGGGTCAAAAATGTTCCGCGTGCTCCCGCCTCATTCTTCATGAGAAAATTCATGACGAGTTCATTGAAAAGTTCCTTCCACTTGTTGAAGCAACAACTCAGGGCCATCCTAGTGACCCCAATCATTTCTTAGCAGCGATGATCAACGAAAAGGCCATGAATGAAGCCTTGGCAGGCATTGAAAGCGCAAAGAAAGAGGGGAATACTTTAGTTGCCGGTGGAGAACGTGCCTCTGACAAAGGCTGGTATCTACAGGCCACTGTTTTCACTGACGTCAAGCGCGGCGACACCATCTGGAAAGAAGAACTCTTTGCCCCCGTTGTGGCAGTTCACAAAGTTTCCTCCTTTGAAGAAGGGGTAAGCGCTGCCAATGACACCATCTATGGTTTAACCGGTGCTTACTTCGGAAAAGATGAAGATAGAATTGCCCAAGCAAGAAGAGACCTTCACGCAGGTAATCTTTATATCAATCGGAAATGCACAGGCGCGTTAGTTGGAGTCCATCCTTTTGGAGGCTTCAATCTCTCGGGGACAGACTCAAAAGCAGGAGGAAGGGATTACCTTGGACTGTTTCTTCAAGCAAAATTGATTTCTCGAGCAAAGTAAAACGAGAGAATGACTGGAGAGCCTCTGAATCGCCGCGCATTCTTCCGAAAAGGCCTCCGCGATGTCGCTCACACTTTGGTGGAAGCCAAAGAGGCTATTGCCAATCGAACTCGCCCAACGGCATCGGTGAACGAACAATCTCCGCTCTTTCGCTTGCGCCCCCCAGGGGCTGTTGAAGAAACAAAATTCCTTGAGCGATGCACAAGCTGTGACCTCTGTTTCGACGCATGCCCGGTGGAATGCATTCAACGTGTTCCGGAAGGCATGCGAGATGCGGGGACCCCTTTCATTGACGCGTCAGAGCGTGCATGCGCTGTTTGTACGGATTTAAATTGCACCAAGGTTTGCCCAGAGGACGCGCTACAGCCCCTTGAGTCATGGCGTGAAATTCAAATGGGCATCGCAGAGGTTCGTGAATTTGCTTGTATTGCATTCCTCGGAACGACTTGCCGCGCTTGCCATGACATTTGCCCAACACTGCCGCGTGCCATCACATTACAAAACAGTCGCCCTCAGGTGATTCCAGATCTATGCATAGGCTGTGGCTTGTGCGAGCAAGCCTGTCCCACACAGCCTAAAGCCATCGTTGTCCGTGACCACTCCAGGGACCAATGGCACGCGCGCCAAGATGCCGAAGAAAAATAAGTGGGAAAGAACATGCTCGCTTCTCATGCTAAAGGCGTGCCACCTGCACCGACTGACCGCCGCATGCGCCCTGTGCCTTGCGAAACAGAAACGGAAACCATTGCGTTCGCCCCCTCCTCCATTGCACAACCGCGGGCGGCGAGGTGGCTCGCCCTTGGCGTTCCCCTTGCGGTCTTTGGAGTATTTGGCTGGCTTCGGCTTATTTCTGGCGCCCCTCTTTCTTTACTGGAACCTGGCTTTCAACTGTCTTCTTTGTTGAAAGACCTTGCTCTCCTCCTTCTTTTTATCCTCCCTCACTCCGTTTTCTCCCGTGGTGTCGGCCGACGCCTCCTGAACCGTCCTTTTGGACCCTGTGGGGAGCGCCCTTTATTCGTCTTTGTTTCCGGAATTACTTTGGTCCTCATGACGCAGCTCTGGGAAACCACGGGACCGGTCCTTTGGAACTTAAATGATTGGCCTCATTTTGTGGCGCGATGCATGCAGGCCGTCGGCTTACTCTTGACAACATGGGCCGCCTTAGTGGTGGGAAGTGCTTTGCTCATTGGACTGCCCCACCTTAAAGAACTCCGCCGAGGAGGCGCGGTACCTTCCGCTGAACTCATTGCCCTGGCTCCCTATTCGCGCATTCGCCAACCCATCAACCTGGGCATTCTTCTGATGATTGCGGGCATGACCGAAGTCACTGTGGATCGACTCATGCTTGGCCTTCTCACGGCGCTATGGATTTTCCTTGCCGCACCTTATGAGGAGAGAGATGCCACTTTGGAATTTGGAGAAGGTTACGAAATCTATTTAGGAGATACGCCCCGATGGATTCCGAAAAAGGCACCGCAGGAAGAATGAAAAGGAAACATCTTCTGGCGGACTTAAAGCATATCTTGGGTAAAGCCCATGTCCTTACGGATCCAGGAACTTTGCTCGCCTACGAGTCTGATGCACTCACCCTATTCCGAAGCCGTCCTTCTGCGGTCATCCTACCGAAGACGGAAACGGAAGTCATTGCATGCGCAAAACGACTCCACCAGGCACAGATCCCTTGGGCCGCGCGCGGGGCAGGCACGGGGCTCTCAGGGGGTGCCTTGGTTCCACCCGGAGGAGTTGTTATGGCTCTCACACGCATGAATCGAATCCTAGAGATTGACCCTGTCGGCATGCGGGCCAAAGTCCAACCTGGTGTGGTCAACGCTGCCCTAGGTCGTGCGGTGGAACCCTACGGACTTCGATTTGCTCCAGATCCTGCCAGCCAAACTGTGAGTACCTTAGGTGGAAATCTTGCAGAAAATGCCGGAGGTCCGCAATGCTTTCTTCACGGAACGACGACCAATCATGTCTTTGCATTGCGCGTGGTGCTCCCCGATGGAACTGTGGAAGATTGGGGAACGCCTTCGGGAGTGCAAGATGGCTTTGACTTGCGAGGCTTTTTCGCGGGCTCGGAAGGCACGGTTGGCATTGCTGTCTCTATTGATTTACGCCTCATCCCTCAGCCTGACGAAGTCTGCACCTTTTTAGCCGGATATGACTCGGTTACTAAGGCCTGTAATGTAGTTTCCACTCTGGTAGCGAAAGGGCTCCAACCTGTTGCACTTGAAGTGATGGATCAAAATGCAATCCGAGCCGTAGAAGATTCGGTATTTCGAGCCGGCCTTCCCGTCGATGCAGGGGCTGTTTTGTTGGTGGAAATTGAAGGCTCAAAGGCCTCCGTTCAAAAAGAAAAAGAGGCAGCCAGAACGATTCTCCAATCCTTCCATCCTTCCGTTTTCAAACAGGCCGCTACCGCGGAAGAACGCACTCAACTATGGAAGGGAAGGAAGGGGGCTGGCGGCGCTCTGGGTCGCCTCGCTCCAGATTCCTATGTTATGGACGGTGTGGTGCCACGTTCTCAACTAGCAGCCATCATGACCTATGTGGAGGAAGTGCAAAAAGAAACTGGCTTGCATGTTGCCAATCTCTTTCACGCTGGGGACGGAAATATTCACCCGCATTTTTCCTATGACGCGAGAGACGCCGAACAATGCGCCACCGTGGAGGACGCTGGAGCAAGAATACTTCGGAAGTGCCTTGAACTTGGCGGGTCCATCACCGGGGAGCACGGCATCGGCTTGGAAAAAGAAAACTTGCTTGCTGAACAATATACTTCCGAAGAAATCAATTTGATGGAGCGAGTGCGCCAAATTTTTAACCCCGACGACCTCTTGAATCCTGGAAAAGGCCTGCCTATGAAACGAGGTTGTTCCGAAGTGTTCCGCCGTCATGCCATCTCTCATGGCTGATTTTTTGGCCCCAGCAAGCATCGAGGAAGCACAAGAACTTCTTCGACAAACAAGGGACAAAGATCAAACTATCTTGCCGTGCGGCCGAAGAACTCGGATGAAACGCCATGGGGTCCTCGAGCAGCCCAACTCATTTCTTTCTGCAAAAAACCTCACGCAAGTTCTTTGGTTTGACGCAGAAGATCGAACTTGCGAAGTCCAAGTCGGGATTGACCTTATCTCTCTGCAACAAACGCTTCACGAAAGGAGATTAGAATGGGGCGTGTGCTCTCCGCAGGATCAAAGTGGAACTTTGGGAGGACTTTGCCTTGCCCCCGACCATTCCTTCTTCACCTCATCAATGGGATTCCCCAGAGATCAGATCCTTGGAGGCCAATGGATTCTGGCAGACGGGACCTCGATTCGAACGGGCGCACGAGTCGTGAAATCTGTGGCTGGCTACGACCTCACCCGCCTCCTCCTTGGGTCACAAGGGCAACTTGCATTTTGTGTCTCTCTGGTCCTTAAACTCCGACCTCAACCCCCAAGGGTTTTCTGGTATCAATTCCCCGCTGAAAAAGCCCCCAGCTTGCCTCACTTCGGAATTCGCCACTCGGAGCAACAAGGAAATCTATTTACCTGCGGCTCTATCGAAAGAATCCCAGCGTTCGCCTCGCAAGAAATTTCACCGGAATGCGGAGAGCGAAGCCTTGCATCCTTGCAAGAAGAATTCCAAAAGAGCACTTCCCGCGTACACTTTCCTTCACCAATCCCTGCAGAGCTCCTTGAAACGCTGCAAGCAGATGCACTTGCGGTGGACATTGCGAACCATACGGTTGCATTTCAACAAGAGTCCATGGCGATGACCTACCAGGGGAAATGGCAATCTGGCCTCCGAATCCCGTCAGGGAAACCCTTTCCATGGGCCGGAGAATTGGCAAAATCCATGACTCCGACGTCAAACACGTTCCATCTTTTCTCAAAAAGGATGCCATGAGCAATTCGTCTCTCTTAGAAATGACGGCTGCGTTTGACTGCATGCACTGCGGTCTATGCCTGGAATCTTGCCCCACTTACCGAGCAACAGGTCAAGAAACACAATCGCCAAGAGGGCGTATCGCTCTTGTTCGAGCCCTCGCTGAAGAGCGTCTTGATTACGCCGACGTCCTCCCTAGCTTAAATGCATGTTTGCTGTGCCGCGCCTGTGAGCCAGCCTGCCCATCACGCGTGGATTATCACACGCTAGTCGATGAATTTCGCCAGGCCAAACCAGCAAAACTTTTGCCCTGGATGAAGCCAGCTTTCTTTGCTCTCCTTCGATTCCTTCGGCGTTGTGGAGTTCTGTCTCTTGCAGAAAGAATAGGAACTCCGACTTCCCGAGCTCTTGCTGCATCCGTTCCGTCTCAACCAACTTTATTTTCCACACGTTTCACCCCACCCTCGCCTCAATTGCCGCAAAGGGGTACCGTCCTCCTCCACCTTGGCTGTGTCCAAAAAAGTTTTTTCGGCGACAGCCTTAAATCGACAGCGAATCTTTTGGCTGCACAAGGTTTCCAAGTCGAAATCCCTGCCCAGCCATTTTGTTGTGGCTCTTCGCATTCACATTTTGGGGAACCAGAGAAAGGGAATCAAATGAGAACGGAAACGGTGGCCGCGCTCTCGCAATCCGCCGACGCCATTGTCTCCTTGGCCGCAGGATGCAGCGCCCACCTGCAGGAACAAAGCCCCATCCCTGTTTTGGACCCTCTGCTTTTTTTAAACCAGCAGGGATGGCGGACTCCTCCAGTGACAAAAAAACTACGAGCAGTATGGGACCCTCCCTGTCAACTTGACCATGTCCTAAACCAAGCCGGTGCCATGCGAAGAGCCCTTCAAGAATGCACTCATCTGCAAATCCTCGAGCCGGAAGATGCTGAACTCTGCTGTGGAGCCGGGGGCATGAGCTACGCGCTCGCGCCCGAGGTGTCTGATGCCGTAACCCAAGACAAAATTGAAAAGATTCTCCGCCACAAGCCCGATGTCGTTCTTTCAACCAATCCACCTTGCCGAATGCGCCTAGAAACAGGTCTTCGGAAGGCGGGGTTCAAGGGGGAAATCCTCCATCCGGTTGAATTACTTACCGTATTTAGTCAGCCTTAACGACAGGAACAGCATCAAGAAACATCCATATAGCGGTGGAAATAGATGCCAGCGTTAGGAGAACGAATCCCGCAACCCAACGTTGATGTGTTCGACGACATAGTTCGTCACGGCGTAACCGCAACCCAGACCAAATGACCCCAGGCAGCGCGGCCAAAGCGGTAAACGCACACCAAAGGTGAATTTCAAGGCGTAGTGAATTAAAGACGAAATCCTTTCCGATCATTTCCGCTTGCACAATGGCCAAAAAGAGAAATAAAACCGTAGATATCACCATTCCATAATGTAGCTCTCGGTTCCCTCGCCGGCCTGACATCAGTGTCAAGCCAAGAAAGAGAAGGACTAAAGCGAGGTTTGCTAAGAAGAGTTCGGTGCTCATAGGGTCACGATATCATCTCTCCATGTTCGCCACTGCATTCGTCTTCATCCTCCCCTTTTTGACCACGGCTCATCCACAAGATTCGCCGCATGAAGGTCCTTTTTTTCTCGATGATATTCAACTTTGGCACGCCGACGGATCCACCACTGGCCCCCATGATCTCATCTTAAAGAACGGTCGTATTCAGGAACTTTCGCAATCTGGCGAGCAGTTGCAGCGCCCCCCTAAAGCTAAATTTGTTCAAGCACCAGAGGGAGAATCTTGGATTGCGTACCCAGGACTTTTCCATGGCAATATCCCATCTGAATTTTCCGAACCAGAACATCCATACGGCGGGAATATAAGTGATCCCACCACCGGCCCCATTCCCACGATGGAATTAGGGAATTTCGCGCCACTTCGCGGATGGGAAACTGCATCAGACAAAATGGTGTGGGACCCCGAAGCAACTGAATCCTGGCGACTGCAAGGATTTACGTCGGGGCAAATCATTCCTGCCCGTGGCTTGGCCCGTGGTTGGAGCTCCTGGGTTTCTTTGAATGGAAAGCCCTTAGGAGAAGCACTCCTAAAACGCCAAGGGCTCCCTGTTTTTTCTCTACGATCCCATGGCTCAGGATACCCAGGAACTGCCATGGCAAGCCTGGCGACTTTGCGACAGGCCATGTTGGATGCAGATCAAGATTCCAGAATATCTAATCCGGCCTTGGCTTCTTTTCGATCCACGGCCCCGCGCGTTTTCTTGGCGAATACGGCACGGGAAATTCGAAATGTTCTTGATCTCCAAGCAGAGTTTTCCCCTCAATCCGAAACACTTCTTCTGGGAGGAAAAGATGCGTGGAGGCTATCGGACCGGCTCTTGCGAGAACAAGTTGGTGTGCTTTTTGTTTTGGACCTTCCCGATGCACCAGAGGACAAAGACGATGAGAAGGCTAATCCGGAATCACGTTCTTGGTGGGAAACGCCTCAAAAATTGAATGATGAAAAGCGTCGACTCCACACAGAAAAAGTAGAAGCCTTCCTTAAACTCCAAGCGTCCGGCGTTCCTTGTGCTTTGATTCCCTCAGGCTCTGCAAAACAATTCCAGGAAGACTTAGAGCAGTTGTTAAAAGCGGGTATTCACGAAAAAACACTTCATCGGGCGCTCCATCAAAACCTCTACTCTCTCCTTCAATCAGAGGCGCCCCATTGGGCCACAGGACAGCCGAGTGATTTCTTTCTCCACCGCAATGCTTGGACGCCGGGTAAGCCGAACCTTGCTTGGGTTTTTGCCGATCATCGCGGTTGGGA